>JACCDN011166628.1_pt1 | contig 11734 bp, 9 predicted proteins | sample 7441691 | NCBI WGS metagenome assembly JACCDN01 (sample SAMN15323439, study PRJNA562643) | freshwater metagenome | isolation source: river surface water | place: USA:Blue River Watershed | collected 2017-08-16
AAGCGCATATGCTAAAACTCTACAATACCCTTTCTCGCCAAGTGGAAAACTTTACCCCCTTGAATAAAGAAGAAATCGGACTCTATACTTGTGGCCCGACTGTGTATAATTTTGTACACATTGGCAACCTCCGGACCTATATTTTTGAAGATATTTTGCGCCGGGTCATGCAATATGACGGTTACCACGTAAAACATGTCATGAATATTACTGATGTGGGCCACCTGACTGATGATGCAGATTCTGGTGAAGATAAAATGGAAAAAGGCGCGCGAAGAGAAGGTAAAAGTGCTTGGGACGTGGCCGCTTTTTATACTGAAGCGTTTTTTCAGGACATAAAAGCTCTAAATATTTTGGAAGCACACATTATTTGTAAAGCCACAGATCATATTCCAGAACAAATTGCGCAAGTACAGGCTCTCACTGACAAGGGTCTCACTTATGAAACCAGTGATGGTATTTATTTTGATACTACAAAATTGTCTGACTATGGTAAATTAGCTCTGCTTAGTAAACAAGAATTGCAGGCTGGTGTGCGCGTAGACATGGGTGAAAAGAAAAATCCTCATGATTTTGCACTTTGGAAATTTACTCCAGCTGAAGAAAAACGCCAAATGGAATGGGAAGCTTTTGGACGCATGGGTTTTCCTGGTTGGCACATTGAATGTTCAGCCATGAGCATGAAATACTTAGGCGACCAATTTGATATTCATTGTGGTGGTATTGACCATATTCCAGTGCATCATACTAATGAAATTGCCCAAGCCGAAGGCATTACCGGCAAGATTCCGTGGGTTAAATACTGGCTCCATGGAGAATTTTTGCAAATTAGTGGTGAAAAAATGGCCAAATCTGGTGATAATTTTTTAACACTTAAAACTGTTGCTGACCAGGATATCTCACCACTAGCCTACCGCTATTTCTTACTTCAAGCACATTACCGAAAACAATTACAATTTAGCTGGGAAGCTCTCACGGCCGCAGAATCTGGCTTGAATAATCTAAAAAAAGAAATTTTAAAGCTTGATAAAATTGGACCAGATGATACCAAAGCAGAAGCAGAATTCAAAGCAGCGATTAATGAAGACTTAAATATGCCAGCCGCTTTGGCCTTAGTTTGGACTTATGTCAAAGAACGCAGTATTGGCCAAGAATTAATCTCGAAATTTGATGAAGTGCTTGGTTTAGATTTGCTTGTTTCAAACAATGCCCCAGTCGACATTACTCCACAAGCACAGGCTTTACTTGAAGCCCGCGCCAATGCTCGGGATAATAAAAATTGGGCAGAGTCTGACCGCCTTCGCGATGAATTAGGAAAACTCGGTTATACAGTGAAAGACTCGACCACAGGACAAACTCTGGAATAATTTTCACATTACTAGAAAAAAGTGGTATACTCTTGGCAGTATATTTTTTCTATGTCAGGCCAAACAAAAAATGAAATCCTGACTCCTTCTCAAGAGCAATTACAAAAAACAGAATCGGCTCCTAAGCAGCCGGATTTTTTAATTGAGCAAGAAAAAAATGAAAAACCAACTGAGGTTATTAAAGAAGAAGGCTTTTTGGATGATGCCATTCAAAAATTAAAAAACTCTTTGCGCGCTAGTAAAAAAAAGCCAATTGTCATGCCACAAGTGCGCGACGATTTAACTTTAAAAATTGAACATGTCATGGAAGATGGTTTAAAAGATGCTTTTATTGCATTATCTCCACTTGAGCAACAAGAATTTAAACTAAAAGGTGAACAGACTGCACGCCAAATTCGCAGTTTACTTGGTGAAACAAAAATTAAAATTAAAAAAATATTTGAGCTCTTATTACAATGGCTAAAACTATTGCCTGGAGTGAATCAGTTCTTCTTGGAGCAGGAAGCCAAAATTAAAGTGGATCAAATTTTAGCTATCCATAAACAAAACAAGGATTTGTAATATGGATAGCGCAATCATCTTATTAATCGTGGCCAGTGTAGGAGTGTTAGCGGCACTTGTTTTTGTACTTCGTGCCTTTTTTAAACCAGCGTATCGTGCAAGCAAAGCCTTTGACCGCGTAGTGCTTCAAATTATTGTTCCAAAAGAAAAACGCAGTGATGGTAACAGTGGCCAAAACACTGATGACAGATTAGAAAGTATTCGTGAAGAAATTGGTTTGTCTGAAACTTTATTTTCCACTTTAGCCGGTATTCACCCTGAAAGCTCCATTACCAGTTGGTTCAAGGGTCGCAATGACCATTTGTCTTTTGAAATGGTGGTGCATAATAATGTAATTTGTTTTTATGTAGCCGTTCCTCCCAAATATCAGACTTTTATTGAACAACAAATTACTGCACAGTACCCATACGCACAAATTGAAAAAGTTCCAGACTATAATATTTTTTCTCCACAAAGCAAAATCACTGGCGGGTATTTAACTTTCAAACGAATGGAAGTGTTACCAATACGCACATACCGGACCATGGATTCTGACCCTTTATCTGCAATTTTAAATGTGCTTTCTAAAATTCATGACCAAAACGCGGCCATGGCCGTGCAATTTGTGGTTAGACCTGCACATAAAGGCTGGCGAAGACATGGTGCGCATGCAGTGCGTGAAGTAAAAAAAGGCGAAAGTATTGAAAATGCTTTACGAAAACGCAGTGTATTCCATTATATTGGCGCGTTCTTTAGTATTTTTTCTTCACAATTCACAACTGAAAAAAAGAAAGAAGATAAAGAGCATTTTCAAGCTTCAGCCATGGAAGAAGAAATGCTTAAAGGAATTGAAGAAAAGATATCCAAAGGTGGATTGGAAGCGACTATTCGCATTCTATCAGTAGCTAATGAACAAGAAATTGCTCATCTTAATTTGGAAAATTTAATTAATGCGTTTAGCCAATACAATTGGTATAGATTTGGTAATGAATTTAGCGCGCTCATTCCACGCAATCAGGCCAAGATTATTCGTGATTTTATTTATCGTTCATTTATTGACCATCGTCATTGTATTGTTAATACACAAGAAATGGCGAGTTTATGGCACTTACCTTTACACTCCACCGAAACTCCAAATATTAAATGGCTCACTGGCCGCCGCGCTGCACCACCATCCAATTTACCTAAATCTGGCTTACTTCTTGGTCATGTACAATATCGCGGTGGAGACACACCCGTATACATGAAAGACGCAGACCGTCGTCGTCATTTGTATATTATTGGTAAATCTGGTGCTGGTAAATCTGTATTACTTGCGGCTTTGGCCAAACAAGATATTTTAAATGGTCACGGTGTCTGTGTGGTAGATCCACACGGAGATTTGGTTGAAGAAGTATTATCACATGTGCCAAAATCTCGCGCTGATGATGTGATTATTTTTAATCCATCAGACATGGACCGACCGGTCGGCCTTAACATGCTTGAAGCCAAAAATGAAGATCAAAAAGATTTTGCGGTACAAGAAATGATTTCTATTTTCTATAAATTATTTCCTCCTGAAATGATTGGTCCAATGTTTGAACATAACATGCGCAATGTAATGTTAACATTAATGGCAGATATTAATGATACTGGTACGATTATTGATATTCCCCGCATGTTTACAGATGACGCGTACGTAAAAAAATATTTAGTCAAAGTTAAGGATCCAGTAGTACGTTCATTTTGGGAAAAAGAAATGGCCAAAACCAGTGATTTTCATAAATCAGAAATGTTGGGATATTTAATTTCCAAAGTAGGACGGTTTGTGGAAAATGAAATGATGCGCAACATCATGGGTCAGCAAAAATCTGGTTTTGATTTCCGCGAAGTCATGGATAAGAAAAAAATCTTGCTCGTAAATTTGGCCAAAGGTACCACCGGTGAAGTAAATGCTAAATTGCTTGGTTTAATTATTGTAGCCAAATTACAAATGGCCGCCATGGGCCGCGCTGAACTTCATGAATCTGAACGTCAAGATTTTTTCCTATACATCGATGAGTTCCAAAACTTTGTCACCGATTCTATTGCCACCATTTTATCTGAAGCCCGTAAATATCGCCTCGATCTCATTATCGCCCACCAATACATGGGCCAATTGACCGATGACAAGGGTCGTGCACCAATTCGCGAAGCCGTGTTAGGTAATGCTGGTACAATTTTAACTGGTCGTATTGGTCCAGAAGATGCAGATGTATTAGTAAAAGAATTTGCGCCGACCTTTGGTGCCTACGATTTGCTCAATCCCCCACCATATTCTTATTACACCAAGCTATTGATTGATAACGAAGCATCTAAGCCATTTAGCATGCTTTCATACCCACCACAAGAAGGTAATCGCGACCTAGGACAAGCGATTAAACAACTCTCACGACTCAAATTTGGACGTGACCGGCGCATTGTAGAAGCCGAAATTATGGAACGGACAAAACTTGGGGGTGGCGAAGATAAGGCAAAAACTGATATGATTGAAGCCTCATTGTAAAATAAAATTTTTAACAAAACAACACACTAATAAATAACAAAAATATGGACATGAACTCAATTCAAAATGATTTAAACATTATCTTAGACGATTTAAATCCAACTTCTGAATTAACTCCATCTACCCAGACTTCTCAAACAGCAGTGCCTGAAATTCCTGAAGAAAAAAAAGTTTCGACTGAAGATGTAGTTAATAAACTAAAAGATATTCAACGTCTCACACAGGAACTTCTGGGAATGCTTCAGAATGCCCATACACTCGCGGTTCAGACCCCACCAGCCCATTCTCCTGTTTTTCGCCCTTCTAACACGCCTGTACCTCAATTTATCACTCAGGAAAATGGCGCGGCAGTTTTAGAAGGCCACTTTAATGGTGAAAAAATGATTGGTGATGATAGCAAAGAATATAATGTGCCACCAAACTATGCCAGTAAGTCAAAACTGGTCACTGGTGACCGCATGAAACTTACCATTACTCATGGCGGGGCATTTATTTACAAACAAATTGGCCCTATTAACCGCAAACGCGTAATTGGCACTTTGGAATTTGATCCTGAACACAATCATTGGACGGTTAAAGGTCCAGAAGCAACCTACAAAGTACTGGCCGCTTCAATTAGTTTTTATAAAGGCAAACCAGGTGATGAAGTCATTCTCTTTGTACCAGAAAGCACCCCCTGTGAATGGGCAGCCGTGGATCAACTGATTGCTAAGTAAAAAATAAATAATAAAAAACCCTCCATTTCGGAGGGTTTTTAAATTGCGAGAGATTACGCTTTTGAAACAAATGGACTGAGGAGCTTAGTCATTTCAAACATTGAAACTTGTTTCTTGCCTCCAAAGAGAACAAGGAGTTTAGCGTCAGCATTGATCATGCGTTTGTTAGCAGAATCTTGCAAACCATTAGCTTTAATGTATTCCCAGATTTTTTTAGTCATTTCACTACGAGGCATTGGGCCTGGACCTACCACGGCTTCCAATTCTGGAGCCAATTTACATGGAGCCATGAGTGCTGCGTTAACTTTTTTTGCTTCTGCCATATGAGAGTTATTAAATAAATGTAATCTGGGGTTAGTCTAGCACAGGGGCCTAATCCCTGCAAGCCAGGCCGCTCTGGAAACTTTACGACACAGTAAAATCCAAGTATACTTGAGAAAAATTATGGCACTCTATCATAAACACCGACCACAGTCTTGGAGCAGTGTAATTGGGCAAGAAACGGCCATTACCACGCTGCAAAACCAAATTAAAAGTAATAGTCCTGCGCACGCATATTTACTTTCTGGCGCCCGCGGTGTTGGTAAAACTACCACTGCCCGCCTCATTGCCAAATCACTCAACTGTGAACGCCGCAAAGATGGTGATTCTGAGCCTTGTAGTGAGTGTAGCCAATGTTTGGACATTGCCCGTGGCGCAGCTTTGGACGTGATTGAAATTGACGCAGCCAGCCACACTGGTGTAGACACAGTCCGCGAAACCATTATTGCTAATGCGCAATTCCAACCAACCAGTGCCAAATATAAAGTTTTTATTATCGATGAAGTTCACATGCTTTCGACAGCGGCTTTTAATGCACTCTTAAAAACCTTGGAAGAACCACCGGCCCGTACAGTTTTTATTTTGGCCACTACTGAACTTCATAAATTACCGGCCACCATTATTTCTCGCTGCCAACGATTTATTTTCAAAAAAATTCCGCGCACCCTAATGAACGAACATTTGGCGAAGATTGCCAAAGCTGAAGGCGTGGAAATTGCACCCGAAGTAATTGCCCGCTTAACCCGGGCCAGTGAAGGTTCGGCGCGTGATGCCGTTAGTTTACTAGACCAAATTATTGCAACCAGTGGCAATAGAGTGACTGTAGAAAATATTGATGCACTTTTACCTTCTACGGGCTTAGAACAATTATTAGAAATCTCCAAAATCATTGCCACCAAAAATCCTGAAGCAGGATTGACCTGGGCTACGAAATCAATAAGTAATGGTTTAAGTCCAATTCAATTATTATCTGACCTCATTAGATTTTGGCGCGGATTATTGCTTTCTCATTACACACCAGAATTAGCAGCCACTGAACTTGATGCAGGTACAGAACAACAAGCAGAAATTAAAGAATTATTTGGGACACTTTCCCCTATTCGCTTAGTAGAATTAATTGACCTTGCCCAAGCCCGTTATTTAGAAGCGCGCCAGGCATCGATTCCTGAACTTCCTTTGGAACTATTAATTATTACAGCCTGCGTTGGTGTACCACAAAAAACTGTGACTGCGCCGACAGCGCCAGTTGCGCAAGTTCCAGTTCAAACAGCACCCAAACAAGTTGAAACAAAGGTTGAGTCTGTTCCGCCACCTACTCAGCCGACCATGACCGAAACCAAAATCCCAGAAATTAAACCTCCTGAAATTCCGGCCCCTCAAGCTTCAGTGGCAGACCCAATACCAACTGAACCCGAAATTGAACAATCAATTACAAATGGACCAGCTCTCACCTTAGACGCGGCCATGGTAATTTGGCGTAAATTTGTGACTAGTTTAGAATCGCACAGCCCTTCTTTGGTTTTCCTTCTCAAAGACACTCGGGCCACAGCAATTCAAAATAATGTTTTGACTGTACAAGTGGCTTATGATTTTCACAGAGATAAATTAACTGAACGAACCACTAAAAAGAAAATGGAAGATGAACTAAGCAAACAAGCAGGCACTCGTGTCATGTTGGATATTGTAGTTCACAAAGCTGAGCCAGATCCAGCGGCAGCGGGTTTAAATGACCTGGCCGCGGCTTTTGGTGGTGAAGTAATCTAACTTGACTTTGGCGTGCTTGCGACGTATAATACGACCGTTTTACGCCAAATATTCGGGGATCGTCTAACGGTAGGACAACAGGTTCTGGTCCTGTTTATTGGGGTTCGAATCCCTATCCCCGAGCAATTAAAAAAATCCCAATGCGGGATTTTTTTAATTGCAAGTGGAGATAGCGACCCAAAAAAATTTGAGTCGAGGGTGAATCCTTGTTACAATGAAAAGCATATGAAAACCTTTCTCTACATTCGCGGCAACCCCGCAACCGGAAAAATCACCGTCGCCAGAGTCCTTGAACAAAAATTAGGGTGGAAACTGTTTTGGTTTCATGACCTAAAAAATGCAGTGTACAATATTGTCAAAGAACATCGTATTCCCCGTTTAATGGATGAAATTACTGTACCAGTGGTAAAATATATTTTAGAAAAAGGAGAAAATATTATTTACGTACGACCGTCTCCAGATAAGGAAACTATTGAAAATATTCACCACGCAGTAAAACAGTATCCAGAATATACATTTGTAGTAATTCGACTTGAGGCTGAATACCAAACCATGCTTTCTAGGGCTCTTGAACGACATGATCCCTATCGCATTCCCAGTAAAGAAACCCTCGATGAATATTTGGGACAAAGAACTGTGGCTAATATTGATGGTGAGTATATAATTAAAACTGACAACACCACGCCTGAAGAAATTGCGAAAAAAATTGAGGAGATACTGATATGACCCTAAAAATCCTCTCCTGGAACATCTGGTATGATAACAACTTTAAGCAAGTTTGTGATTTTTTGGCAGTAACTAACGCTGACATTATTGGTCTTCAAGAAATTGTACCCAACGACCCAGCCAGAGATGTAGGTAATTTTTTAAAAGAACTGGGTTATCATGAAATTATTGTCCCCACCAAAACTTTGAGCGACGGACGTTTAATGAGTAATGCGATTTTTAGTAAATACCCAATTATCAATACCAAAACACATCTGCTTTCCACATTAGAAAGTCGCACGGCAGTGCAAGCAAATATCAATGTAAATGGAAAAGTTTTACATGTATTTAGCACACACCTACTTCACACTCATCAAACTGATGATGAAATTCAACTTGAACAAACAGATACCTTACTAAAATTATTACCAACCGAAAATACCATTGTGATGGGAGATTTTAATGCTGAACCAAAAAATATCGTGATTCAAAAAATCAATACAGTTCTGTCCGGAAACACAGAACAAATCCACACGGTGGACCCAGCCCTATTTGATTGTACTGTTTGCGAACCAAGCACCTATTCCACGCTTCGCTTAGATTATATTTTCACCACTCCAGATTTAAAAACATCTTCACTTACCATTGAAAATTCACGAGGCTCAGATCATTTGGCAATTTCAACAATACTTACACTATAAAGCTATGGGAGAAAGAACTGAAAACCAAATACAGCACGAAACTGAAACACTCGTAGATTTAGAAAAGCGTGAATATACTCTTGAAGACGTACAAAATACTTCCGAAGCATTTAGGGCTTTTGAAGAAATGCGGAAAAAAGACAACGCTCAATATATTTTACGACCTGGAGCTTGGTATGAATTTGCAATTTCAGGTTCTTTTGGCCAAGAAGCCATTCCCAAACACTTAGAAAAAACGCATGAAGCAATGAAGGGTGAAAAATTGCCGGGAAATAAAGAATATGAGCCGCTCATCTTAAATTTTTACCATACTTGGAAGAATAATCTTTTACAAGATCGCAAAACAACTGAAGCCGCCAGACCAAAATTACAAACTTTTTTAGATACACTTGCACAATTACCAGAACCAACCTCAATTGAAGAGTTGCGAAATTTATATAAACAGCATCAAGAGCTTAATGATTACTCGGCAATTTCATACCAAGACGGCTTGGGAAAAGACCCTGGAATGAATCTTTCAGCTCACATACGTGGAACAGGCGGTGCAATAAATAATCCTTTTCTTCATTTTCGCAGTGACCGAAAAAGCGGGTATCAACATGAAAAACCACAGACCGAGGTGCGGGTATATCTCAATCCCCCGGCTGAGGCTTTGCCAGAACTAGCGAAACTTTTTACAGAACTAGCTGATCAAGAAGAAGTGCCCTATTACTTTAAATTAATTGATTTTTCTCTTCAAAAACCTTCAAAAGAAGATTTGGTTCGTTCCGATCGAATGCTTTTATATACCGATAAGGAGACTTTACCCAAAATATTAAAACTTTTAAATCAGATACGGGGTGAACACCCGCAGTGGTTTACTGATAGGACATTACCGCCTTTAGTAGCCAAGGCAGGCGAAGGAATTGGCGTAGCTGAGGAGCCTTCAAAGTACCAAAAAAGCAAGTTTGGCGACGCAGGCACAAGCTTTAATACAATGCGCGGAAAACTTTTGCAAGCAGTTTGGAAAGCAGTGATGCGTGATATTATTGTGCAATTACCAGATATTAAGCCACGGCAGAGAAGAACCATACAGCAAATTTTCAAAGATCATTTTCCGCCCAAAGAAAAAATATATGCAGAGCAAGCAATACAAGGTAAATTAGACCGAACAAAATTGAATGAAGATGGACAACGAGCTTTGGAAGACGCCCTTTTACGCACCTTAGTTGATATCATTCCTAATATAAATCCTGAAAGTCTTTTACCAGGCGTAAAAATTCACTTACAACAAAAAGCTAAGGAATTTGGGGTAGATCCAAATAATTTGGCTTTTAATTTAAAGGGAGAATAGAATTTTGAGTATGACCTTTGACCGCAACCTTAAAAATACTTTTGACAATCTCAGCAGATTATACGATGAGGTGCGGCCAACCTATCCGCTAGAATTGATTAATGACATAGTTGCTTACGCACATTTAAAACCTGATGCCCAGATTTTAGATATTGGTTGTGGAAGTGGTCAGGCTACAGTACCCTTTGCTGAGCGTGGGTATACCATTGTTGGGATAGATATTAGTGAAAACCTACTGGAAATTGCCCAAGAAAAAACAGTGGCAATGAATACTGTTTCTTATTTAAAAGACTCTTTTGAAAATGCAGAACTTGAGCCAGAGTCTTTTGACCTGCTGATTGCCGCGCAAGCATTTCATTGGGTTGATCCAGATATTGGTTACCCAAAAAGCCGTGAGATATTAAAGTCAGGCGGAACATTCGCCTTATTTTGGAATGAACCTAAGTATCACGAGCACTGGCTAGCAGAGGTAGAAAAATTATTTTTTAAACTCTGTCCCAAATATAAATATACCAACCCAAGTGCTATTGTAGAACAACAAACTATTACTTTACATGAGCTCGGACAGTACAACACTATTGAAAATAGGCACTATTCTAGAATACTACCGTATTCAAAAGAAAAATTTAAACTGCTTTTAACGACTTTTTCGTGGGTCAGTTCTTTGCCACCAGAAGCAAAAGAAACTTTTATGAGGGAAATAGATTTACTTATAGCAGAACAAGGTGAGACATTAGAAGTTCCCTACCAAACATATTTATTTTTAGCAAAAAAATAATGAAGGTATAATCACTAAGCAAACTATACTCAAAAAGAATTCCTGGCAAAAAACTAGTTTGGCTTTTTAATAGTGATGGTGTACCGTTCTGAGACACCGCTTTCAGACATCACTACAATTTGCACTACATTAGTATTTCCTTGCTCCAGTCCTTTTTTAAAGGAAACTCCGCTTGCATATTCTTTTCCATCCACAAACATTCGCGCCAAGGAATCCTGAAGTTTTGGCACCACGGTAATTACTTCTTCTTTACCTGTGGCCGTAATTACATAGTCACGAGTATACGGTGTAAATTTAGGGGTTAACGAACCACTTAAATTTTCCGTAAGACTATTTAAATACGTATTTTCACTAGGCTTATTTCGGGTAATCACCAAGTAATATTTTTCAAAATCATTATCATTTGTTTTTACCACAATTGGTACATTAGTATCCCCAAGTGGTAAGTCAAAAGAAATTGGTTTGCCCGAGGGTACCTCATTTTCACGGACAGTAATATTCATGTCGGCACTATTGGCCGTTGGAGTCAAAGTAATTTTATCTTCACGATATGGAACAGTAAGTCTGTAAGAAGTAATAAATGATGAAAAACCTGGGACTAAAGCAGATGTAGAATTTTCAGTAAGAGATTTAAGCTGAGTAGCCACTACAACCGGAGCTTTGGCATATGTTTTAGTAGGCACTACGACTTTGCGTGCTACCAAATCATCATTAGGAGTAATACCGGTGCGTTCTTTGGTACGATCAAAATCACCAGCTTTTTTAATATCCGCGCCTAAAATATAATCATTACGTCTGCTTTCTGGTAATGTTACAAAATAATTTTGCCACTTATCTCCAAATAATCCTACTAATGATTCTTCATTTCTAATCCACCTTAGCCGCGCGCCTTTACTTTCCGTATATAATTCAGGTTTATTGCCAAATTTTACCACCCGCGCACCCGGCTTAATGGTTAAAATACTTTTGGAAATAGAGTTACTAA
>JACCDN010211986.1_pt1 | contig 11733 bp, 13 predicted proteins | sample 7441691 | NCBI WGS metagenome assembly JACCDN01 (sample SAMN15323439, study PRJNA562643) | freshwater metagenome | isolation source: river surface water | place: USA:Blue River Watershed | collected 2017-08-16
TATCTGGAACGCAGTGGTCGTTTTTCCGCTCAAAGTATTGATTAAATAGTGAAAAAAGGTTATAATAAAGCCACAAATCCGTATAGTAGTGTTTTATGTCAAACGTTCGAGTCAGATTTGCCCCATCGCCAACAGGATTTCTCCATGTTGGGAGTCTTCGGACTGCACTCTATAACTATCTTTTCGCCAAGAAGCAGGGTGGAACTTACGTTCTCCGCGTCGAGGACACCGACCAAAAGCGTTATGTTGAGGGCTCAATGGAAAGCTTGATACGTTCTTTGGATAGCATGTTTGTCGGGGCTGACGAAGGGGTGGTGCTCGAAAACGATGCGGTCATAGAAAGGGGTGCTCATGGCCCGTATGAACAATCCAAGCGCCTGCCTCTATATCGTGAATACGTAGACAAACTATTGGCGAACAAACAAGCCTACTACTGTTTTTGCACGCATGAGCGACTCGAGGAGCTCCGGAATGAGCAGTCCAAAAATAAGCAAGCACCTAAATATGACAAGCGTTGCCTCGCTCTCACAATGATTGAGAGAGCAGCCAAGACTCATGAGGGTGCTCCATTTGTGGTTCGCCTCAACGTCAATCCGGAGCGGGGAGCAGTAGTGTTTCAGGATATGGTCCGAGGCAAAGTGAGTATTCACACCAAGGATGTTGACGATCAGGTTCTCATGAAATCTGATGGTTTTCCGACCTATCACTTGGCCAACGTTGTTGATGATCACCTCATGCAAATTACACATGTCATTCGTGGTGAAGAATGGCTCCCAAGTACTCCGAAGCACGTCCTTCTCTACGAAGCGTTTGGATGGGAAGCGCCACAGTTTGCGCATCTGCCGCTCCTCCTCAATGCAGACAAAAGCAAGCTCTCGAAGCGTCAGGGTGATGTGGCAGTGGAGGACTACCTTAAAAAAGGCTATCTCAAAGAAGCGCTCCTTAACTTTGTCGCGCTCCTTGGATGGAATCCTGGGAAGGGGAGTACCCGGGAAATATTCTCTCTCGATGAATTGGTGGAGGCATTTGATTTCGCTCAGATCCATAAAGGTGGCGCTGTCTTTGACTTGAAGAAGCTCGACTGGATGAATGGTGAATACCTGAAGAAACTCTCTGTCGATGAGCTCTACACTCGGGCGCTTGAGTTTGGCCAGTTTCAAAACGAATTTTTTGCGACGGTAGGGGAAGCATTGAAATCCGAGACTTATCTCAAACGTGTCCTGACCGTCGAGCGTGATCGACTGGCCCGTCTCACAGACATTGGGCTCCACAATCCCTTCTTCTTTGTTTTGGGGGAATATGAGGCCAAGATGCTCAACTGGAAAGACAATGATGCCAGTATGACGCGTGCTTCTTTGGAACAAGCAGAGAAGCTCCTTGAGAACTTTGACGATGCTACCTGGTCAACCCTCACTCTCGTTGAAGAAAAATTGCTCGCGGAAGCTGGCGATAAGCGTGGTGACTTTCTCTGGCCACTTCGGGTAGCACTCACCGGAGCCGAACGTTCACCTTCACCAGGCCAGGTTGCCTGGGTTCTTGGGAAAGCCGAGAGTCTCGCACGCCTCAAACAAGCCATCGCCAAGCTGGTGTAGTACCAGATATGGGTATGGTATACTGAGAGTTACGGAGCTTGACCAAAACCAACCATGCCCAAAAGAAATACTTTCATTCAATCATTTTTTCTCCTCGCGCTTCTCTCTGGAGGCCTGGTTTCTACGTTTTTGGTCCGGGCGAGTGATAGTGTGACGACGCTCTCTGATGCCCAGCAAAAGGCGCTCGAAGACAAGGAGGACGAGCTCGAGGAAATTGACGCCAAGATCAAGGCCTACAAACAGATTATCGATCTCAAACAGCGACAGGGGGCTACACTCGCCGAACAAATCGAAGGGCTACAGGCCCAGGTAGACAAGCTCGAACTTGAGATCAAGACAACAACCAAACAAATCAACGAGCTGGAAGGGCAGATTCGGGACTTGTCGCTCCGCGTCGCTGAGAAAAGCATTCTGATTGACCGTCAAAAGCGTATCCTCTCTGAGCTCATGCGTGTCTACTATAGCGAGTACTCGGGTGACAGTCAGCCGGTATTTTTGGCTTCGGCTGAGAGCCTGCTGTATTTCAAAACCGAGGGCTGGACCGCAAGTATCAGCGACCGAGTGAGCGAGCTCCTCGATTCCGTCAAAACTCTCCGTGATAGCCTCACCAAAGAGCAACAAGAAGTGAGTGAGAAAAAGGCGGAGGTGGATGCCCTCTACAAGGATCTTGCCGGTCGCAATGCCAATCTCGAAGCCACCAAAAAAAGTAAAGCATCACTTCTCGCCAAGACGCAGGCCGAAGAAACCAAGTATGATGGCCTTGTCGATGACCTCCAGAAACAGCGCGATGATATCGAGAATGAAATCAATGACTTGGAATCCGGACTCTCGACGGATGGACTGCCGAGCTCGTCAAAGAGCCTGCTCGCGTACCCGGTGAAAAGCGTCAAAATTACTCAGAATTATGGCAAGACAAGCTTTTCCAAGAAGGCCTATGCCTCTGGCAAACACAACGGCGTGGACTTTGGTGGACCCTACGGCACGACAATTTATGCCGCCGCCGATGGCAAGGTGATCGGTATCGGAAATCTTGGTAAATATGCCTACGGTCGATGGATCGCTATCGACCATGACAACGGTATGATTACGCTTTACGGCCACTTGAGCTCTCAGAGCGTCAGTAAAGGAGATAAAGTATCAAAAGGGGAGCAGATTGGCAAAATGGGGAGTACTGGTTATTCCACCGGGAACCACCTCCATTTCACTGTTTTCTCAGAAAAATCCTACGATGTCGTACCATCGAAGACCGTGAAAGGTCTCAATATTCCGATTGGTGCCACCGTCAATCCGATGAACTATCTGCCATAAGCGGCTTTTATAGCTTCTTAGAAGAAAGAATCACCAGAATGAAGAATAAATCATTCCCAATCAGAACACGTTTTGCAAAGGACATCGTAGCGGAAGTACAGTTGCCAGAGCGCCAAATTGGGAAGATAGCTATTATTGCGAGCGGACTCCCCTCTGCCCCTGTTAAAAAGGAGTTTCTGCACTTTCTAGCTGCGCATGGTTATGTCGTTATCTTTCCTCGCTACCGCGGTACTTGGGAGAGCGATGGTGCATTTTTACGTGAATCGCCAGCGAAGGACATCGCTGATATTCTTTCTCAACTTGCGAAGAAGAAAAGCATTGTAGATCTCTTCACCAAAGAGAATATTTCTATAAAAGTTTCGACAGTTCATTTGTTCGGCTCATCATTTGGAGGACCGGCCGTACTACTAAATAGCAAGCATCCACTGGTCAAAAAAGTTATTGCTATTGCTCCTGTTACAAATTGGCGTGTCGAAGGGGAGTCTGAGTCTTTTGTAGAGCATGTTCGTTCTACTCAGGCGACATTTGGTATGGCCTTTCGTCCGAATCATGATGGTGATTGGTTGAAATTAATCCGGACTAATTTTTATAATCCCATTGATCATCTCGATCAAATCGATGGCAGTAAAGTCTTCATCATTCATGCTCAAGACGACACGCTTGTTCCAATCAGACCCTCGGTTGATTTCGCACAAAAAACACAATCAGCCATTTATATCAAACCGAGTGGCGGACATGGACTTCGTATGACCCACGGATTTCTTTGGAAGAAAGTTGAGGCCTTTCTCAAGAAGCGATAGCAATAAAAATTTGACATGAGACTCCCCTGGCGATTTTTTGAAAAAAGAGGGGAGTCTTTTTATGCTCCGTACTATTGATAATACATCAAAATATTCGGATCGTTTTGATGGTATCTTTATCTCATGTCTGAGTATTCATGATTCAAGCAAAGGAGGAGGGATAGATGTATACCCCCGTAGATTCAAATGCCTCACAATCGATTATACGCATTCGTATATTCATAAAAATACAAAGCGCCAGTGGAGTACGATGATTGTACGTGGTAGCGGATTATCTCTCTCTGGCTCTTCCTTACGTAATGTCCTATAAGTTACATTGTGAGACGTATAGACAATACTTCTCTCAAATAAGCCACGGATCAAAGCTCGGTCTGGATATACCCTGTACCCATGACATACGCCACGCGTCTTTCCCCTACTACGATGGTCGGAAAAAACGAGAGTGGTATTTTGAATAATAAAACAGAATGTAGCAAAAAATCTTCGAAAAAATCACTTCAATTTCGTAACCACCCCCCCCTACTTTTTCTTGCTTTGCGGGGGATTTACTAGAAAATAAAAAAGCCATCACTACAGATAGATGGTTTCTATAGGTCGACTCTATTTATTAGAATACGGATGGTTATTATATTTAATATCTGTAAAAATCCATCTCACCATTATTTTTACGATTAAGACCGTTTCTCCCAGAGTGCCTAATGTTAATACTGAAAGAAAAGGCTGTAAATCAAAGACGTATGGTGAGTCTTTATACGTATAAAATATTACCCATATAAATACATACGTGATAATATTCTGCACCAACAGAAAAATAGGAAAAGCATATGCAAAAAACTTTCTGATGGTAAGTTTAAAAGCGGCATCTTTTTGCCATGTCTCCATTATAGAGGCAATGGCCTGATCTTTTTTGCTAGAAAAAACTTCCGCTTGTTCGGAGTAACTGAAATCACCGTTGTCTTCTGTTATTTGTGGTTCAGCAGGCATAATCAGTTAATCCAAGATTTTTCAATCTATAAGCCATTGCAGTTTGGGAAACACCAAAGACACTTGCAATTAATGTTACATCCTTGGTTTTTGACCACCATATTTCTATTAAAGGTTTCGGCATCAGTAGACTTGCAGCAAAAGTATTTGCTTCTGCTTCTTCAGTCTTATCCTGCATTTCTAGATTCACAGTGTCTAGTCTCCAAAAAGTGTCTTTTTGTTTATCTTTGTGTAAGATGTAGTGCCCTAATTCATGAGCAATAGTAAATGACACTCTAGGAAAATACTCACCATCTGCAACATATATAGTTTTTGATACTCGATCTAGCTGTCCTAAAGCATCGGGTTCAGAAAAGTTAACCTTTTTTAAGGACAGGCCATATTTTTTAGCAACTTTCCCCAGATCTACTGGCGGAACAATTTGTTCTTCGCCATAAACTTCCGCAAGAACATCGGCTGCTTGAGCTTCTAAAGTATTGAGTTTTTCTTGGCTGAGTTTCATATATAACTAGTTTACTACGCTTTCAGTATACCACAGGGATTGTTCCCTTTCCGCCTATTGAGTAGGTGTTATTTTTTCTATCTACTAAGGAGTTGAAGATGGCGTCGTAGTAGGAATTTTATTTGGAAACTCGTAGATGATTTTTAGTAACATTTCAACAAAAGAGAGAAGATTTTTTGCTTCTTCTTCAGTCATGATTGTAATCTCGTGATTAGCTTCATTTCCCTTTTGACGAATGTGGTCTACCCACCCTTTCGATGCCGGTGGAATATAGTTCTCATCAGATAGATATTCAACGTATTGAAGAAAGTTCAAATTTTGTGCGGCACCTTTATCTACAGCAACATGCATGAGTAGTTTTCGGCAAGATAGTACCGTTGCAGTAAATGCATTTTTCGAATAAGCATCCCTTGCTTCTGTATAGAGATTTTTTACACCGTTGTCCGTAATTCCATTTACATCCCCACCTGGCCTAATACCAGGAGTTTGTTTTCTAGCTGCATCAAAAAATGTTGGCCTATAACAGTGATGGCAAATGTAAATTTCACCTTTTCTATCTCCACGACCATCTTCAAGTTCCCCTCGAAAAAAACCAACATTTGAAGCTAAGGAATTATTACAATAGCCACATGTATAGCTTTTTGAATTGAGAATACTCGTATTACTCCAAAAATAGCTCATTCCATTAAAACGCTCAATATATTTATATCTTATTATACCACCAAAAATATAGTTGTAATATTTGATAAAATATGACATATTCTTAAAATTATATTTATGTTCCTTTATTTAAGCCTTTTGTCCTTTAAATGAAATTAAAGGACATTTTTGTTTTAGGAGAAAACCGACTCAATTTATTTCTATTTTTACTGCCCTGCTGGTCGTTTAACTAGAATTGTGAGACGTATAAACAATACTTCTCTCAAACAAGCCACGGACTAAAAAGATACAGTACCGCATGTGTATTGCGCTCGATTTCCTGTTTATCCCCCTGCCCAGATGGCGTCAGATTTCAATGAGTACTTTTAAATATTGAATGAGGAAAGTTTCGGAAATTTTATGGTAAAAAATATCGCGAGTTTTATATGCTACCCCCTACTGAAAATGAAAATTCCGGTGGTGGAGTCCGGAAATTAAAAAAAGCCCCGTGAATACGGAGCTTGGCGTTCAATTTGATTCTTTAGCGGAAGGCTCGGAGGACCAAGATGACGAGGATGACGACTACAGCGAGGCCGACACAACCACAGCCACGTCGACGACGGAGGCCACCTCCTATACTATTACGAAATCTTCCAAACATATGAGCATGCAAATGACTTATTTTGTATACAATAAGTATATCACAACTCCAATCTGAGTAAGAAAAAACCGGTCGGTACGCGATGCGTACCTTCCGGTGGTCGGTTCTACTCGATAGCGTCAAGGTTGATATCGAGCGCTGTGTGGAGCACCGACTGGGTCGAGATGCAGACGGTATTTCCGCCTTTCTTTTTGGCGCGGTACATGGCCTCATCGGCTAGGCTCATCAGCCTGCTCAGAGTCACTGCGATATCGGACCCCGGCTCAATACTGCCGTCCATGATGCCGATGGAAGCAGTTACCTGTGGCTTACCTTCGATGAGCTGGAAGCGCCCATCCTGAGACATCTGCATGAGGAGCCGCTGTGCGCGTTCGCTGGCAAATGATGCATTCGCATTGAATGCCGCTAGCACGAACTCATCTCCACCTCGTCGACCAATGAGGTCTGTTCCCCGAGGGAAGCATTCACGAACGAGCTGGGCAAAGGCACACAGCACGCGATCGCCACCATCGTGTCCCTCGCTATCGTTGTAGATCTTGAAACCATCGAGGTCCACGTAAAGGACTGAGACATCCGCGGTCGACTGAGGGTATGACGCTCGGAGCTGGTTCTGAGCCTCGGCGAAAAAGAACTCTTCGAATCCAGAGCGACTCAGAAGGCCCGTCAAAGGGTCTCTCGTTGAGCGTTCTTCGGCCAACCTGAGAGCGTTTGCAAGAGACGCTACCTGAGGCCGGAGACGTTTGATTTCCTGCTGTGCCTGATCGAGCTCGCTGATCAGTCCCTCGAAGGTGTGTGCGCCGGTCTCCGTGGCCGCAGCCTCGTTGTGCCTCATCGTTTCAATACCCGCAAGGAGCGCCTTGTTCGCTTCCTCTAGCTTGCTGAGCTTATCTTCCAGAGCTTTCTCCGTCATCGCGTGTCGCTCCTCCGCTCTTGTGGCGGCGACACGGGCAATCCAGAGAAGGACAGTCAGAAGCAGAACGAGCACGCCGAGAAGCATGCTGGCGACAAAATAATCCATGGATGGTCCCCTTTTGGGATGTTGGGTTGGTGGGCTGGGTTGGAAAAGGACAACGTTTTATTCTGGCATGGAATCGATGCTTTGTCAAGGTTACGCGACCAGGTTTTCTTGATAAGATATGAGTAGCTTTAGACCTTATTTGGCCCATCCTTACTTCATCCCTCCTATGCGTATCTCCTATTCGAGTGTCGGCACGTACCAGACCTGTCCACTCAAGTACAAGTATCAGCACGTCGACCGAATCCCTGAGCCCAAGAGCAAGGAGGCTGTCTTTGGGACACTCGTCCATGCGGTCATGAAGTATATCCACACCCCTGCCCTGCTCTCACCCACGGTCGAGCAAGCACTCGACTATTTCGCCAAGGGTTGGAACAGCGAAGTCTACGAAGATGAACTCGAGGAGCGAGCGGCATTCTCGCAGGGTGTCACTATCATCCAGGACTATCTCTCACGGAACAAGCCGAGCGACTACACGATTGTTGATCTCGAGAGTCGGTTCGCTATCGAGATAGGTGATGAAGTCTCGGGCAAGCATATCGTCTCTGGGATCATCGACCGGATTGACCGGACCAAGGATGGTTATGAAATCATTGATTACAAAACGACACGCAAGATGCCGAGTCAGGACAAAGTCGACAATGACCTCCAGCTCTCTATTTACCTCAAGGCCTTTCTTGCTCGCTACCCCAAAGAAATTGCCAATCTCGATAAAATAACCGTCAGTCTCTACTATTTGAAGCACGGGGTCAAGCTCTCAAGTACTCGGACGCGGGAACAGCTCGACCGCGTGGATGAGACGTTCCTCGGTGTGATCAAGTCTATCGAGGAGGCCAAATTTGAACCGATTCTCTCGCCCTTGTGTGACTGGTGTGGCTACCAGAAAATTTGTCCCCTTTGGAAGCACAAATTTGCTGAGACACGTCGAGTTGAAACGGAGGATGTGAAGCAGGCGGTCGCAGAATACCTCGATCTCAAGGGAAAGCTCTCGGAAGAAAAATTGCGTCTGGGGAAACTTCAGTCGCTCATTCTGGAGTATATGGAACAAGAAGGTGTGGACCGAGTCTTTGACGAAGCCGGCATCATTGGCAAATCAATGCGCAAGACCTACAAATACGATGCCGAGAAGCTCCGTGCCGTCCTCGAACCGCTCGACAAGTGGGAATCAGTACTCAAAGTTGATGGTATCGCCCTCCGTACTATCCTCGCTACCCTCCCCTCCTCGACCCAAGACGAGGTCGAAATGGCCAAGGTGCTCGACAAGGAAAGTACTAGTCTGACGGTCAAGAGAAACAAAATAGAGGTTGATGACGAGCTCAGCCTCTAGCTTCTTCCGTTTCCACAATTATTCGCCGGACTCGAGTGTACTCCCGTCATCCGGACAAGGGGCAAATTGGCACTCAGGGCCGACTTTGCCGACGAAACTGCCATCAGGGCAAGTTTTGACTTCTTGAGTGCAAACAAGCGATTCTTTGCCCTTGGTTTTGGTGGTGGGAGTCGGGACTTCGAGCGGTGCATCGATGATGCCTCGACGGTTGGGCAACCCATCAGGACACGGAGCAAACTGACAGTACGGACCACTGCGACCGACGGCACTCCCGTCTGGACACATCATAGCTTCCTCTGTGCAAGCAATACCGAGATCGTTCCCCTGATGAGTGAAGTCTACATACGACAAAACGAAAGCCCCCAGGAGAAAAACAAAGAGTATCAAAATCGAGAACAACATCGTGTCAGGATGGAGTGTGTGATGCCACTTGGTGTGTTTGTGTTTCATGACTGTAGTATATATCGGAGTGAAGTGTGTGTAAATAAAAAAGAGGCGCCCGTCGTTGCGGTGCGCCTGTGGTGGTGTGCGGCGCTTAGGCCGGCACTGCGTCATTGAGCGAGTGGAGCTCGCCGACGGGCTTGTGACGGAGGGCAATGCAATGTGCCACCAGCCGGTCCAGAGCTTCTGTGTTGTCGGCGGCTACCATGGCGCGCTTGAGCACATCGGGTACGCACTCCGGATCCTGGACGAGTGACCGCAGCCAGGTGGAGACGTCGGCCTCGGGAATCACGCCACGATCAGCGAATTCGTGAGTGATCTCGAGGTAGGTATCGAGTCCGGTAGATGCCCCGACCCATACCTGGCAGTTGGTCGGGTCTATTCGATCGCAGACGGCGCGACCGAGGGTGAGCAATGCCTCCTGAGCCTTTGGCGCCAGTGGCGCACCATGCTCTGGCAGACGCACATCGCTCCACGGCACCAGCACCATCTCCGAGCAGTGCTTCTGACTGCCGGGTGGGCAGTCACCGCACGGACCAGTGCATGCAATACGAAAGACTTTCATGGTTTCTCCTAGAAGGGAGGGTGGGAATATTGCGCCCCCATTATACCTCCAATTCGCTATTTGGCAAGGGTCAACAAAAAAGCCCTTCTGAGGGCTTTTGGGTTATATGTTGTGAAAATAGGACGATGATGGAGATCATCCTACTCAAAAATCAAAGCGTCGCCATCTTTTAGAGTTTTATAAGGAATCTTGTTTTCAATGCAATACTGTACTTCTTTGTAAATGTCAGCTGATTCAGGATGGTCAGAATCAAAGTGTGGTAAGAATGCATAATCAATCAGACCAAGCCCCTCCCAAATTGCTTCTTTTTGACCAGCATACGGAAGATCTGTTGGATCATCAACGATAGCATATCCCCTCAAAGATGGAGAGAGCACGCATCCCGCGGCACTATAGCCAGCGTAAACAAAATCTTTTTGAGTTTTATTATACTCTCGCAATATAGTATCGAGCCCACTAAGTCTCATCGCTTGGCGGAGTATAAAAGTATTTCCCCCGCTTATAAAGATTCCTCCTAAGTTCTCTAATTTTTCTTTGAGCTTAACTTCATTGTCAAAGTAATTTTTTAAATCAAGGACCTCTACTCGAAGTCCAACGTCAGCCAGACTCTGCATATCACTTGTTACATGCTTTTCTCGTCTTTGCGGATCAGCTCCGGTAAAGTCCAATGCATTCGGTATATATCCCACCCTTTTATTTTCTGAAAACAATGCTAAAAGCGATTCTGGATGATTACCAATTTTATATGACGACAGATAGAATTTCATATGTTGTGCTGGGGAGGAAGGGAAATCGAACTGCTCTCCGCCGGCTGGCGGATGCGCTCTATAGGGCTTCCCTGCCTACCGGCAGGCAGGCGCCCTCTAGTCCGGCAGTGCCGGTCACCTCAAACGGGCAAACAGGTATTTTCCCGACCCCTGCCTGCCGGTAGGCAGGCCTTTCCTCGTTCGATCTCTTCCATCATAACACAAACAAAAAAGCCCCTGAAGGGACCTTTTGTTTGCGTATGCTGGGGAGGAAGGGATCGAACCTTCGCATGGTGGGACCAGAACCCACTGCCTTACCGCTTGGCTACTCCCCAGTATCTATAAACTACCCAGTATTTCTTTGAGCTCCCTTCGTCCACTCCTTGTTTTTAGGTAGAGCTCTCTCTTACGTGCTTTGTCCAGACTATCAAATCTTTCAGAGTAAATCAATCGTAGAGGCCTTCGATTCATCGTGGCCTTACACTTACCAGTATTGTGTTCTTCCAACCTTCTTTTTAGGTTATCTGTTGAACCAGTATAGGTTCGATTGTCATTTAGACTCAGAAGAACGTACACCCAGTTTTTTTGCATAAGACCAGAACCCACTGCCTTATCCGTCCTCGTTACGCTCGGCCGAGACAAGCCGCTTGGTTTACCTCGGCTCGCTATGCGAGACGGGCTACTCCCCAGTGAAAAAGCCTCCTTATCCTAGCGAAAAAGAGGCTTCTGGTCAAGATTGTCTCATCCTAAACCTTGAGGTAACGGCGGATAGCGATGCTACTCGAGAGGACACCGAGCGCGATACCGAGAAGGAGGATGCCGCCAAACACTGGGAGAAAGAAACTAATATAGAGCCCCATGAAATTCCCCTGCGGGATAGCCCCCTCGGTGAGTGGCGAGATGAAGTAGGCAGCCCCAAAGAGAGCGACGGCAGTAGCAAGGGCGGCCGCGATACCATAGAACACTCCCTCGAAAACAAATGGCATGCGTACGTAGATGTTCGACGCACCGACGAGGCGCATAATCTCAAACTCCTGACGGTGTGAGTAGATGGTGATACGGATGGTATTGAAGGTAATAAGGACCGCGATAAAGATGAAAGCGGCGCCGAGGCCCAAACCAATCTTCTGGGTAGTCTGGTTGATGCGCTCAA
>JACCDN010178497.1_pt1 | contig 11731 bp, 6 predicted proteins | sample 7441691 | NCBI WGS metagenome assembly JACCDN01 (sample SAMN15323439, study PRJNA562643) | freshwater metagenome | isolation source: river surface water | place: USA:Blue River Watershed | collected 2017-08-16
CGCAGCACTAGGTCTCGGTTGGATTCGAGCACCATGTCGATGAAGTCGACAACGATGATTCCACCGATATCGCGAAGTCTGAGTTGGCGAACGATCTCTTCAGCTGCTTCGAGGTTGTTCTTAGTAACGGTCTCTTCGAGGTTTCCACCTGAGCCAACGAACTTGCCGGTGTTGACGTCGACCACGGTCATGGCCTCGGTGCGATCGATGACCAGCGAACCACCCGAAGGCAGGTAAACCTTGCGGTCTAGCGCCTTGGCGATCTGCTCGCCAACGCGGTATTCGTCGAACACATCCTTGTCGCCGGTGTATTTCTCGACCCGCTCGAGCAGGTCAGGTGCGACAGATGCGAGGTATTCCTCGATAACCTCGCGGGCGTCATCACCCGAAATGATCATCTTCTGGAAGTCTTCGTTGAAGACGTCTCGCACGATCTTGACCAGCAAGTCAGGCTCGCTGTGCAGCATGACCGGGGCTGATCCCTTTTCTACCTTCTTCTGGATGTCTTCCCACTGGGCCTGGAGGCGCTGCACGTCGAGCGTTAGCTGCTCTTCGGTGGCTCCTTCTGCAGCGGTTCTGACGATCACACCAGCGTCTTCAGGCAGGATCTCCTTGAGGATCTTCTTGAGTCGAGCGCGTTCGCTGTCAGGCAACTTGCGCGAAATTCCGTTCATCGAGCCGTTTGGCACGTAAACCAAGTAGCGACCAGGCAGAGAGACCTGGCTGGTTAGGCGAGCACCCTTTTGGCCGACCGGATCCTTGGTGACCTGAACCAGAACGGTGTCCCCCGACTTGAGGGCTAGTTCGATGCGACGCGGCTGGTTGCCAGTCTCTGCCAGCTCCCAGTCGACCTCACCCGAGTAGAGCACGGCGTTGCGACCGCGACCGATGTCAACGAATGCTGCTTCCATCGAAGGCAAAACGTTTTGGATCTTTCCTAGATAAACGTTGCCGATCAGGCTGGCCTCGGATGCCTTGGCCACGTAGTGCTCGACCAGGATGCCATCCTCGAGCACGCCGATCTGGATCTTGCCATCCTTCGAGCGAACGATCATGTTGCGGTCTACCGCTTCGCGACGGGCGAGGAACTCTGACTCGGTGATTACAGTGCGGCGGCGACCAGCATCCCTGCCGTCTCGGCGGCGCTGCTTCTTGGCCTCGAGTCTGGTCGATCCCTTGACTCGCTGCGGCTCGTTGCTCGGCTCCTTGGGTGCGCGAGGCTCGCGAACCTTGACCACGGTGTTCTCGCCCAGCTCACCATCAATGGTCTCGCCGGCGCGACGACGCGAGCGACGACGCAGGTGGCTCTCGCCATCAGCGCTGGGCTGATCGACGATTAGGCCCTTCTTCGGGTCGACGGTCGGGGTGGGCAGATCTGGCGCCATGAACATCAGCGAGGTCGCTGCAACCGGAGTGGCTGGTGCTGCGGTTACCTCGGCTTGAGTTGCCTCGGCCTGCTTGGCCTGACCGCTCTTGGTCTTTGCGCCACGGCCACCGCGAGTCTTCGGCTGTTCGATTGCATCGGCTGCCTCGGGGGCATCCTTCTCATCGTTAGCTGGCTTCGCGGCCTTTGATTTAGCGGTGGATGCCTTTGGCGACTTGGCTTTGGCTGGCTCTGACTTGGCCGAAGAAACTTTTTCGGTCTCTGGCTTCGCTGCGGCAGTTTTCTTTGCTGCTGGTGCCGCCTTGGCCGCCGGGGCCTTCTTAGTTGTGGATGCCTTTTTCGCAGGCGATTGGGAAGTTTGCTTAGCCTCGTTGTTTTCGGCTACGGCTGTTTCAGTGTTCTTTTTCACCATTTCTGGTGTGCTCCAAGCTGCCTTTAGCGCTAGGCCACACTCACTAGCCCCTCGGGCCTAAATCCATGTTGGCTGCTTTTGCAACCAACCAAACCTAAACGAGCGACTCGGTACCTTGTTCTCGCACTGCCAGAAACCTATGTGTTCGGGTCTTACGCTGCTTTGGTGGGTCCTCGTGAAACTTGCGTCGAATCGGGTGTGGACCGATGCAACTTCTTTCAAGTATGCCAGTGACTGCGTCAAAAGTCACTCAAACCGCCGCAAAGGCGAGTTTTTCTCAGGTTGCGGTGGAATACTTAGACACGTGAGCGACGTAGCAATCAACAAGAGCAAACCGACTTTCGGCGGATCAATTGGCCTTGCCTGGGTGCTTATCATCGGCGGTGTTGTCGGGTGGGCTGGGGCCTTCGCGCTGACCCTCGAGCGTTTCCACGTGGCCGCGAATCCCGACGCCACCCTCAGCTGCGACCTCGCGACCTTCATCTCGTGCAAATCAGTGATGCTTTCTGAACAGGCCAAACTTTTCGGCTTCCCAAATCCCCTCATCGGCTTGAGCGCATTCATGTTTCCGATTGCGGTTGGTGCGGCAATACTTGCCGGAGCAAGATTCAAGCGCTGGTTCTGGATGCTGTTCTTGCTCGGCAACACGCTTGGCTTCGCATTCGTGATCTGGCTAGCCCACGAGGCTATTTTCGAGATTGGTGCTCTGTGCCCGTACTGCATGGTGGCTTGGGCAGCAATGATCCCAATCTTCTGGCACCTGCTGATCTACATGCTGGCCGAAGACATCATCCCCGTGCCTGTCAAGATGGTTGGCTTCGTTGAGTCAATTCGCGACTGGGCTTGGGTCTTCACGGTTGTCACCGAACTGATTTTGATTGCGATCATCGGCATCAAGTTCTGGGACCAGTGGACCCAGATTTTCGGCCTGCGCTAGGCAATAAGCAAGCGAAAACTAAGCGAACCAGAGCGCTAGCTCGCGCGCAGCCGACTCTGGCGAATCGCTTCCGTGCACCAGGTTCTGCTGAACTGCGAGTCCCCAGTCTCGACCCAGGTCGCCGCGAATCGTGCCAGGTGCAGCCACGGTCGGGTCGGTAGCACCTGCTAGCGCGCGGAATCCCTCGATCACTCGGTTGCCTTCAACTCGAAGGGCAACGACATCGCCCGAGAGCATGAAATCGACCAGCGGCTCATAGAACGGCTTGCCCTCGTGCTCGGCATAGTGGTTGGCGAGCAGTGAACGAGTAGGGCGCAACTTTTTGACGTCAGCGATGACGTATCCCTTAGTTTCGATTCGGCGAATGATTTCACCAATCAGGTTTCGCTTTACGCCGTCTGGCTTGATCAGAACTAGGGTCTGCTGGATTTCTGCCACGGTTATGCTCCTTTGCGCTTAAGAAGTTCTGCTTCGAGGTCGATACCGCTCTCGGCGATTACCTCTTTTGCTCGGTCGATAGTGGCGCCGGCAATAAGCCCCCAGACCCACAGACCGATGAAGATGATTCCGATAACCCACATGAGCGGCGCCCAGAACGCGGTCGCCAACATGGCCACCTGAAGGAAGGATCCCCACCAGTAGCTCCAACGTGAGCCTAGAACGGCCGGGGTGGCAATCAGCAAAAAGGCGAAGCTCAAGCCAATAGTCCAGATAAGTGGACCCTGCTCCTGGTTGGTGCCGAAAACGTAAAGCGTTGCGAAGAAGATGATGAACGCCTCAAACGCTAGAACCATCGACGCTAGCGTGCGCTTGACCGACTTTCTTCTGCCCTTGGCAACTGAGTTAGACATCGTCATCCATTTCTTGCTGTTTCATGCGAAGCACGTCACCAATAAGCGTAATTGAGCCGGTCACGATGATTGCGCCGGCGTTCGCCCGCTCACCTGCGAGCGCAAGCTGCTGCTTGGCCAGCTCGATCGCGCTCATCGGGTTGGCGGCCACATGCACTCGATCCTCACCAAACACCTTTCGAGCCGTCTCGGCCAGAGTTTCGGCTGCCACTGCGCGCGGTGAGCTCGACTGGGTGATGACAACTTCGACGAAAGAGTCGTCAAGGATCTCGAAGAACTGCGTCGCATCTTTGTCACCCAGAACACCGAGCACACCGATCGCGTATGGCTTGCCAAACGTATCGGCGAGCGCACTCGCAAGCACCTCTGCCCCACCCGGATTGTGCGCCGCGTCGAGCAGCACGAGTGGCTCGCGCGAGATAACCTGCAACCTACCCGGCGAGGATGCGTCAGCGAGCGCGGCGCGAATCACGTCATCCATGATTCGCTGGTTGCCTGCGCCTAAGAACGCCTCGACCGCAGCTATGGCGAGCGCGGCATTCTCGGCCTGAAAGTTGCCGTGAATCGGAATGTGCAGGTCTTGATAGCTTCCTGCCAGGGTTCTGACCGAGAACTGTTGGCCGAGATCGGTTTTGCTGATCTCGGTAACTTCGAAGTCAACACCGTAGACCGCGAGCCGGTCGGCGGTGGTGTCGACCTTAGCCTTGAGCACGGGAACCGCATCCACCGGTTGATTGCTGCTGACCACGAACGCGCCAGGCTTGATGATTCCCGACTTGGTCTGCGCGATTTCGGCGATGGTGTTGCCGAGGCGTTCGGCGTGGTCGATTGAGATTGGCGTGAAGACCGCTACGTCGCCATCGGCAACGTTGGTCGAATCCCACTCGCCACCCATGCCCACTTCGAGAACCAGAACGTCGACCGGAGCATCGGCGAAGATCGCGAAGCCCAGAACGGCGAGCGCCTCGAAGAAGGTGAGCTTGGTGTCGCCCTCGGCCTCGAGTTGGCTATCGATGATCTCGAGCAGCGGCTTGATCTCTTGCCAGACCGTGTACAGGCGCTCGTTCGATACCGGCTCGCCGTTGATAGCCATGCGCTCGTTCAGTCGCACCAGATGTGGGCTGGTGAAACGCCCAGTGGTTAGGCCGTGCTCGCGAAGAATGCGCTCGATGAATCTGGTGGTCGAGGTCTTGCCGTTGGTGCCGGTGATGTGAATCACACGGTAAGCCTTTTGCGGGTCGCCGAGCAGCTCTACGGCTCGACGGGTCGGCTCTAGCCTCGGGCGCAGTTTGTGCTCGGGGATGCGTGCTACCAGATCGTCTTCGACGGTCTTGGCTAGCTTCGCCCAGACATCGTGCTCTTCGTCGTCTTCAATCTCGGGTTCGTACTGGTCGACATCGATTGACTCTTCTTCGTTGAAGATTTCAGAGTCGCTACCCTGTGGCTCCAGGCTCAAAGCTTCTCCACCGTCACGTCCACCGCTTGGTCTTCACCGACGGCGATTGCACTTGCGGCTCCTTCGACCAGCTGAAGTTCTAGTGCGAGTGTCTCGCCCTTGACCAGCTCTTCGAACACCCGGATTGCGGCAAGCACGTCAGTCGAGGCGGTGATGCTCAAGCGAATCCGGTCACTCACATCGAGGCCGGCATCCTTTCGGGCCTGCTGCACACCACGAATGGTGTCGCGAGCAAGTCCCTCGGCTGCCAACTCGGGGGTGATAGCCGAGTCCAGGATCAAGAATCCACCGCCGGGCAAGATTCCGATCAGGTCGGTGTTTGCCTCGGCTTCGCTCTCGTTGGCGACCAGGTCGATGGTGTACTCGCCCTCGACGAGCTGGATGCCGCCAGCGGTGACTGCGCCACCCTCGTCGGTCCAGTTGCCTGCCTTGGCGGCCGCAATCGCATCCTGCACCGTCTTGCCGATTCTTGGGCCAGCGGCGCGGGCATTCACGGTGAGGCGCTTGGTGACTCCGAACTCGGCAGTCGAATCGAGCGATAGTTCGACCAGAGCAACCTCTTTGACGTTGAGCTCATCGGCGATCAGGCCTTGGAAGGCTTCAAGGCCCTTTGAACCGCGGCTCACGACCGTGAGCTTCGACAGCGGCAGACGCACGCGCAGTCCGTTGGTCTTTCTCAGGCTCAGGGCAACCGAGCTGACGGTGCGAACCGCATCCATCGCCTCGACCAGAGCAGGGTCGCTCGGGAACTCGTTCTTGTCGGGCCAGTTTTGGAGGTGCACCGAGTGGCCGCCGGTCAGACCCTGCCAGACTTTCTCGCCCACCATCGGAATCAGCGGCGCGCTAACGCGGCACAGGGTTTCGAGCACAGTGAACAGCGTGTCGAATGCCTCGGCCGACCCCACCCAGAAGCGATCGCGCGAGCGGCGAACGTACCAGTTGGTGAGCACATCGGCGAAGTCGCGCAGCAGGTTGGTGGCGGTGTAGGTGTCGTATCGGTTCATGGCAACCTCGACATCGGCGATGAGGTCGTGGGTCTTGGCCAGCAGATAGCGGTCAAGAACGTCGCTCGACGAGGTTGAACGCTTGGCCTCGTAACTTGAGGCGTTCGCGTAGAGGCCGAAGAAGTAGTAGGTGTTCCAGAGCGGCAGCAAGAACTGTCGCACTCCCTCGCGGATGCCCTGCTCGGTGACGATCAGGTTGCCGCCGCGCAAGATCGGGCTGGACAGCAGGAACCAGCGCATGGCATCTGCACCGTCGCGGTCGAAGACCTCGTTGACGTCTGGGTAGTTGCGCAGCGACTTGGACATCTTCTGGCCGTCATTGCCGAGGATGATGCCGTGCGAGACCACCGACTTGAACGCCGGGCGGTCGAACAGCGCGGTCGCCATGACGTGCAGGGTGTAGAACCAGCCGCGGGTCTGACCCACGTACTCGACAATGAAGTCGCCAGGGTTGTGAGTCTCGAACCAGTCGCGGTTCTCGAATGGGTAGTGCACCTGGGCAAAAGGCATCGAACCGGATTCGAACCAACAGTCGAGCACCTCTGGCACCCGTCGCATGGTTGATTTGCCGGTTGGGTCATCTGGGTTTGGTCGGGTCAGCTCGTCGATGACCGGGCGGTGGAAATCTTCGGGACGCACACCGAAGTCGCGCTCGAGCTCGTCCAGCGAGCCATAAACATCGATGCGTGGATAGTTCGGGTCGTCTGACTTCCAGACCGGAATCGGGGCGCCCCAGAATCGGTTGCGGCTGATCGCCCAGTCGCGCACGTTCTCGAGCCACTTGCCGAATGAGCCGTCCTTGGTGTGCTCGGGAGTCCAGTCGATCTGCTGGTTCAGCTCGAGCATGCGGTCTTTGAGCTTGGTGGTCTCGACGAACCAAGAAGACACTGCCTTGTAGATCAGCGGGTTCTTGCAGCGGTAGCAGTGCGGGTAGGGGTGCTCGTACGAGGCCTGACGCAGCACTCGACCGTTGGCCTTCAACAGCTGCGAGATTGGCTTGTTGGCCTCAAAAACATGCTGACCGACGAAGTCGGTGATGATCGAGTTGTAGCAACCGCGCTCGTCGATAGAAACATAGGTCGGGATGCCCGCAGCGTTGCAAACACGTTGGTCGTCCTCGCCATAGGCGGGAGCCTGGTGAACGATGCCGGTTCCGTCGCCGTCGGCCACATAGTCATCGACGAGCACCTGCCAGGCGTTAGCCACGTCAAACTTCTCGGCATCACTGTAGTAACCAAGCAGAGGCTCGTAACGGATGCCGGCAAGCTCGGCTCCGGCGAAAGTCGCGGTGACGGCCGCAAGGGCATCCTCGGAGGATTCGTAGCCCAGGTCTTTGGCATAGCCGCCGACCAGCGACTTGGCCAGAAGATAGCTCGCAGAACCGGCGGATGCGCCGTCGGCAGCCCCGTTAGGGCCGGCTGGAACCACCGAGTAGCTAATCTCAGGGCCAACCGCCAGCGCAAAGTTGGTTGGCAGGGTCCACGGGGTCGTGGTCCAGGCCAGCATGCGCACCGAATCAAAACTGAACCCGTTGACGCTCTGACCAGCCAGCGCCGGGAAGGTCACGGTGAGGGTCTGGTCTTGACGAGTCTTGTAAACCTCGTCGTCCATGCGCAGCTCGTGGTTAGACAGCGGAGTTTCGCAGCGCCAGCAGTAGGCCAAAACCTTGAAGCCCTCGTAGATCAGGCCCTTGTTGTGCAGTTGCTTGAACGCCCAGAGCACGCTCTCGGTGTATGACTTGTCGAGCGTTTTGTAATCGTTGTCGAAGTCAACCCAGCGGGCCTGACGCGTGACATACGCGCGCCAGTCCTGGGTGTACTTGAGCACCGAGGTCTTGCAATAGGCGTTGAACTTGTCGATGCCGTACTTCTCGATCTCGGGGCGACCCGAGATGCCGAGCTGACGTTCGGCCTCTACCTCGGCCGGCAGACCGTGGGTGTCCCAGCCGAAGCGGCGCTCGACGAGGTATCCCTGCATGGTCTTGAAGCGCGGAACGACATCCTTGACATAGCCGGTCAGCAGGTGGCCGTAGTGCGGCAGTCCGTTTGCGAACGGTGGGCCGTCATAGAAGACAAACTCGTCAGCGGCCTGGTTTTTGCGCTGATCGATGCTGGCCTGAAATGTGTTGTCTTTTGACCAGAAAGCCAGAATGTCTTTCTCAATCTCTGGAAAACTCGGGCTTGGGTTGACACCCTGAGATTCTGCGGCAGACGCGCCACCAGAGGCTGGATTGTGCTTGGGATACATGTGAGGGCTTTCTGCTTGTCAGCAAAAGGTTTTCTGACATCAATGTTAACCTGTTACCAAGCCTATTTATGGAGACTTTCAAGTGACTAACGCCCAATTTCTAGCTTCTGCATCCGCGCCCGAAAAGGTGGGTGTCGAAGGACTCGAAGACAAATGGAGCCTGCGCTGGGAACAGGATGGCGTTTACCGATTCAGGCGCGAAACTCCGCGCGAACTGGTTTACTCGATTGACACCCCGCCGCCGACCGTCTCGGGTTCGCTGCACGTCGGCCACGTCTTCTCGTACACCCACACCGATGTGGTTGCTCGATTCAAGCGCATGTCTGGCTTCGAGGTTTACTACCCAATGGGCTGGGATGACAACGGGCTTCCGACCGAGCGTCGAGTGCAGAACTACTTTGGAGTTCGCTGCGACCCTTCACTGCCTTACGTGCCCGGCTTTCAGCCGCCGTTCGAGGGTGGCGACAACAAGTCGGCCAAGGCTGCCGACCAGATCCCTATCTCGCGCCGCAACTTCATCGAGCTCTGCGAGCGCTTGACTACCGAAGACGAGAAGCAGTTCGAAGCGCTATGGCGCAAACTCGGCCTTTCGGTTGACTGGTCACAGACCTACCAGACCATTTCTCCGGATGCCCAGGCAGTTTCGCAAAAGGCATTTCTGAACAACCTCGCTCGCGGCGAGGCCTACCAGTCGATGGCGCCGACACTGTGGGATGTGACCTTCAGAACCGCGGTCGCTCAGGCCGAACTAGAAGACAAAGAGATGCCTGGCGCTTACCACCGAGTCGGCTTCGACGTTGACCCGGCACTGTGGGATGGCGGCAAGGTCTTCATCGAGACCACCCGACCTGAGCTGCTGCCGGCCTGTGTCGCGCTCGTGGCGCATCCCGATGACGAGCGCTACCAGAAGCTGTTCGGCAAGACCGTTCGCACTCCTCTGTTCGGCGTCGAGGTGCCGGTTGTCGCTCACCGACTCGCTCAGATCGACAAGGGTTCGGGCATTGCCATGATCTGCACCTTCGGTGACGTAACCGACGTGGTGTGGTGGCGCGAACTCGACCTACCGAACCGCGCAATCATCGGCTGGGACGGCCGCATTCTGCCGGATGCACCTGAGGTAATCACCAGCGAGACCGGCCGCGAGGCGTATGCGCAGCTGGCCGGCAAGACCGTGTTCTCGGCAAAGCAGACCGTTGTAGAGCTGCTGCAGGCATCGGGAGACATGATCGGCGAACCTCGCCCAATCACTCACCCGGTCAAGTTCTTTGAAAAGGGCGACAAGCCACTCGAAATCGTGTCGACCCGCCAGTGGTACATCCGCAACGGTGGTCGCGATGCAGCACTTCGCGACCGCCTGATCGCGCTTGGCAAAGAACTCAAGTTCCACCCAGACTTCATGCGCGTTCGCTATGAGAACTGGGTCAACGGCCTTACCGGCGACTGGCTGATCAGCCGCCAGCGATTCTTTGGTGTGCCAATTCCGGTTTGGTACGCGCTCGATGAGCATGGCAACCCTGACTTTGACCGAGTGTTGACCCCTAGCGAGGGCCAGTTGCCGGTTGACCCGTCAACCGATGTGCCGAACGGTTACAGCGAGGCCCAGCGCGGCCAGGCCAACGGGTTCGTCGGCGAGGTTGACATCATGGACACCTGGGCGACTTCATCGCTCACTCCGCAGTTGGCCGGTGGCTGGCTGAGCGACCCAGAAAAGTTCGCGAAGGTGTTCCCATACGACCTGCGTCCGCAGGGCCAAGACATCATCCGCACCTGGCTGTTCTCGACTTTGCTTCGTTCAGAGCAGGAACACAGCGAACTCCCATGGTCGAATGCCGCCATCTCTGGTTGGATTCTTGACCCCGACCGCAAGAAGATGTCGAAGTCGAAGGGCAACGTTGTCGTGCCAGCCGAACCTATCGACAACCACGGTGCCGACGCGGTTCGCTACTGGGCCGCATCCGCGCGTCTCGGCACCGATGCCGCATTCGACGAGGGACAGATGAAGGTTGGCCGACGCCTGGCCGTGAAGCTGCTCAACGCTGCAAAGTTTGCGCTTTCGTTCGAGGTGCCGGCAGGTCAAAGCGAAGTCACCGAACCGATCGACCAGGCACTGCTTCTTGCCCTCGGTGACGTGGTCGCCGAGGCGACTTCGGCTTTCGAAAACTACGACCACACCAAGTGCCTGGAGTTGACCGAGCACTTCTTCTGGAACTTCACCGACAACTACCTAGAGCTGGTCAAGGATCGCGCCTACAACGCCGACGGCAGCTACACGGTAGCCGCTCAAGCCTCGGCCACAATCGCACTGCGCAAGTCGCTGCACGTGATGTTGCGACTGTTTGCTCCGTTCCTGCCATACGCGACCGACGAGGTCTGGTCATGGTGGCAGAGTGGCGCCGGTTCGATTCACCGCGCTAGCTGGCCGACTCGCGACGAGGCGGCTGCCGCACTTGACTCGGCTAACGCTGGCCTGCTGCCACTTGCTCAGACCGCGCTGTTCCACCTGCGCAAGGCAAAGTCTGATGCCAAGGTCTCGATGAAGGCGGATGTCCTGAGCGCCACCCTGGTTGCACCGGCCGCAGAGCTCGAGCGCATCCGCGGCTTCGAGGCAGACCTGCGCGCTGTTGGACGCATCCAGCGTTTGGATTGGGCTGAAGGCGCCGAGGTCACCTTCGGCGACGTGGTGCTAGCGCCAGTACCAAGTGAGTAACAGCGGGGTTTAGCCGCGGGCATTTCGTTTAGGCTAGCGGCATGACTTTCAGTGCCGAAAACCCATTTGCCCAGCCAAGCCAGCTCGAATACGAACTGCCAGATTTCACGCAGATTCGCGATGAGCACTACGCGCCCGGCTTCTATGCGGGATGCGCCGAGCAACTCGCCGAGGTTGAGCAGATCCTGGCTTCGGGCGCACCAACCTTTGAGAACACCATCGTTGCTCTCGAGAAGTCGGGTCGCATGCTCGACCGCGTGCTCAACGTGTTCTACAACAAGTCATCGGCAGACACCAGCCCGGTTATCGATGAGATTGAGGCCGAGCTCGCGCCTAAGCTTTCGGCTCACGAAGACAGCATCCGCCTGAATCCTGACCTGTTCGCGCGTATCGAAGCGGTTTACGAGGCTCGCAACGGACTCGGCCTCGACGCCGAATCAACCTGGTTGATCGAGCGCTACTACCGCGACTTCGTTCACTCGGGCGCAAAGCTCTCGGCCGAAACCCGCGAGGCGCTCAAGGAACTAAACAGCAAACTTTCTGAGCTCGAAACCAAGTTCGGCACCAACATCCTGAACGACCAAAATGACCTGGCGATTCACGTAACCGATGCCAGCGAACTCGACGGCTTGAGCGATGGCGAGATTTCGGCGGCTGCCGCTGCGGCCAAGGCCCGCGACCTCGACGGCTGGCTTATCGACATGGTCAACTACACCGGCAACCCTGTGCTGGC
>JACCDN010469963.1_pt1 | contig 11731 bp, 8 predicted proteins | sample 7441691 | NCBI WGS metagenome assembly JACCDN01 (sample SAMN15323439, study PRJNA562643) | freshwater metagenome | isolation source: river surface water | place: USA:Blue River Watershed | collected 2017-08-16
CAGCCGCTCTGCGAAAGCGGGGAGATCCGAATAGAAATGGCAGACCAGGTTCACCCATCGGCTGGGCTCGTTGCCTTCGCCTGGCTTTTCCACAATGCCCGTCAGGTTCATCTCAGGATCCGTTTTCAGATAGCCTCCGGGGAAATAGCGCTCCACTTCCTTGCCGGCGATGATTCCGTCGGGCTTTTCCTTTTCGGCCATTTCGAAAACCGCCCGGAACAGGGAAGGGTCGAACACGTCGTTGGTGCAGACGATGAGGGCCTGCTTTCCTTCTACCTTCTCCGCCCCGGAAAGCACGCCGGCCGCCTGGCCTTGGCCGCTTTGCTCGACGATTTCGACAGCCGAATCCGCAGAAAAAACCTCCTGCAAAGCGGAGCGGTTCCCTGCGCTGGCTACGACGACGACCCTTTCCGCTCCGGCCTGCTTCAGCCGTTCGGCCTGCAGCGCGATCAGGGGCTTTCCGCAAAAGGGCAGCAGGTTCTTGTCCGACAGGGGATCCATCCGGCTGCTTTGGCCGCCGGCGAGCAGAATCACTTCCATGGGAAACGGTTATTTGGGCTGCGCCATTCTAGCACCAGATCCTTGCCTGGAACAATTTCCCTCGCTGCGAACACCACGCTTCCCTCCAGGTCCGTTCGGTGCAGCCGCATGGATTTTGTTTTCTCCAGGGTTTCCGGATGCGGATGCTTGAAGGAATTGTCCTGGCCGGCCGAAACCACCGCGACCGAGGGGCGGACGGCGTCCAGAAAGTCCTGGGAACTGGAAGTGCGGCTGCCGTGGTGGCCCAGCTTGAGCACGGGGCTCTGCAGCGCTTGGCCGCTCAGGAGTATCTCCTTCTCCTGTTCCTCTTCGGCGTCGCCTGTCAGCAGGGCCAAAGGCTCTCCCTTGGCCCCCCGCAGCATCAGGGCGACGGAGCTGTTGTTCTTGTTCTTCACGTCCTGCCCCCACAGGCTTTCCCCGCGGAAGGGATACAGGATATCCAAAAAGAGCCCTTTGCCGATCTGCCAGTCCTGGCCGCTTTGGGGGAAGACGAATTCGGTTCCCTGCGCCTTCAGCTCGCGCAGAAGCTCCAGATACAAGGCATCCTGCGAGGCCACGCCGGTCAGCATGATTTTTTCGATCGGGTAGGTCTTGGCCGCGTCCAGCAGCCCCATGAAGTGGTCCCGATGCGGATGGCTCAGCACGAAAAGGTCGATCTTGCGGCTGAAGAAGCCCATCTCCTTGTCCAGCGCCCCGATCAGGCTGCCATCCGGTCCGGCGTCCACCAGGATATTCCTGTGCTCCGGCGTCTTGATCAGGATGGCGTCTCCTTGGCCCACATCCAGAAAAGCCACGGAAAGCTCCTGGCGGCTGGCCTGGGCGGCGCCAAGCAGGCTTAGGACCAAGGCAAGGAAAAGAATGACATAGGAGGGCTTCCGCAGGGGGTGGGGAAGCATGGGCTAAAAATGAAAGGTGCTCATGATAGCTCTTTTTCGCCTTCTGTCAAATTTACCCTTGACATTTTATTAAAAATTCCTATAATGGGTCTTGTCAGGGCTAGTATTTCTCAGCAACCTTCTTCTCAGCTATAGCAATATGCGCTGTGGAAGGCTCCTTGTGTGCAGAGGGGTTACTTGAGAACCTTGCCTTGAGTGAGCCGAGCCACTCTTATGGCTCATATAAGGGGCTGCCGAATGGCGCCCCTTTTATATATTGTAATGAATACCGGCTTTCTCTGTTAGCCAAAAAAGACCGGACCTGCATTTAGCCAGGGCCGGTCTTTTGATTAAGGTCTTTTTCAGTTCCTTTTCCGGCGGCGCAGGCCGTAGTGGGCCAAGGCGGCGCTGCCCAGCACCAGGGCTCCGCTTCCCAATCCGGCCGCAGGCAGGCGGATGGCGCTGATTTCTCCCACCGATTCGTTGCCGGAGGCATCCTTGGTGGTGATCTTGAAGGTGTATTCCTTGCCCCCTTCCAGCGCTTCGGTTTCATAATTCTTAGCCTCTTTGCCCAAGGATTTTCCTGCCCCATAGGTCTTTCCCAAATCGTCGCTCTGGTACAGGATCTGATCCATCAGATCCTTGGCTGTGTTCAGGCTGGGGGTCCAGTTCATCACCACAATGAACTTGTCCAGCTTCTCCTTGAAGCTCAGCACCAGATCGCTGATCTCTTCGGGCGGGGTGATGTCGGCCTTCTGCCCCCCGCCTTGCTGGGCGAAATTGCCCAGCTTCCTCAGCTGGTACAGCTCGCCGGAGCAGCTTCCTTTCTCCGCGCTGCCGCCCAGGCTTTCAAGCAGCTCCCTCTCGGCGTCGGCGAAGGGCTTTTTGCTGTCGTACTGGCAGGTCATGGCCTGGCCGACCCAGCTGGCGTTGCTGTGCTGGGTGTATTTGCTTTCAATCTGGCAGAGGCCGTCCTTCATGCCCAGGATCCTGTATTCGTATTTTTCCTGGGAGGAGGCGCCTTGGCTGAGCACGGCGTAGTTGGCCGGGGCACAGGTCCCGAAGCTCAGCTCGAAGCAGTCCTTGGCGCCCTTGGTGTTGGGCTGCTGGGCATTGTAGGCGCCGCATTCCACGGGAATGGCCTGGTTCTCTTGGCTCGGCTGGGCGGAGGCTTGGCCGGCCGGAGCCTTGTCGCTTCCGGCGAAGAACCCGGAATCCGTGGTGCCGCTGACGATGGGATTGCCGGCCATATCCGTGATGGCCGCGCTGGCGGTGACCACGTAATTGATGTTCTTGGTTTGGGGGCCGGTCTCCAGAATCACGATCTTTCCGGAGGGATCCTCAGGATAGGCTCCAGCGCTTTTCACCTGCAGGGAGTTGGCGGGATTGATCTGCTCATGGATGGTGAAGGCTCCTTCGGGGGCCAGCTGGGGAAGCTGGACCTTCTCGGAGAATTTGAGGGTGACATGGGCGCTGTCCAGGGCGGCCACGCTCATCACGATGGGGGGAATGGTATCGGCATTGTTGGCCGGAGCAGGCTGCTGGTTTTGCGCGGGCTGCGCAGCCGGCTGTCCTTCGGCTGCTTTGGTGGCGGCGTTGGTCTCGATGCTGTATTCGGGGCTCTCCGCATCGGCAGAGTCGATGGCCGTGACCGAGAAGTAGTAGGTGGTGGCTGGCTTCAGTCCGCTGAGCTCGAAAGAAGGGGTGTTGTTCGGCGTTTCCATTTCGGATTCGTAGTAGAGGGCTGCGCCGTTCTGCACGGATTTGTCGCCGTAGTAGACCCTGTAATGGTCCACCAGGCCGCCCTTGCTGTCCTTGGCGGTGTTCCACGAGACCAGAATGGAGCTGCTGCTTTTGGCCACAGCGCTCACGCCGCTCACGTTTTCCGGCTCGTTGGCGGCCCAGGCCAAGGGCGTGGCCAGCACGGCTGCGGCAAGCAGGGCGAACATCGATCGTTTCATTTGGTTTTTCATGGCTTTTTTATTTACAAATCTTGCCATTATAGCAAATTGCGTGGCGCTTTGCAAGAACTTGCCTCAAGAGTCAGTTCGGATCCTCTCAGCCAATAAAGCTGTTCAGCGAAAGAACGATGAAGAAGCCCCGGCGTTTTACGGCCGGGGCCTGAAGTCTGCCGGAAAGGCGACTGTTAGATTTGCGCAGCGCTACTCATCGCTTCGGAAGAAGGTCATAAACCCTATTCGAGAACCATATCAGCCCCGCCCAGATCAGGGCTGGGGCCATGCTCATCAAAAAGCAGCTGGCCAGCGAAAGTTGGGTGAAGAGTAGCAAGCTAAGGAAGGTCAGAGCAAAGAACGCACCCATGATATGGACCAGCCCTCGCCCCTCTCGATACTTCTCCAGCTTATTTTGTTTCGTTTGGCTAATGACAGCGAGCGCCTCGTTTTCATTCGGCATCATTTTTTTCTCAGTCTTTCCGGCAGAGCTGTGAAGGATCTTTGGCCAGGCTGCTTCGAGGAATCCGAAGGGCCCAGCTGGAAGTCAAAATTAGATCAAAGAGGCCCTCCTGTCAATTCGTTCAAACATGAATACTGCATGGATCCCGGCGTACGCCGGGATGACGGTAGGAGGATGGCGATATCCGCCCCAGAGCCTGACAAAAGAAGGTCGGATAACAAGGGGAGGATTGGGAAGCGCAAGCAAATACATGGATCCCGGCGTGCGCCGGGATGACGGTAGGGGCATGGCGAAATGGGAGCGCAATCCGAAAAAGATCTCTCGACTCTGTTCGGGATGAAAAGAAAAAAATCACAACCCGAATCACTGGCTCTTGGGCCTCATCAGCGGGAAGAGCACCACATCGCGAAGGTTGTCCTGCCGGCTCAGCAGCGTGACCAGGCGGTCGATCCCCATGCCGAAGCCTGAGATGGGAGGCATGCCGTGCTCCATGGCCACCAGGTAGTCCTCGTTCATGCTCATGGCCTCCTCGTCGCCCCCGGCCTTGGCCTTGGCCTGGCCCTCCAGCCGCGCTCTTTGATCCAAGGGGTCCACCAGCTCGCTGTAGGCGTTCACCACCTCCCAGGTGTTCACCAGCAGCTGGAACGTGTCGCAGAGCCGGGGGTCCTCGTCGTTTCGCCGAGCCAGGGGCTTGGTGTCCGCCGGATGCTTGATCACGAAAGTCGGCTGCACCAGCTTGGGCCGGCTTACCTTCTTGTACAAATGGTCCACCAGGTTGCCGTAGCCCATGCTCTGGGCCTTTTCGATCACAATGCCTTTGGCTTGGATGGCCTTCAGCAGGCTTTTTTCGTCCTGATGCTCCAGCACGTCAATGCCGCAGTCGCCTTCGATCAGCTTCACGAACTCCTTGCGCGGCCAGGGAGCCTTGAAATCCACTTCCACCTCCTTCCCTTCCCGGTCCAGCACCGTCGCCTTGGTCCCGCCCATGGTCTGGCTCACCAGATGCTCCACCAGCTTTTCGGTGAAAGCCATGTTGTCCTCGTAGTTCCAGTAGGCCGCATAGTGCTCCACCATGGTGAATTCCTGAAGGTGGCTGGGATCCATGCCCTCGTTGCGGAAGCAGCGGGCCACCTCGAAGGTCTTTTCGTAGCCGCCCACAATGGCCATCTTCTGCCAAAGCTCTCCGGCGGCGATGCGCAGGAAAACGTCGATGTCCAGGGCATTGTGGTGGGTGGAGAAAGGCTTGGCGGCTGCGCCGGAGGACACGTTCTCCAGCACGGGCGTTTCGATCTCGGTGAAGCCTTCCCTCCAATAGAACTCCCTCGTCGCCCTCACGAGCCTGGAGCGCAGGTCGAAGCGCTGGCGGGTCTCTGGGCTCATCACCAGGTCCAGATGGCGCTGGCGGTACTTGGCCTCCCTATCTTGGAGTCCGTGCCACTTTTCGGGAAGCGGATGCAGGGCTTTCCCCAAAAAGCTCAGCTCCGCCGCCAGCACCGTGAGCTCGCCATGCCGGGTGCGGAAAAGCTCCCCCCTCACGCCGATGAAATCGCCCAGGTCCAGCAGCTGCACCAAAGCCTCTTCCTTTTCGGACATCATTCCCTTGGAAAAGCAGATCTGAAGGCGTCCGGCGTCGTCCTGGATCTGCCCGAAAGCCAGCTTGCCGAAGCTCCGCTGGGCCATCAGGCGTCCGCAGACGGCGACGCTCTTTTTCGCCCCAGCCTGGATCTCCTCGATGCTTCTCAGCGTCGCCTCCCCCTCTGCCGCCGCCTGCGCGCTGGTGTGAGTGCGCTCGTATCGCTCCGGATGGCGCGCGAAGCCCAGAGCCTCAATGGCCTCCAGCTTCTTCAGCCGCTCTTCGAAAAAACGGTCGTGGCTCATGGTAAGGGTTTAGGGGTAAAAGCTCAGCATGCCTACTATAGGCAAAGCGCCAACGAATGGCAAACTGCCTTACCCCTTTCGCCGGAATGACGGGGAGACTGAATTCCGCCTGTCACTTTTCCGGGCCATCGGTCAGGGATTTTCGGGCCGCCTTTCCCCTCCGCAAAAATGCTCTTGACTATCTAGAGAAGAGAAGCTAGCATGACCTCCCGCCTTCGCCAAGGCTTCGGCGGGCAGGCCATCCTGCGCCCTCCACCTTTCCTTCACCCTGGCGCATGAGGAGCATTCTACGAAAAACCGCCTCCTTTCTGATCCTGATTCTTGCCTGCTTTGGGCTTGCTCAGAGTAGGGAGGACTTTTTCGCCACGGCCCAAGCCGAGGAAGAGGCCGGCCACTTCAGGGACATGACGGGCAGCCCCCTCTACGATCCCTGGATCGGGCACTTCGCCCGGCAAGGCTTCGCGGGCGGCTACCACCTGAACGGGAGGCCGACGGGGCTCTTCGGCCCGCACGACGAGATCCTGCGCAGCGAGATGGCCAAGGTGAGCGCGGCGGTGCGCCTGGCCGAGGAGGCGGGAATCGCCCAGGAATGGTTCAAGCTGGGGGCGGATCGGCTGGCCGAGGAGGTGCTGAAGGCCATCCGGCCCTGGCGCAACTGCGGCGAAGGAAATATTAATTGCGCCAACATCGGCCACCAGCCTTTCCCGGATGTTGCCTACAAAAAGATCGACTGCGAGCGGCAGCCGGGCGAGCGCCCCTGCGACCCCTGGTACGCCGAATTCGTCTACTTCGCCGTCGACCGGGGCTACCTGCAGGGCTATCTGGAAGGGCTGCAGCGCCGGTTCCGCCCGGAGCGGCCCGCGGCGCGCATCCACGCCCTCAAGATCGTGATCGCCGACAACGGCCACGTTAGTCCGGAGCAGGACCTGCGCTTCCTGCGGCTGGCGGCCCTGGCCAGGCAGAAGGGCTTCGCCCAGCCGCTGTGCCTGGTCGGCGCCGAGGAGCGCATTCTGCAGAACAACGCCGGCGACCGGAAGCTCTTGGCCTACGCCCTGCTGGCGGACCGGCTGCGGCTCTTCGGCGAGAGCTGCGAGCTCTTCGCCCAGGCGGGCAAGACCGCCCCTGCGCAGCGGGCGGATTTCCTGCAGCGGAACGTGACCCGCAAGGAGGCCGTGCGCTGGCTGGGCATGACCACCACCTACGCCCCGCTCCGCGACCTGTCCTTCGTCCCCCAGTCCGGCGAGCCCCCGGAGCCGGAGGAATGGGCGGAGAAGGCCCTGGAGGAGCTGGCCGAGGAGGCCGCCGAGGCGGAGAAGGGCCTGTTGGACGGAACGCTGGCGCAGGAGGAGGATCTTCCGGAAAAGGCTTCGGCGGAGGAAGGCGATATGGAGAAACTGCTGGAGGATATCGCGAAGAAGGGCGCCGAGGAGAGGCTTTTGGAGGAAGGGCTCGAGAGTGCCCTCCCGGAGCCGTGGGAGGCGATGGGGGAAGCGGATCCGGATTTGCCGCTGCGGCCCAAGGCGAACCCCCTCGACAGCCCTGAAAAGGCCATGGACGCCTGGAGCAAGGCGAAGGGAAGCGAGGCGGTTTACCAGAAGGTCCTCAAGCTGGCGGACGAGAAGGGCGTGCCGGTCTCGGTTTCCGCCTACACGCCCCTGAAGATCCTGGAGCAGAACGAAAGCCACGCCCTGGTGTGGCCACAGGGCTACCTGAGGCCTTATTGGGCCAGCTGCAGCCAGACCGCGGGCCTCTGCCCAGGCAACCTTGTAGCCGCCAACGGCCTCACTCCGGCCGAGCTCGGCCTCGTTCCTGCGCAGAGCAAGACCCTGTCGCCGAAGGAACTGCTGGAATCAGGGATCGCCGTCTACGCCGCCAAGCCCATGCACCTGTGCAAGAGCGAGTACGACTGCTTCGCCATTCCCCAGGGCACGAAAATGCTGAGCGCCGGAGGCACGATCAAGAGCAGGACCTCGTCGGACGGGAAGACGGGCCTGTGGCAGCCGGTGATTTACGACAAAGGCCTTTTGAGCCGAGAAAAAACCTATTATGCCTTGGTACGGGACGTGCTTTACAAAACGGACGACCAGCCCCTGCTGGATGCCCTTTTCGCGGACCTGAAGAAGAACCTGGATTGGCATGTGACGCGCAACGCAGAGATCATTGGCCATCTGGAGGATTATTACCGTTCGCACACCCTGCAGCAGACCCTGGACTACGGGCTGGGCGTGGGCACAAAGGAGCCCAAGGATTCCCGCTCTTTTGAATACAGGCTGGTTATGGAGTGGGGGGAGGGGAAAAGGAGTCTGTATGAGCCGTCGAGGACAGGCTGGCTTCCGGCGGATCCGGATATTGTTACGGTGCGCTATTGGAAAGATTTGACACTGGGCGAACAGAGGGTCTTGCATTACCATAGGAATGTTTACCAGGATGACCTGCCTTCTACTGAGACTGAGGCCATTAAGAATGGACAATGGGAATTCAAGGAAGTGGCAATAGCCCACAATCTTGCAGGAGCTACAGGTAATCGAGACTACCGTGGAATTGGAGAAAGGCTTGGTCAGCAAGCAATTTATGATCCTAATGGTAGCCTGGTCTTTGCCCCCGAAAATATGGGAACCTATGATTTTTTTCCTCCAGGTGAAAGCCTGCCTAATCATTCAAGGTTAGATGTCAAACCTTGGATAGAGTGGGGGAATTCATCCGATGACAGGACTACGAAAGCGGAGCGAGAAGAAGCTTATGATGAGGGCTTAAAAAGAGCTGCACGGTCAAGAGCTCGATCTGTCGGATCAAAAATTAACCAGCTACTGCAGTGAAACTCAAAAAAGCACCACTAGTTGCTCTCGCGATATATTCAATCTTTTTGGTCCTGCTTTCTGCCAGTCGCAGCCAGGGCGAGTCAGAAAACGTCCACAATATTGCTTATTGGAAAGAGGCTTTAATCCTGTTGGCTGGACCCCTCAATTTAATATGGATGGATCCAGTGACTGTATTTTATTTACTTGGCTATCGAATGCTCCTTTTTGCACTGATTCCAATTGTCTTGATTTCTTTTGGCATCCTTGGATTTCACAGGTCTGTTTTGTATAAAATGACTTTAATCCTCGGCATGCTGGCATGGTTTACCCTAGGTGCATTTTTTATCATTTATAGCACTTTCTCTGTTTAGCTAAGGAGTAGTGGCCTTTTTCACGGAGCTTTACGAATATGTCGATTTCGTGATCGATGAGGCGGCCGCAGATTCAATCGAATACGTGGTGGACAACGGCGTCACCTATGCCTTGAACAAGGCGACCAAGGCGAGCGGGGGGACCATTCCCGGCGTGAGGATGTACAAGATCCTCAACGGGCAGCTGAAGGAGGTGGCCGCCAAGGAGCTGAAGGATTACGCCTGCAAGCCCATCAATGCCGTTGCCCGCCTGCCCTACATCTGCCAGCATAGCCTGGACCAGGTAGGCGACCGCTTTGTCACCTACCATCTGAATGTTCCCAAAACCTACGCCGCCATCCTCCGCAACCCCTTCTACAACAATCTCCTCTCCCTGCCGGACTTGGCTTCCAGGAAAAACAGCGGGGCGCCCTTCAGCAAGGTGAAGGAGGAAAGCCTCTATGGCCTCCTCTCCAAGGAGTACCATGGCATCATCTACACGGAACGGGATCAGCCTGAGCGGATCAAGTATTTGAAGGTCCAGGATGGAGAGTCCGCCGACAAAAATGTTCTTTATGGCAACACTCAGGTCAATAATTTAGAATGCGAGAAGGGTTTCAGCTGCTCGGCCTATGGCCATACCGGACAGGATGCGTTTTATTTGGGGCTGAAGTACGGAAACTTCGCCATTAAGGACTTCAAGGGCAACGCCGCCGATGGGGACCAGCTAGTTGTCCTTGGAGGAGGCCAGTCTGTCGAAATCAGGCCTTCGCTGAATCCTTCCGACGGGTCCATTGGTCTTTCCGTTGCATATACTGGTGATAATCAGACGTTTAACTTCAAATATGCAACTTTGAAGGGCCCAAGACTAGAGGATGTCGAGGGGTGGGTGAAAGTGGCTCAATCCAATATAAAATTAGAAAAAGAACAGCGGCAAAAAAATCCAATTACCATTCAATAATATGAAAATTAAAATTTTCAAAACAGCAGCTATCTCAATTTTAATTTTGCTTATAACGATAATTACCTCTTATTTTTTGCAAACATACCTAGTTAAAAGAAGCCTTGAAAACAAATGGCTAACCGCGAAGGAGACGGAGTTCAAGGGCTATGAGGTTGTAAGGTGTAACCTAAGCATTCTTCAGCCAGAGGTAGCATTTGTGGATGACTACATATTATTGGACGTCATAAAGGGCCTTGAGATTCATTTTTATACTCAAGAAAATATTTTTGATTTTTCAAGAAATAGTTGGTCGGATAAAAATTATACTGGTAGCACAGATGTTAAAAACATCGCCTTTCCTGAGCTACTGGCCATGGTGAAGAAGGACTGCTCCCAATTCCAGGAGGGCTATGGGGATTACTACGGTGACAAGCTGACCTGGTCCTACACGGAGCCCCGGCCTGAAAAAACGCCTGAGGATCTGGAGGCCGAACGGCTCGCTGAAGAGGCCGCCGAGCGCGTCTACGAATACAAAGTCTCCACGGGACAAATAGAGCCTGAGCCCAGCTATGACTCGATGGAAGAAGCCTTGAGGGCAGGCGGCTTTCTGGAGGAGGAGGCAATTAGGAATACCGTAGAGGATGCCGGGTATGACTACGTGGGGCCTCAATGAAAAAATCCGACCCAGCCAATGTGGTCCAGACCTCCTCATTTCCTAGGTGGATCACCCCCTAAGGCAAGGGCGACATCCTTCAATCTATAAAAGAAAAGCTCTCATTTTTATCTAAGCATATTAGAAATAATTTACCCCTATGCTCAAATCTTCTAGGCTACTGCCCATTTCCCTTTTCCTTCTCGCCTTTTTTACTCTTATCAGGCCGTCCTTTGCCCTAGAACCTACTTTTACCGATATTGGCAAAGAGGATGAGCACTTTATGGCCGTGGAATATTTAGCCCGCACGGGTGTGCTCCCTGGAGATCCTCAAAACCATGGGCGGCCTGGCCTAGCTCAATTCGGGCACCTCTGCTCCGGAGTGGACATGGGAGCTGAGCTACCACGACGACCCCAAGGATCAGTTGGCCATACAGCAGGGCCATGAGATGTATAAAAAATACCAAAAAGGCATCGACGCCCAAAAGCTTTGGGAATTTATAAGGCCATTATCCAGAAAGCCATGAGCGCAAGAACCATGAAAATAATCAAGATCGTCGGGCTGGTCCTTAGCTACGCCCTCAGCTACTGGATTTCGATGCTACTGATATTTAGTCTGGCCTTCAACTGGGGGGCACAGCAGGTTGATTATAGCCCTTTGTTTATCGTTCCTTTCGTTCTTTTGGTTCAGCTTTTCTTCATAGTCAAATGCTGGAGCCGACCAAAAGGATATTTCGCAGTTTTGGCGGCTGCCCCCCTGCTACTGGCTTCTATTCTTCTGTACGACCTCTATACCCCGGCCAATCCGCAAGCCCAGAACTCCCAAGCCAAGTACTTAGCTGCCAGAGAAGCGTTCGACAGAAGCTTTCGGGAGGATCTTTTGGACTATTTCGTGCGCATTCACCGTTCAGAGAACGTCTCACTATCGTTTGAGCTCTTGAGGGAGGGGCCAACCGTCACCGGAATGGCCGCGCCCAAATTCTACGCCTGGACCGAGGTCTCCCTGGGCCAGGCAGTCGAAGAGGCCGGAGCCGTCCGGGTCGCCGAGACCGGAGCGGGCGAGTTCGAGGTTTTCGACTATCTCTCCGCCGACGAAATGCGAAGGGACTTCAACAAGGCGCTGGAAATTTTCCCTCTTTCCGTGGCAGAGGAGATAAGGGAAAGACTTTCAATGGAGAGCCAAGAATAATGAAGTGATTCATAATCAAATCCTGAACAAGACAACCAAGGCAAGCGGAAAAACCATTCCAGGCGTGAAGATGTACCGGATTGCTAACGGG
>JACCDN010684161.1_pt1 | contig 11727 bp, 11 predicted proteins | sample 7441691 | NCBI WGS metagenome assembly JACCDN01 (sample SAMN15323439, study PRJNA562643) | freshwater metagenome | isolation source: river surface water | place: USA:Blue River Watershed | collected 2017-08-16
AGGCGTGGGAGCATGGCGAGTCAAGAACGGGGGAGAAACGGCTCTTTTGCCCCAAGCAGAATCGCCGGTCTGTCGGATGGCGGTCAGCCGGTTTCATGACCACCCGGATGTAGATGTATTTGCAGCCCACAATGGGATCGACCAGCGAGTCGCAGTTGGTTCGGCACTCAAGTACGGTTTGTTGGCCGCTGCCGAAGTAGATGTTTTTCCGCGCCTGGTAGGTAGTTCCGAGTGGGATACCGCTGCTGGCCAGGCGTTGCTGGAGGCTGCAGGGGGTCAGGTTTTGAATTGGTGTACAGGCAAAGCGCTGCAGTATGGCAAGCCACGACGCCGGAACCCCAGGCTATTGGCACTGCGTGCGCCCTACAGCCGAGAAGCATTCAAACTTAAAGAGTACGAAAGCGAATTGCTATGAAGGCTATCATACTTGCAGCCGGACGCGGCAGCCGCATGAAAAACCTGACCGAAGAACGCCCGAAGTGTTTGGTCGAACTGAGGGGTAAGGCACTGCTGGATTGGCAAGTGGAAGCGCTTCATGCGGCGGGCATTTATGAGATTGCCGTTGTGACTGGCTACAAACGTGAATTGCTTGCTAGGCGGGGCCTCGTAGAGTTTCACAACCCCCGCTGGGCAGAAACCAATATGGTTTCTTCTCTGGCATGTGCCGAAGCGTGGCTTAAAGTTGAGCCGTGTATCGTAAGTTACTCTGACATTTTTTACAGCCCAACAGCCGTGCAATCTTTGATGTCTTGTACTTCATTATTAGCCGTCACTTATGATCCGAATTGGCTGGAACTTTGGACGCAGCGCTTCGGCGACCCGCTGCTAGATGCCGAAACATTCCGACTGACAAATAAACACACCCTTGCAGAGATCGGCAACAAGCCAAGATCAGTTGCAGAGGTTCAAGGGCAGTATATGGGTTTGTTGCGATTTAGCCCTGAAGGGTGGGCTGAGGTGGTTCGTATTCGTTCTGAGCTAACACCAGAGCAGTGCGACAAGATGCACATGACTGGGACGCTGCAAAAGGTGATTGACGCTGGGCGTATTGCGATTGCTGCTATCCCTTACGACGGTGAGTGGGGTGAGTTTGATTCGGCTGAAGACATTATGGCGTTTAAGAGGCTATGAAGATATTTATTCATCCCAACACAGACATACAATCAAAATACATCGGTCATGGGACCAGTATATGGCAATTCGTGGTTGTCTTGTCCGGTGCAAGAATTGGAGCCGATTGCAATATCTGTTCCCACGTCCTCATAGAAAACGATGTGGTGATCGGCGACCGCGTTACCGTCAAGTCGGGCGTTCAGCTCTGGGATGGGCTCCGAGTCGAGGACGATGTGTTCATTGGCCCGAACGTGACCTTCACCAACGACCCATTCCCTCGCAGCAAACACTATCTCACGGCCTTCCCAATGACGATCGTTAAATCTGGTGCCTCTATTGGTGGAGGGGCGATCATCCTGCCGGGTATCACGATCGGTAGTCGGGCCATGGTAGGGGCTGGTGCGGTAGTGACGAAGTCGGTTCCGGAGGGAGCTGTGGTGGTCGGTAATCCGGCGAGTATCCTGCGGTATGTGGGGGGCAGCGATGAGCGAGCCCCAGCCGATCAAACTGTGCAATGCGGCGCGTGTGGTGGGTAAGACCTTTAGTTTTCGCAATCTTGGGTTGCGCGTTATGCCTAGGCTGATGATCAAGCGTATTTCATCATCGAATACCAGGGCGAGCTTATTGGTACCGTACGGGTGTATGACCTGTAGGGCGACAGCTTTTGCTGGGGTTCGTGGATTCTGTAGAATACCCGTCCCAGTCTGGCTACGCTGGAATCAGCGCTGACGGTCTATGCTTATTCTGTCGATCATTTGGGATTCAATGCTGCTCATTTCGACGTGCGCAAGGGTAACGAGCGCGTCTGGCAGTTTCACGAGCGCTTTTGCGCCCGGCGCGTGTCGGAGACCGTGCACGACTATAAATACCGCTTGGATGGCGATGCCATTGCTAACTCGCCGGAACCGTTCATGTAGATTTTTCTGAAACGGATAGACAACTATGACCACTACGCTGAATGTTGGAAGTGACTGTATCATTCCTGATAGTGCCCGAATTGAAACAGGCGTCAGTTTTGGTCGGCGCGTTGTTTTGGCTGGTGACGACATTGTCATCCGCGCCAACGCGCGTCTGGACTCAGCATGCGTGATCGGTGAAAGTGTGACGGTTGGTCAGGGCGCCTGGGTTCGTGCGGGCGCCGTCGTCTTGGGCACCGTTCCGGCGAATGCCATCGTTGAGGGCAATCCTGCCCAAGTTGTTGGCTATCTGAATCGAACCGAAAATGATCGGCGAGATAATTTGCGCCTTGTTGATATGAACAGTCTTGGCAACCTTGCCCGCCCTGCACGCGTGCCGCTGGGTGTGGGTGAGAGCGCCCTCTACCTGATGCGGTCCATCTCTGACACGCGTGGATCGCTTACTGTCGGCGAGGTTCCGTCCGAACTGCCGTTTTCGCCAGCCCGGTATTTCGTCGTGTTTGGCGTACCCTCAGTTGAACTTCGGGGCGAACATGCCCACAAGCGCTGCCAGCAATTTCTAATTTGTGTGCACGGCTCATGCCGCGCCCTGCTTGACGACGGAAGTCAACGATGCGAAGTGACCCTAGACAGCCCGGATATGGGAATATTCATGCCCGAAATGATCTGGGGAACCCAGTACCGCTACAGCACTGACGCCGTTCTGTTGGTCTTCGCGTCTCGGCCTTACGAGGCCGATGACTACTTGCGTACCTACGATGAATTTCTTGCCGAGAGTACCATAGCGAGGCAATGAGGAACCACCTTCAGTTGTCAGATGCCACGGATCAGCCGTTGCTTACAGCCATAATGCACTCGTCCAATGTTGAAATCTAATAGACCATGAAAATTCCATTTCTTGACGTTGGCGCAGCCTACAAAGAACTCAAGCCCGAGATTGACGCTGTCATCGCCCGCGTGCTTGATAGTGGGTGGTACATCCTGGGTGAAGAGGTCGAGGCCTTTGAAGCGGAGTGGGCCGCGTATTGCGAGGCCAAACACGCAGTCGGCCTGGCCAACGGGCTAGATGCCCTACACCTAGCTTTGCTGGCCATTGGCGTGGGGCCGGGCGACGAAGTGATCGTTCCGTCCAACACCTATATCGCCACTTGGCTGGCGGTAAGCCAGTGCGGCGCCACGCCGGTGCCGGTGGAGCCGGATGAACGCACCTACAACATCGACCCCGCCCGCATCGAAGCCGCCATCACTCCACATACTAAGGTCATCATTCCGGTGCACTTGTATGGCCAACCGGCCGACCTGGACCCGATCCTAGCAATCGCCCGCAAACACAGCCTGCGCGTGCTGGAAGACGCTGCGCAGGCACATGGTGCACGGTACAAGGGTAAGCGCATCGGTGCGCATGGTGACGTGGTGGCGTGGAGCTTTTACCCCGGAAAGAACCTTGGTGCCCTGGGCGACGGCGGCGCCATCACCACCAACGACCCCCAGATAGCCGACCGCATCCGCGTGCTGCGTAACTACGGATCACGGGTGAAGTATATTAATGAAGTGCAAGGGTTTAATAGCCGGTTGGATCCAATTCAGGCAGCGGTGCTGCGGGTCAAGCTGAAGGTCCTAGATGAGTGGAATGGGCGGCGCAAGGCGATTGCTGCTCAATACCTTGAATGTTTAAAGACTGTCAAATTCACTCTCCCCCATGTCCCTGATTACGCCGACCCCGTCTGGCACATCTTCGTCATCCGCCACCAGGACCGAGATCAACTGCAAATGCAGCTGGCCGAAGCGGGGGTCGGCACGATGATTCATTACCCGATACCGCCGCATCAGCAGGAGGCTTATGAGGGATTGACGTATGTGCCGGTCACGTTTCCCATGGCTGAATCCATAGCAGGCCAGGTGCTAAGTCTGCCGATTGGTCCACAGCTAGAAATTAATAACGTCGAATTAATCTGCCAGACTCTCCATGACTGACACAACCCAAGAATTGCCACCAATCAAAGATCGACCGCTCGTCACGTTTATGCTTTTTGCATACAACCAGGAGAAATACATTCGTGAGGCGTTGGAAGGTGCGTTTGCGCAGACGTATGAGCCACTGGAAATCCTCTTGTCGGATGATTGTTCTACGGATAGTACTTTTGAGATCATGAAAAAAATGGTTTCTTTTTACGATGGCCCTCACACTGTTCGATTGAACCGCAATGAGAAAAATATGGGGATTTCAGCGCACGTGAGGTTTCTTCACGAAATGTCTAGTGGAGAGTACATCATTCATGCTGCTGGCGACGACATCTCATATTCAAATAGAACAGAGGTGATTGTTTCCGGGTTTTTAAAAGAGAAAATTGAACCCTCGATAGTAAAGTCTAATGCAGTTCGTATTGATTCAGAAGGTGCTGTGCTCGGTGAATTTATTCCAAAATACATAAAATCAGTAAGAGTAAAAAACTATTTACCTTTTAATATAGAGTGCCCGGGACCTGGTTCTACTTATGCAATTAGTCGTAAACTGCTAGAGAAATTCCCACCGCCGAATAAACGGCTCATTGCTGAAGATAACATGCTTTGCATACGCGCAAATCTTTTAGATGGCGCATTATACTTACCAGACGTGCTTGTTAAGTATAGAGTAAATGCGGGTGGCGTTTCGAGTGGGGGAAATAAACTGCGTTCGCTTAAAGAGACCTTGGATAATGAAGTGTTATGGTCAAATGAAAGAATCTATGGTGTGAAACAGGGATTGGATGATATCAAATTTGTTGATGAGGAATGCTACAAAAAATCACTACCAGTTGCTTCTAAATATATAAACCACAAGACCAATCTCATAAAAATAATTGAAAGTTCTTTTTTGAAGAGCACGTTTTTTTTTGCTTTTGAAATATTTAGAAGTAAAATTACTGGAAATTTTTACACGCTTCAGAGTTATTACAAATATGGAATGTTTAAAATTTACATAATCAAATGGTTTCCAATGTTGTTAAAAGCAAGAAGTGTTATTTTTGAGAAGTTTAGATGAATTATAAGAAAATATTGATTACTGGGGCCGATGGCTTCATCGGTTCCCACCTTACCGAACTTCTTGTAAAAGAGGGTTACGAGGTAAAAGTGCTCTCCCAATACAACTCTTTCAACTACTGGGGCTGGCTTGAGGATGTGGATTGCAAAAATCAGATCGAGGTCCTTAACGGCGACATCCGCGATCCGCATTACTGCAAGCACATCACCAAAGATGTTGATATCGTCTTTCATCTGGCGGCACTGATCGCCATTCCGTACTCATATGTAGCGCCCGACAGCTACGTGGAGACCAACATCAAGGGTACGCTCAACATCTGCCAATCAGCACTAGAGAACGGTGTCAAGCGCGTGATCCACACCTCGACCAGCGAGGTTTACGGCACAGCGCAATACGTGCCGATTGACGAAAAGCATCCTTTGCAACCGCAATCGCCTTACAGCGCCTCCAAGATCGGAGCAGACGCCATGGCAATGAGCTTCTTCAACGCCTTTGATTTGCCGGTCACCATTGCCCGGCCCTTCAATACCTATGGCCCGCGCCAGTCTGCCCGAGCCGTGATCCCTACCATCATCAGCCAGATCGCCAACGGCAAGAAACGGATAAGGTTGGGTGACTTGACTCCCACCCGCGACTTCAATTACGTAACCGATACCTGCCGCGGATTCCTCGAACTGGCCCTTTGCGACAAAGCTATCGGCGAGACGGTCAACATCGGCTCCAATTTCGAAATCTCAGTAGGCGACACCCTCAACCTGATCCGCGAACTGATGAACAGCGACGTTGAGTTCCTTACCGACGAGCAGCGCGTTCGCCCGGGCAAATCAGAGGTATTCCGTCTATGGTGCGACAACACTAAGATTCGCGAACTAACTGGCTTCGAACCCCGGTACAACATCCGCGCCGGTCTAAAGGCGACCGTGGACTGGTTTACCCATCCTGAGAACCTTGCCAAGTACAAAGCTGACATTTATAACATCTAAACTTGCCATGTTTGACTCCCTGATCAGCTTCATCCGCGAGCAATACAATAGTAACGAGTTCATTCCGCTCCACGCGCCTGTCTTTCCGGGGAAAGAGCACGAATACGTCGCAGACACCATCGCGTCAACTTTCGTCTCCAGCGTCGGCGCGTATGTGGGCCGCTTCGAGCGCGAGATGGCAGCGTATACAGGGAGCCCGCGCGCGGTGGCCACAGTCAATGGCACGGCGGCACTGCACATCGCACTGCAACTGGCCGGCGTCAAGCCTGGCGAGTTGGTGATCACCCAACCGCTGACCTTTGTGGCTACCTGTAATGCGATCACCTACTCTGGTGCTGAGCCGGTGTTTGTTGATGTCGACCGCCGCACCCTCGGGCTGTCGCCGTGCGCGGTGTCAAACTGGCTGGAAGAGCATGCACAGGTCGGCGACGATGGCCAGTGCCGTACCAAAGCAGACAACCGGGTGATCCGTGCCTGCCTGCCAATGCACACCTTCGGCCATCCGGCTGATCTTGACGGCTTGGTTGCGGTTTGCACACGCTGGAATCTAGTGCTGGTGGAGGACGCTGCAGAATCGCTGGGCAGTTTTTATAAGGGGCGCCACACCGGCACGTTCGGCACACTCGGCACACTTAGCTTCAATGGAAACAAGATCATCACCACGGGTGGTGGCGGCATGATCCTTGCAGGCGAAGATCTCGGTGCCCGAGCCAAGCACCTGACCACTACAGCTAAGCAGCCCCACCCGTACGAGTTTGTGCATGACGAAGTCGGCTACAACTACCGGCTGCCAAACCTGAATGCCGCGCTCGGGTGTGCGCAGCTTGAGCAGCTTGAGACCTTCATCGCCAACAAGCGACAACTGGCCGGCCGCTTCGCCGAGCACCTAAAGGGCGGCGAGCTGCAGTTCGTGACCGAACCAGTCGACTGCCGCTCAAACTACTGGCTCAACGCCGTGATTTGCAACAGCCCTGAACAGCGCGACGCGTTACTAAATGCCACCAATGTCAAGGGTGTCATGACCCGCCCGATCTGGACCTTGATGAATCGTCTGCCGATGTATGTCAGCTCTCGCTGTGGAGATTTGACAAACGCTGAATGGCTGGAAGCTCGGGTTGTGAATTTGCCTAGCAGCATCGTGCCGAAGGTATTGCCACGATGAAACGACTTGGAATTTTTGGCACATCCGGCCATGCACGCGAAGTTGGCGATATCGCGGTTGAACTTAGTTATCTACCAATTTATGTCGCCCGTCATAAGACTGAATTGGATGCGTGGTCTTTCCCGGAAGATGTGATGTTGGAGAGTGAAGTTGATCGCTATCACGACATTGCTTTCGCCATCGGTATCGGGGAAAGCGCTGTGCGTCAAAGGATCGCACAACGCTTTGCCGACAGCTTGCGGTTTGTCACCCTGATTCACCCCAGTGCCAGTTTTGGTCAGCGCCAGCGACCTGCAATCGAGGCATGCGCCGGTGTGGTGGTCTGCGCCGGTGTGCGGTTTACGAACAACATCCGTGTCGGGCACTTCACGCTTTTCAACCTGAACGCCACCATCTCACACGATGTCATCGTCGAGGATTACGTCTCTGTCGGACCCGGCGCCTGTATTTCAGGCAACGTGCATCTTGGGGTAGGTTGCTGGATTGGGACAGGGGCTTCAATTAATCAAGGCAGCAATACGCACAAGCTGCATATTGGGACAAATACCGTGATCGGTTCTGGATCGGTTGTTGTCAAGGATTGTGAGCCAGATGCCGTTTATGTCGGCATTCCGGCAAAGAGGATTAAATGAAGACCCTGATCATTGCCGAAGCAGGCGTTAACCATAACGGCAGTCTTGAACTGGCCAAACAACTTGTGGCCAGCGCAGCCGCAGCTGGCGCCGATCTGGTGAAGTTCCAGACTTTCATTACTGGCAAGAGCATTGCCCGCCAAGCACCAAAGGCCGAATACCAGAAAGGCACCACAGGCACCGAAGAGAGCCAGTTTGAGATGGTACAAAAGCTGGAACTGTCGCGATCCGACCACGAAATACTGATCAACGAATGCCGCCGCCATGGTATCGGCTTTTTTTCGACCGCCTTCGACTCGGATAGCCTCGACATGCTGATTGATCTAGGGCTTGATAAAATTAAGATTCCATCGGGAGAAATCACTAACTTGCCACTGCTTCGCTACATGACGCGGCTAGGCAAACCCGTGATCCTGTCTACTGGTATGTCGGGCATGGGCGATATCGAGGCCGCCATTGAGGTCATCGAACTGGCCGGCACGCCACGCGACCGTATTACCCTCCTGCATTGCACCACCGAATACCCGACCCCGATGGAAGAGGTCAACCTGCAAGCGATGGTGAATATGAAGATTGCCTTTGGCGTGCAAGTTGGCTATTCGGATCACACCCCGGGCATCGAAATACCCATTGCTGCGGTGACGCTGGGTGCCACCGTGATCGAAAAGCACTTCACGCTTGACCGCACCATGCCCGGTCCAGACCACCAGGCCAGCCTTGAGCCCCACGAGTTGAAAGCTATGGTAGATGCCATTCGGAACATCGAAAGGGCCCTGGGCGATGGTGTCAAACGCCCGAGCGCGAGTGAACTGAAGAACAAGCCTATCGCGCGCAAGTCAATAGTCGCCAGCCGCGACATCAAGGCGGGTGAATTGTTTAGCGCTGAAAATCTCGGAACCAAGCGTCCCGGTACCGGTATTTCACCGATGCGCTGGGACGATGTCATCGGAAAACCCGCGAGGCGAGCGTTTGCACCTGACGAGTTGATCGAGCTATGAGTCGAAAGATCTGCGTCATCACCGGCACCCGCGCTGAATACGGCTTGTTGCGCTGGATCATGCAAGAAATCAAAGACGATGCCGACTTGACGTTGCAAATCATCGCCACAGGCATGCACTTGTCGCCCGAGTTTGGTCTAACCTACCGTGAGATTGAAAACGACGGTTTTCGGATTGACCGGAAAGTCGAGATGCTGATTAGTTCGGACACACCGGTTGGTATTTCAAAGTCGATGGGCCTAGGGCTAATCGGTTTCGCTGACGCTTTAGCCGAATTGAAGCCAGATCTAATCATTTTGCTCGGTGATCGGTTTGAGATTTTTGCGGCGGCGGCAGTAGCCTTGGTTGCACGCATACCCATTGCTCATTTGCACGGCGGAGAGACAACGGAAGGTGCTTTCGATGAAGCACTGCGCCACTCCATCACCAAGATGTCTCACTTGCACTTTGTGGCTGCAGAGGAGTACCGCCAACGTGTCATTCAGCTTGGAGAAAGTCCAGAGCGAGTATTTTTGGTCGGTGGGCTGGGTATAGACAGCATCAAGCGTCTGAAATTACTGAATCGCGTGGCACTGGAAAGCTCGCTGGGTTTCAAGTTTGGCCAAAAGAACCTGTTAATAACCTTTCACCCGGTCACGCTAGAGACTGCAACAGCCGAAGCCCAAATGACAGAACTGTTGGCTGCCCTAGCGGCGCTTGAGGACACACAACTCCTCTTTACTATGCCTAACGCGGATACCGATGGTCGGAAATTGATCGGAATGGTGGAAGCGTTTGTTGCACGGCACTGCAACGCCCACGCCTTTACATCGCTCGGCCAGTTACGCTATTTATCTTGCATCGCACAGGTCGATGGTGTCGTAGGCAATTCTTCTAGCGGCTTAGCTGAAGTGCCAAGCTTTAAAAAGGGAACGATCAACATCGGTGAACGCCAACGAGGTCGTTTGCAAGCTTCGAGCGTAATCCAGTGCGACCCAACTCGACAAAGCATCGGCACAGCTATTCAAAAATTGTATTCACCTCATTTTCGGAGCAGTTTGAAAGAAGTTCGCAATCCCTACGGTGATGGCGGTGCCAGTGAGAAAGTTTTTGACATCGTTAAGCACATTACCCTCGAAGGTTTGGCAAAAAAATCATTTCATGATTTGCCTGCCCGCTGACAATATATTTTTTCCATGAAAACAAACGATACCATCTGGCGTCAAGCTCTCCTGCCAACTGATGCGACTATTCAACAAGCTATCAGTAATCTGGACCAAGTTGCCATCAAAATCTGTCTAATTGCGAATCAAGCCGGTGAGTTGATCGGTACGCTTTCTGACGGAGATATTCGGAGGGGGTTGCTCAAAGGTCTGGGGCTTGACAGCCCAATTGAGAGTATTGTTCACAACAATCCCCTAGTGGTTCCAGCGGATATGTCGCGCGAAATGGTCATACAGTTGATGGTGGCGAACAAGATACAGCAAATACCCGTGGTCAATGATCAGCACCAAGTGGTTGGCTTGCATCTTTGGGATAACGTCACCACGCCATCGCAGCGACCCAACCTGATGGTCATCATGGCCGGTGGCATGGGCACACGCCTGCGCCCGCACACCGAGAGCTGCCCTAAGCCTTTGATACCTGTGGCGGGCAAACCCATGCTCGAGCATATCATCGAGCGCGCTAAGCTGGAGGGGTTCAGTCGTTTTGTGCTTGCCATCCACTATTTGGGCCACATGATTGAAGCACACTTTGGCAACGGTCGGCGCCTGGGGGTACAGATTGACTACCTGCGCGAACAAGTGCCTTTGGGAACAGCTGGCGCACTCGGGCTGCTCAACCCGAAACCTGATGCTGCTTTTGTGGTGACCAATGGCGATGTGATTACCGACATCCATTACGGTGAACTGCTTGACTTTCACCTACGCCACAACGCAGCAGCCACGATGGCCGTGCGCGTGCATGAATGGCAGCACCCGTTTGGCGTAGTGCAGACACAAGGCATTGACATCGTTGGCTTTGAAGAAAAGCCAGTAGCCCGCAGTCATATCAACGCTGGTGTTTATGCCCTTAACCCCGCAGCACTGAATGAATTGAGCGCTAATGCCCGGTGCGATATGCCAACACTGTGCGAGCGTCTCCAGTTACAAGACCAACGAACTGTGGCATATCCGATGCACGAACCTTGGCTGGATGTGGGACGGCCCGATGATCTGAGGCTTGCCAATACGAATGCATCAAAGAAGAGATTCGATGAAAGTTGATCGCATTTTGATTGTTGGACTGGGCAGCATTGGTCAGCGGCATTTGCGATTGGCAAGAACATTGGTGCCAAAAGCCGAAATCCGTGTTTTGCGTCACCAACCTTGCAAAGATTTGCCTGAGTTTGCAGATGGCTGCTTCTCGCAATTGCACGAGGCTATTAGCTTTGCACCGCAGCTTGCCATTATTGCAAACCCAGCCAGCTTTCATCTCCCTGTGGCCATCGCACTGGCTAAGGCGGGATCACATTTGTTAGTTGAAAAGCCTCTGGCATCTGAGTTGGTCGGTATTGAAGAACTTCTGGCGTGTTGTCAATCAAAGCAAGTTGTCTTGTTGACAGGTTACAACCTTCGATATCTGCCGTCGCTGCAAAAGTTCCGTGAGCTTTTGCACACACATACCATCGGCCGGGTGTTGTCGGTTCGCTGCGAGATTGGTCAGTATCTGCCTGCATGGCGCCCTGGCTCAGATTACCGTCAGAGTGTGTCAGCTAAAAGTGCATTGGGCGGTGGTGCGTTGCTGGAACTGAGTCATGAACTGGACTATCTGCACTGGATTTTTGGAGAGGTTGATTGGGTGGCGGCTAGTTTGTCAAAACAAAGCGCTTTGGAGATTGATGTAGAAGACACCGCACATCTCACGCTGTGGTTTCGGGG
>JACCDN010279999.1_pt1 | contig 11724 bp, 12 predicted proteins | sample 7441691 | NCBI WGS metagenome assembly JACCDN01 (sample SAMN15323439, study PRJNA562643) | freshwater metagenome | isolation source: river surface water | place: USA:Blue River Watershed | collected 2017-08-16
AAATAGGCAATATGGGTGCATATGAACCAAATTCAATGTATGCAATACTTTTAAAGAATAGGGGAGGCAAAGCAGGTTTAGAGGAAATATTTGAGTTTAATGGAAATACTGGCAAAATAAAGAATAAAACAAAGAAAGCAGAGTTTTCGTACTTCTCTCAGTTTGAGTCTAGTCAAAAATGAAATAGGCACTTTTATTAACACGATATACTTTCTAACTCAAGAAGGAAAGTAGTACGCTTTTTAATTACGCATTTCTGTGCAGTCAATAAAATTATAAACACCTAATAAACAGGTGTTTATTGTTAAAACAAGATAAATTTAGTTACATGGTGACTTCATTTACCACGTCACACGCTAAGCGTGAGGGAAAGTAGAATGGGTGTATTTTACGATATATGAAAAAGCAATAAATCTTATTCAGAAGATCGTATCGACTAGTAATGACCTTTTAGAGAGACGATGATGATAACTTCAGTATTTTCATCCAAGTCAACACGATAAACAATTCTGTGCTCTCTATCGATTCTTCGAGACCACCGACCAGAAAGATTATGTTTCAATTGTTCCGGTTTCCCTATTCCTTCGAACGGGGATGCCTGTATTGCAGAAATTAAGGTTTGAATTTTTTTAAGGGTGGCTTTATTTCCAGACTTTTTCCAATATTTAAGATCATCCAGAGCTTCTGGAGAGTATATTACTTCCACAAATCTTCAGTTTTTATCTTAACGCCTTTTCCGTCTGCAATATCTTGCTCCCCTTTAAGCACCTTAGCTACAAATTTAGGGTCGTATGGTTTTTCAATTTCGAAATCAATCTTAAGAGCCTTAACAAAGGCTTTCATTGCTTCCAATTGCTCGTAAGTTTTAGGGTGTGCTATAAATAAGTCCATGATCATTTTGGTTTTAACGTTATTTCAATTCATAAATAGTAGTAGCGTTTAGACTAAGATACCTATAGCAAGTAGCTCTGCTCAAACCAAGAGATAATGCTATTTCCTCGACCGTTTGTTCTCCTTTTTCATACAAAGCTTTAACGGCTTTTGCCTTGTGCATAGCACTTTTAGAAAGCCCTTTTGGTCGTCCACCTAGTCGTCCTCTTGCTCTGGCTGCGATTAACCCAGCCTTAGTTCGTTCCACTATGATTTCTCTTTCAAACTCAGCCAAAGAAGCAAAAACGTTAAACGTAAATCTGCCGGTTGCTGTCTGGGTATCAATGTTATCATTAAGACTCATAAAATGAACCCCAAGTTTGTTCAGTTCTTCAACAAGATTAATTAGGTTCGCAAGAGATCGACCAAGTCTGTCCAGTTTCCAAACGATTACGGTATCTCCGCTACGGAGTTTGGAAAACATATTTGTTAGCTCTGGCCGGTTATCTTTTGATTTACCAGATATTTTCTCTGTGAAAATCATTTCGCACCCAGCATTCTTTAGAGCATCTATTTGAAGCTCTAAGTTTTGATCTACCGTACTAACTCTAGCGTATCCTATTTTCATAAATGTCGCTCTATACAAAGATAATGAAACATAGATTAATGAGACGGGTTTTTGATACTAAAATGAAAATAAAAAATAGGAAATAGGGGATAGTTTATTCCGTCTTACAAAACTGACGTTTTGTGAGACGGAATCCTTTTGATATGTCGATAAAGTAATGAGTAATATTGGTCTTACTCGGCCGTAGCATTTTCCTTTCATTTTTAATATTCTGTTAAATTTTTCTTAGATAAAAATTTTAATCTTTGCGCTCAATTTTATTTCATCATTCATAAATATTCCTATAAGTGATTATAATTTTTTCAATGAAATGAGCAAAGTGATATTAAAAAAACTCAACAGCCAGAAAATTAAAAGAGAGTTTTTAAAGTTCATCGTATCCTTTGGAATTTTATCATTCTTCTCTTTTATGGTTCTATATTTTTTTGTAAAAACCCATGATATACAAAGTGCCAATATTCATAAAGATGTTGTGAGTTACAAACAACTACTCAATAAACATCAGGCTATAAAAGAAAAAGTAGACTCCATTTATCAGCAAATGTCATTGCTAAATACAGGCAAAGTCCGAAATGATGTTTTTCTGGGTAATTATATTTCGAATAATATTCAGGACGCAAGAAAAACGATTGCTCAGGACAGCATTTCTGAATTTAAGCACTATACCTTCCTTTTGAATAAGCTAGATAGCTTGCTGGCGCTGAAGAATGATATTATCGAAATTAAAGACAAAGAGCAGTTAGCATTAAGAGACCTTAATGAATGCGTAGGAAAAATAGGAAGAATAAAAAAAGAGCTTTCTTATAATCCAGCCAGGAACTTTTCAAGTAAATAATCACAAAAAACTATACATATGAATGGTCACGCTTCCTTGTCTAAGCAGGAAAGGGCATATCAGTTTATCTATTTAATCATCATTCTTGGGCTGACTTTACTGGTGATTGGAATAATGACTCTACGAAAATTTGATTCTCCATTTTCCCAGGCGGATATACTGGAAATACAGATGCTTTCACAAAAGAATAAATTTTCAGACCAGGCGAAAAATGTCTTTCCCTTACTGGAGGCCACTTTTAAAAAGATTAGCATCTTAAAACTAGAAACACCACAACCTTTTGTTGAAAACGATATAAAAAATAATATCAATGAGGTAGCAAACTCTTTTGAGAATGTCAACATATACGACACGCGTAAGGAGGCCTATTTTCAGATTGCTCAGTTTTACAAAATGTTTTTTGAAGACAAGAAAATTGCCGCAAAGAAAACCGAGAATATCACGCTCTTTCAAAAGCAATTTGAGGAATGTGCGATAGGGTTTAAGGATAAAGAGCAACAATTAGCCCAAAAGACAAACGCGATTCTGTCCAGAAGTAACACGCAATAAATAATGACCTACATCCAAAAAAATAAGAACAGAATCACGTTAATTGTCATCGTTTTGATATTGATATCCGCGTTCACAGCATTCCTATTAGAGAAAAGATTTATTCATAGTACGGTTGACATAGATTGCAAGGTTTACCCTTACAAATTATCCGTTGGCGATACGTTGTTTTTTGCAGATAAAACCTCTTTTTCGGCATTTAAAAAATGGGAATTTGGGGATGGCAATGTCTCCGTAATTGATAGCGGATATCACTTTTATAAAAAGCCTGGCTTCTATCAAGTCACTTTAACGTTAAATGATAAGTATAGCAAAACCTTTTCCATAGAAGTTTTATCTGGTGGAAGAAAGGGTATTGTTATGGACTCAATTACCACGATTGAGGCTCCAATCCAGGCCATGCAGTTTGAAAATGTGATTTTCAGAGCAAAATCTCCTAATGCCAAATTGTTCAGTTGGAAGTTTGGCGAGAGTGGAACGATAGATTCTAAAGAACAGATGGTGATCTACGCCTATAAAAATCCGGGAGACTACGTGGTAACGCTCTATACCGAGGAAACGGCATATCCAATTACCCATAAAATCAAAGTTTTGCCATCATTTAAGGTGTTAAGTGATTCTACTGCTATTGAAGACGTCTATAAAGAAATTGATGAAGATTTCAAATCTCGATTGCAGCAAATTGCTAATGGATCCAATTTTAATGCCAACTACAATTACTTACTGGATAAGTACCTATGTAAGAATGAGAACGTAGCTACCAAGGTTAACACCAGCAAGATCAATACCTTTTACTATTACTGCGCAGGACTGCAATTCGACAAAAAAAGTAGTATCCAAAGTGTAAAAGTAGGCTTTGATGAAAATCTCAATTGTGTCACCAAAGTTGAAATCACACAAAGTAAATAATGAAATTCCACCTATACACGTATTTAATTGTTGCGTGCCTGTTCTGTGGGTGCGCTGCAAAAAAAGTAAAACTTATTTATGCCCCTAAGCCGTCTTTTTATAATAGGATTGATGGGGATTTATATACTAATGGATATGCAAAATACCCACAAACATGGGTCGTATTTTCTGATAGAGCGAATAATACATTACATCTAAATGCGGATGACGGAGTAGAAAATAGGGACGTTCCTTTTCTGTATCCGTTACTTGTTGTAAAGCAAAAAGCGGGTATGCTTCAGGTTGGTGAGTACGTGCCAGAAGCTTTGCATGAGCGTAGGATCAGTAAAAAAGCATTAAAGATATTGGGATGGATATCTCCGGAAAAGCTTCTATTGTGGAATAATGGTCTAAGAGAGCAAACGACTGGCTTTGTTCCAAAAGCTACATTGGTAATTAGTAACGCTGATGTCATCTCGAATTCGGGGAAGTATATCGCACATGATTCTGTATTCGTGTATAACGCTCCAACCTTGGTAGGTCCACCAATCAAAAAGCTTAGCCTTGGTCAAATTGTCTATATCTATAAGCAATCGGAAGATGGAGGCAGATGTTTAATTGGCCAAAAGCCTAGCACCACCGCAGATAGCATTAAGAACAACATCCATGGGTGGGTAAGTAAAAATATACTATCTATCTGGGGGAGCAGATCAGCGATTCGGATACAGCGCAATCAAAATGATATTTACAAAGCATCGGCTGACAGTGCTGGTCTCCATGCTTTGTTGTTGCCTACTTTACCTAAAGACCCATTAGGTATTGAGTCGATTTACCCAGTATCATTATCGAGCACTTTGTCGGGTGGTCTTGAAACAAAGTTCTTTACGAATGTTTTCAATTATAAAGCCAATAAGGTTTATAATGTTTTAGGTCAGCCCATTTACTATAATAAGTTTAGAGAGATCTTATCCAACAACAAAAAGTTGAATGTTGTTTTTGTGCTGGATGTGAGTCAGAATAACAAGCACTATATCCCCATTGTAAAGTCTCTTTTGCAAGAAATGCAACTCAATTTTGAGTCGTCTACCTATTTCAACAGGGTAAAATTTGGGGCGGTAGTATATAAGGAAAACTCATGCAATGTCAGTAAACTAACGTCTCCTCTTAGTCATAATTACCGGGATGTTTCCTCATTTATTGAATTAAAAAACAAGGAAATGTCATGTGCCGAAACGAGTATCATACAGCCTACACATAATGCACTGCTTAAAGCGACCAATCTTTTAGCGAAGGCTAAAGATGAGACAAACATCATTGTCTTAATAGGGACTACCGTCAGTCAAAATGAGCAAACTCAGGATCTAATAAGCGCACTATCAAAAGTAAAAGCGAGGCTAATTCTATTTCAAAGTCAATCTAAATCGGCAGATGCGTATACTGATTTTGTACTTATGGCCGAGAACCTATTATCGAATACCTCACAAAATATTGCCGAATTAAAGAAAGAGAAATTAGTCAACCAAGACGATTTAATTGTAAACAACAATTTTAGCCTTCAGGGCGGAGAAAACGGCGTATATCGTTTAGACTACCCCAGTCAAAGTATGACACAGGGCTATGTCATCTTTCCCAAAAAAGGAGAAGTGATGTTGTCTAATTTTTTAAAAAACTCATTAGACACATTGATCAGGCATGTGACGCTCGATAACCAGCGAATAGATGGAGCACTGAACGCCTATTTCCGCTCAGCTATAGGCATAGATAACACGACCATGTTACCGCAATATCAGTCCTTATTCAGTAAAGCGGATAGTTTGGTACCGGCCAGGATCGCATCGCAATTAATTGATGAAAACACTGCTTTTCTGATCAAGGGACACATTCCAGATACATGGCTTCAAAATAAAGATCGCGTAGAAAGAGGGATATACTTGAATGAGCAAGAGTTTGATCAGCTATATAACTACTACATGAAAATACACGCTGGTGTTTTTGATAGGAAAAAGTTCAATCGAAAGAAAGCCATTAAAGCCTACATCAAAATTGTAACACAGCGAGATCCACTATTTGGCGAAAAGCACAAAACAAAGATGGCTAAGCAAACTATGGCTTATACGTTAGCACGCCATATTGGCTTTGTGAACACAGACTCGCTCATGGTGAGTTATAAGTTAAAGAAGTGGAAAAGGAAAAAAGTAGTCTATCATTCAACTGCGCTTCAGTACTTCCAACAGTTTAAGCAGCTAGCTGATAAAATGATTGCTGATAAGCCTGATCCGGCCATTAGGATAGCTCATAAAGGGGAGTATTTCTACTGGTTGAATGAGGATTATATGCCAAAGATATCCTCAAAATAAACCTCAATATAGACACTACATACGCTCCTATATACCTACCACATGAACATCCTAATAACAAACGAAACGATTAAAGATCTTTTTCACATTGCCCAATCAATAGCAAAAGAAAACTATAATGCGCATTACGGAGCGCCTCATTTATTACAAGCGCTATTGCATAAGAACATTGACTTACTGGATTTCATTCGTCGGCTAGGTAAAGAGCCTGGATATCTTCACGAATGGGCCGATGTACGCATTGAAGAATATCCTAAAACATTCCACTTGCCATCAGACATCACGCAGGGTGAAGAGGTAGATCAAATACTAGAAGAAGCAGACCAGATTCGGATGAAACTAGGTCTGGATGAAATTACACCAGTCTGTGTGCTCTCGGCCATTGTAAAACCTGCCGTGGCATTTACTTCCGAGCAATTGAAATCACTGCCGTTGAGAGATCATGAGATTTTTAATCTATACAGCAATGGATCCTCGTTTAACCTGGCGAGTGATCCGGAGCCTATTTTTCAGAAAAATAAGTCTGGAGCATCTTCATCCTTTGCCGCCTTACAAGCCTATTGTATTGATAAAACTAATCAGGCAAGTAAAGGGAAGTTGGAACCTATTATTGGCAGAGAAAAAGAAATACGGACGCTGATTGAAGTGCTTTGTAGGCGAAGTAAACCCAATGTAATTGTCGTAGGCGAACCAGGCGTAGGTAAAACAGCACTCGTAGAAGGCTTTGCTTATGAAATACTCAAAGGCCATGTGCCGTCACAGCTCAACCATGCTGTTTTGTTAGAACTAGATACCAGTTTACTTTTTGCCGGCACCTCCTACAAAGGAGAGATAGAAGATCGATTGAAGAAGGTCATTAATGAATGTAAGCGACTCGATAAAGCCATTCTATTTATTGATGAGATACACACGCTATTAGACAGTAAGGGCGGAACAGGAAATTTGGCTAACCTACTTAAGCCAGAACTCGCCCGTGGCGAAATAACGGTTATTGGAGCTACTACACATGAAGAATATCGAAAGCTTATTGAACCTGAACAAGCTTTCAACAGACGGTTTGAGATACTTACGGTACAAGAGCCCGATGTGAACACATGCATCAAAATGATTGCTGCATTGGCTGATAATTATAAAAATCATCATCAAATAGAAATTGATAAAGACGCTATTAGCGAATGCGTACGACTAGCAAAACGGTATGCAAAAGGAAAGAAGTTACCCGATGCAGGTATTGACTTGTTGGATAGAACCATGGCCGCAATCAAAATGCTCGATGAACTATCGCCAAAGGAGTTGGAATTATGGAAAACTGAGTATGAAATTGTATTGCAATCCGGTATCGAAGACGACCGCGAAAAAGTAGCCGAACTACAGTGGATGTACGATCAACTCCAAAATCGGATCAGTCCTATTTTATGGGGTTCATTACAAGATCAACCTAAAATAGACCCATCAGCATCGGTTACACAAGTGCAGGAGCTCATCAATAACGTATACGAGGAGCTATTAAGCTACGCAACTATTAAGCGAGAGAAAGTAGGGAAACTAGAGCTCGCGGCGGTGATGGCTGCCAAAATGAATATTCCCATTGGTAAGATCCAAGCTCAAGAGAAGGAGAAGTTGCTTCATATGGAATCTTATCTGCAAAAAAGAGTGATCGGTCAAGATCATGCATTGAAGGTACTCTCGGATGCTATTGTAGAAAACAGAAGTGGTTTAGCTAAAGCCGGGCAGCCCATCGGCTCATTTTTCTTGTTAGGGCCCACCGGTACAGGTAAGACTGAATTAGCCAAATCAATAGCTGAACTACTGTTTAACGACGAAAAGGCGATGATCCGATTTGACATGTCGGAGTTTAAAGAGGAGCATTCGGCGGCACTTTTATATGGTGCTCCCCCAGGATATGTTGGCTATGAAGAAGGTGGAATGTTAGTGAACAAAATCCGTCAGCAACCCTATACGGTTGTGCTCTTTGATGAAATAGAAAAAGCACATGAATCCGTGTTTGATGTATTTCTTCAACTGATGGACGAAGGCAAAATACATGACAAACTCGGCAAGGAAGGCGACTTCAGCAATGCACTTATTTTGTTTACCTCAAATATTGGTAGTGCAGCTATCGTCGACCAGTTTGAAAAAAAGCAAATTCCATCATCGACCCAATTGATGCAGCTGATGTCAGGTCATTTTCGTCCGGAGTTTTTGGCCCGTATTACCGAGATCATTCCTTTTGCCCCCATTACTGAGTCGATAGCTGAACGTATTTTCAACATTCAGCTGAAATCATTGTTGGATGCTTTGTTGCGCTTGTCGATCAAATTCAGTATCAGTGATGAGGCTGTGAAAAATCTAGCCATGACCGGATTTAATAGCAAGTATGGAGCCAGGCAGATTGGTGGAGTAATACGCTCACAATTGACAAGACCTATCTCGAGAATGATTGTCCGTGAAGAGGTGAAAAATGGGCAGGAGATTGCCGTGTCGTGGAATGAAGAAGAGCAGAAAGTTAACTGGGAAATCACTAATCCTTTAGATGAGAAACAGCTTGTATTCTAAATGTTTTAAACTAATAGTAGTAACCGTCTTGTTTGTAAGCTACCAAGTATCAGCCCAGCAAATAGCAAAGCCAGAAGTGCCCAAGGAGAAAACGATTGGATATGTGACCATGATTGCCCAAAACGGCACATTAGTATCATTCATCGAAAATACCTTGGCCAATCACGGCTTACCTAAGTTTTTAAGAAACCTAGCCATGATTGAGTCTGGGTTTAATAAAAACGCCATTTCGAGTGCCCGGGCTGGCGGACTTTGGCAGTTCACCGTAGGCCATGCAAGTACTTATGGGCTATCTGCTCAGAACCGGTTCGATGTCTATAAAAGCACACAGATTGCAGCTCAAAGCCTAAAAGACTTGTATGGGAAATATGGAAACTGGATTGCTGTAGTGGCAGCCTATAATTGCGGAGAAGGTGCAGTAGATAAGGCTATGCGTAAAGCAAGATCAAATAGGTATGATCAATATTACACCTATTTACCGGCTGAAACCATTGGTCATGTACATAAGTTTATGGTGGCTTGCGCGGCAACCGATGAGTTTAGCCGCTTACGTGCCGATTATAAAATGTCTGCTTTTAAGGACACTCGAGAGAAAAACAGTGCTCCTCAAAAATACATCGATCCTGCTTTAGTTAGTACCACAATCAATAATGCCTTTGATCTGGCAATTATTTGCCAAGAAATGGCGATAGACCGATCGGATTTAAATAAATGGAATCCTGATCTCTTAAAAGAACTAGGGGAACGTAGCGAAGCATCCCTATGTCTTCCGGTAGATATGATGCCCGATTTTCTACTCTTAAAAAGTATGATCCTTAGTAAATCATTAAATAATAATGCCATATGATTAATTCCTATTGTAAAATTCCATTTAATCCTGACGCATTATTGAATGGGGATGATAAAATGAAAACGTGCAGCATGGCCGAAAGTGTTGCGCAAAATCTCATGTTATTAATCACTTCTAGAAAGCATGAAAATAGGTTTGATTCTGATTTCGGAAATGATGTATGGGAATTTGAATTTGATAACGCTGTGACCATCGTAAAATGGGAAGCCATTTTTATTGAAAGCTTAAAACGGCAGATTAAGAACTACGAGCCCCGTCTGTTGCAGCCTAAAGTCGAAGTTCATATCCAACAAGTAGAACATACCTATAGCACCAAAAAATTTAGTGAAATCAAGAAGAGAGCAAAGATTGCCATCAATGGAAAACTAGCAGAAACAGGTGAACAATACAGTTTTGCCACCGAGCTGTTTATTGGCCCGATGTCTATTGATTAAATTGTTTGTATTCAACCTTATTATCAACAAATCAAAAAAATTATATGTCTAACACTGCAAGAGGTTTTTTTGACAGAAAACCCGAAAGAAACCTTTGGGATACTCCTGCGTCTCGTAACAAACCAGGTTCCCTTTTTGACCGCAAAGAACAACAATACTTCGTATTCGCCTTAACAACACCGAGAGCAACCTTTACAAATGGTGTTAAACCAAGGGATATGAGATCCGAGTTTCAAAAACGCTTGGATAATGATCCTTTTTTGGGTCGTAATCGCAATGCTAATGTGTCTACATTTAATTCGAATTCGACAAAGCAGGAAATTGTCAAAGTTGAAGCCTCTCCTTATTTCTTAGATGGGCTCAATATTATGAATGGTTGTCTTGATGCAGCTTTTTTGAAGGCTGACATTGGAGCTCGTATTATGAAGTTGCCCCCGTCGCGATTTTTACGTAGTGCTGGCGGGGTAACAGGAAGTTTGGGACTTTTATTCAATGCCTACGAGTTATATACGAATAGAAATTTTAATAACTATGCCAAACTCGGATGCGGATTGGTTTTACTTGGGCTTGCTGCTTTTGGCGGATCAGCATTAGTGCCTCTTGTAATAGCTGGAAACATCGGAATGATTGCTTGGGACCTTGGTGAGGGATTATACGAACACATAAAAAACAAGCGCTAATGCAGAAGTTGAAATATCTTATTTTTTTATTATTTAACCTGGCTTATAAAGATGGTAAACCAGATGAAAGTAATGCACCATATTTTAATAGCGTAATAGTCTTGGTAGTTTTTCAATATTTTATACTTTTTATCGCCTTGGCTTCCTTAAATAGTTTTATCGCTTTTACTGGTTTTTTTGACGGTCCATTAACAATAGAAATACGGGGTCAGATTATTGCCGCAATGGCATTACTAGTATTTGTTAATTATTATTTTTTTGTCAAAAAAAAATACTTCGATCGTCTTTACAATGAGTTCAAAGATGCAGCTATGAATACAAAGCGGAATAGAAGAATTGGCTACGCCTGCTTTATTCTTTATTGGGTCATCGTATTTATAGCGATCGGAAATTTGAAACGTTGGCTCTCGTAATAACCCCCTTTATATTATAAATGAACACCCCAATAAACACTTATTCTAAAGAAGCCATCAAGGCTCGAATGCTTCAAAATGCTGTAAAGCTATGGGGCTTAAAAAGCACCAATGCTATAGATCCGTTTGTAAGGTTGCTTATGGAGGCTTTTAGTACCGAAGTTTTTAAGGTAAACAATGAGGTTCAGGCAATCAATGCACGCATATTAGAAAAGATGGCTAAGCTATTGACTCCGTCTTTATACACTTCTCCGCGACCTGCTCATGCCATTGCTTTTACCAGCCCAATGGACTTGAATGAGGTTTTGCCTAGCCATAGTGAGTTTTTTATAAAGCGCCAGTTCCCTTCCTCAGTAAAGGCAGCAACTGATCTACAAATAGAGATTCCGTTTACACCGGTAGATCATATCCGATTGGTTCATGCCAAAACTGACATCCTGTTTACTGGAAGTACGTGTTATAGCCTAGACGGATTGAATAAAATGCCGGTCGCAAGAATTCCAGGTAGCACCTTAGGCCACCGAAAAATTGTTTTAGGAATAGATGTGTCGGCATATATATCGAGTGAGCAATTTCCATCTAGCTTGAATGTGTATTGTTCAAATCCAACCTTTGAGCACTTGGACTTTGTATACAAACTCCTCCCGTTTATTAAAATATCCAA
>JACCDN011023750.1_pt1 | contig 11724 bp, 11 predicted proteins | sample 7441691 | NCBI WGS metagenome assembly JACCDN01 (sample SAMN15323439, study PRJNA562643) | freshwater metagenome | isolation source: river surface water | place: USA:Blue River Watershed | collected 2017-08-16
ATCCCTGTCAAGGAACTGGTCAGGCAAAAAGTCGAGTTGAACAAGATCATGAAAGACCGGAACATTTTTGACCGCCATGACACCGACTCCCTTGCCTTCCTCCACGAGATCAGGGATGGAATCAATAAAACCCTTGAAAGTTACGGGGCGACAAACAAGCCGTTTTTGAAGGCTCTGAAAAGGGCGGATGAGAAATTCGCCAAAACAGCAAGGCGGGAAGCCCTGGATGATGTCCTTGCCGGAAAGATCGTTGACCCGAAGACAGGCGAAGTAGCGTATAGCTCCCTCCTTACCGTCCTGAATGACAGGAAACAGCAAAAGTTTCTGAAAAACAATTTAGGTCAAGCCAACTACAAAAAGCTGGAAGATTTTGTCAATGTGGCTAAAGCTATGGAATCCGTCAAACGGAACAACCCCAATCCTTCCGGCTCCGCTTCGATGGGAGCCGTTATCGGCCTTATCGTCTCAATCTGCCATGGGAACCTGACCATACCCACTATAACGGCAGGTGGCGGCACCGTAGCCACAAGGCTCTTGACCAGCAAGAAGTTCCTCAACAAAGCCACTCAGTTCGCCAAAGAACCCACCGAACCGCTTGCCAAAAAGCTTGAGGCCATCGTCAAGGAGAACACAGGCATGACGGTTCAAGCCTTGCAGAAGGCCATGAGGGACGGTCGGGAGGATTAACCTTGTCATCCTCACCCAAATATCTGCGCAATCTTGTTCGTTACGTCCTTCAGATGATCTAGCTCCAGATGTGCATAGCGTTCAGTCGATACTATACTTTTGTGTCCTAACTCAAATACCTGCGCAACTTTGTTCGTCGCTTCCTTCAGATGATCTAACTCCAGGTGTGCGTAGCGTTCGGTCGTCTTTATGCTTTTATGTCCTAACAGCTTTGAAAGCGTGTAGAGGCTAACCCCTTGCTTTAAAGCAAAGCTGGCAAAGGAATGGCGCAGGTCGTGAATACGGACGTCGCCGATGCCAGCAAGAGTACGCGCCTTATTCCAGGTTCTATTGATGTTCACCAGCGGCTTTTCTGAGAGATTCCCGCAAAAGACATAAGGATTTCCTTCTTGCTTCTGAAGACGCTCCAAAATTTGTTTACCCTTATCGCTAAGAGCGATGGTTCTCACCCCCACCTTGCTGTCCTTTAAATAAAGATAATCATCCTCCAGGTGGACATCAGCCCATGGCAACGTCAGAACTTCACTAAGACGGCACCCCGTAATCATAAGGATCCAGATAGCCGCCAGGGTATAAGGAGACGATTTGGAAGAAGTGAGAGACGCTAATACTTCTTCAAGTTTTCTTAATTCAGACATTGTTAAAAAGCGTTCCATTTTGTTATCACTCTGTCTTTTTACCTTATTGCAAGGGTTGCTATTCTGGCTCCTGTACTCCCATAGTTCCGCGTGGTCAAAAGCAGTGCTTAATAAATTGAGGCATTTTGTACAATTGCCCTGTATACGTGGAAAGGTATCTGAGAAGGCTAAAATATCCCGCCGCTCTATGTCGGCAATTTTCTTGTTGCCAAAAAAAGGGAGAATATTTCTGCTAATTCTGCTTTTATTACCCTTTTGGGTACTTGGTTTGTGATTTATAAGAATATATTTCTCAGTGAAGATCTGCCAAAAGTCGGAGAATAGTATGGATTTCTTTTGTTCGATGGCTGTGGCTTTTTTCTGCTCTTTGGGATCGATATCTCGGGCTATATCAGCGCACCATTTTTTTGCCTTATCTCTTGCCAGGTCAACCGTAAAATTACCGTGGACACCTATCTTGAGGTAGGAGTATTTTTTTGTTGTGGGCGAAGTGTAATGAAACACGTAAGTTTTGTATCCTGATGGCAAAATACGGCACCCAAACCCTTTGATCTCATCATCCCAGACAATATAGTCCTTTTCCTTTGGCAAGCTGCTTTCTACAAGCTTTTTCGTTAGTTTCGGCATGGGTCTGTCTCCTTGTAAAATTGTTAGTAGAATGTTAAGATAAAATACAAAATTGTTAGTGGAATGTTAGAATGGAATGCATATTTTAGTCAATCTTAATGATGCGTAGAAACAAAGTGAAAATCAAAAAGCCCTTGAAAATAAAAGATTACAAGCTGAAACCGTTGCCGTGCCTGGAGATAAAAACTATAGAGCGTCGGCCTGTCACGCCGAAGGTCGCGGGTTCGAGTCCCGTCACTCCCGCCATTGATGTGGTCAGGTTTCTTCGATAATATGTATCCTGACAAAATTTTCCTTTATAACGATAATACCTCATAGCAGAATCCAAAGAAGAAGCGTTCATATATTATGGATGGGTGTTGTTTGGTAAATGGACGCCTGTTTCCGGGATGACCCGCAAATTCTCTTTAATGGAGGTAAAAATGAAGATTTGGACGGTGGATGCTTTCGCCTCAAAACCCTACACGGGAAATCCTGCTGCGGTAACGATTGTTCCTGAATTTCCAGAAGATGCTCTTTGCAAAAAGATTGCCGCAGAGATGAATCTTTCAGAGACTGCATTCGTAAAACCATTAAAAGATGGAAATTTTCACATTCGCTGGTTTACTCCAACGGTTGAGGTAAGCCTTTGCGGCCATGGAACCCTCTCGGCTGCCCATATTCTTTTCCAGGAAGAAGTTGTATCCGGTAATAAGATAACCTTTACCTCTCTTTCGGGGCCGTTGACAGTCACAAAAGAGACAGATGGCTTGACGCTTAATTTTCCTTTGCAGAAAATAGGCGCCCACCTACCTGTAAAAGTTTTTATTGAACAATTGGAGCTTAAGGAACCTGTAGTAGCGGCTATCCAAGCCCATGACGATGTCATTCTTGAATTAGAGAATCCCCAAGATTTACGCCAGCTTGTTCTTAATCCCAAAGATGTTGCGAAAATTGATTGCCGCGGGTTAATTGTCACAGCAAAAGGGGAAAAGCCTTATGATTTTATTTCAAGGTTTTTTGCTCCCCGCGTTGGGGTGGTTGAAGATCCCGTCACCGGATCTGCGCATTGTAAGTTAGCCTCTTATTGGCAGCAAAAGCTGAATAAGGATTCCTTTCTCGCTTACCAGGCATCAAAGAGAAGAGGCGAAATTCATATAGCCATTCAGCAAGACCGTGTTTTATTGAAAGGAAAAGCTTTGACGATGATGAAAGGAGACTGGCTTGTCTGAAAACCCGACCATAAAACTGGATGGCATTGAAGACGGGGGCCTGGTCGCCGTTGCGATGTCGGGTGGCGTGGATTCGTCCGTAGCGGCAGCGTTAATGGTTGAAGCCGGATATCAGGTTGTGGGCATGACATTGCAGTTGTATGACCATGGCCAAATGGTCAGCAAAAAGGGGGCATGCTGCGCAGGACAGGATATTTATGACGCCCGCAGTGTGGCTGATCGTCTTGGATTTCCTCATTATGTGCTGGATTATGAAACTGTCTTTCGCCAGGGGGTGATTGATGACTTTGTAGAAAGTTACCTGCAAGGGGAAACCCCTGTACCCTGCATACGGTGTAACCAGCGGGTAAAGTTTAAGGATTTACTTGCAACGGCCCGTGATCTGGGAGCCAAGGCCCTCGTTACAGGCCATTATGTACGCCGCATAGAAAGGGGGGGAAAGACGGAACTCCATCAAGCCGTAGACCCTGACCGCGACCAAAGCTATTTTCTGTTTCCTACGACCCAGGAACAGCTGAATTACTTGCGTTTTCCTTTGGGCGGAATGCCAAAGTCTGAAACGCGGGAACACGCGCGCCGTTTGGGTTTGAGCGTTTCCGAAAAGCCCGATAGTCAGGACATTTGCTTTGTCCCCACCGGTGGTTATGCAAGCGTGGTTGAAAAATACCGCCCGGGCGCTTTGGAACCTGGCGAGATTGTCCATATGGATGGCCACGTCCTGGGCCAGCATACAGGTATTATCAACTATACCGTTGGCCAGCGCCGCGGTATCGGTATTTCCGGACCAGACCCCTTATTTGTTGTGTCCCTTGATCCGGAGACCCGTCGCGTCACGGTTGGTCCCCGGGAAGCTCTCGCCAAAACCAGCATTTGGGTTCGAGACGTGAACTGGCTGAGTGATGAGTCCATTTTTGAAGGGGGCTTCGACGCATCCGTTAAAATACGTTCCTCCCAAAACCCTGTCAAAGCAACGATTTACCGTCGGGATAAAAACTTTGCGAAAGTGTACTTTAAGGCGCCTGAATATGGCGTCGCCTCCGGGCAGGCTTGCGTCTTTTTTGAGGGCGCCCAAGTCTTAGGGGGCGGGTGGATTACCTCTTCTTCCCCTTTTTAGCCATCATTTTATGCCGTCCTGTTACCTGAGAGAACTTTTTTTTGAGATATCTACCTAAAGAACGCTAAAGTTTTGTGGTGCATGTTTCAAGATTTTCTAGATAATCCTGAAAATACTGAAAGAGCAATAAAGACCTGTTCACATCCATCCTGATCCCATCAAGGGAACTTAAAATGGCTGAAAAACAGACGTTCTTACGGGAGTTACTCAAGAGGCAGTCTTACAAAAATCTTGCTCTTAATTGGCATTTAAAGAATTTTGCGGGCAATCAAGAAATACAAGGGATAGGGCAATAAACGTAAGAACCGTAAAAAAAGAGACATGCTTTTTGGGAAATCGATTTGAAAGGAGCATGTTCCTAGGCCTTTGACGATATAACTAGCTGCTTTTTCAGGTGAAATCTTCAGGGGCATCAGAAATTGATTTTTATCCGTTAAGCGGGTTGCAACAAAGCCTGGGCTGACAATGCGAATGTCAATTCCCTTTGGTTCAAGCTCAACCTTCATGCCCTCACAGAAATTTAATAGTGCAGCTTTGCTTGGGCCATAAACATTTGAATTAGGAAGGCCGCTATAGGCGGCAACGCTCCCAACAAAAACAATTTGGCATCCTTTGTTTGGAGAAAAATAAGGGCCGACAACACGCAGCAAACGAACTGCTCCAAGAAAATTAGTATCAAAAGTTTGAGCAAAATCTACGGCAGATCCTTCTAAAAGGGAGCCGGGATGATAGGTGCCTGCGCAATAAATGATCACATCAATTTCAGAAAAGGCTTTTGTAAAATTCTGAAAAGATTGAGATATGCCGTCTTCCGATCCCACATCGAGAGGGCAAACCATATGGCCTTTGCCGGACAAAGTTGACTTTAGGTCGTCCAAGGCAGGTTGCGTTCGGCCACTTAATATTAGAATTGCGCCTTGACGGGCAAGAAGCTCTGCAATGGAGCGACCAATACCGAAGCTTGCCCCAATCACCCAAACCCGTTTTTCTCTCCAATCTTTGATAGGCGCTGTCAACAGTTACTTTTCCTTCTTCATAAACAAGGTCACTTCCCCGACGGTAAAGCCAAACTTTTTCATTTTGGCCTTATTGATGATCATTTTATCATCTATGGCAAACATCCAATCATCAAAGTCAAATTCATACTCAGAACCATTTACAGGAACCTTCAACCGATAAACCCATTGGATGGCATTGCCTAAAGACTTTCCTTCTCCCTTGCCAATGACATCGTCTGCTGTGCTAATGACATGATTGTCACTTAAAGCTTCCAGCTTCCAAATTCGTTGAGTTTTGGTTCCATCACTCCATTGAAAATCCTCAGAAAGCTCACCTTTATTGCCAACCCAGTGGCCTTCCATTTTCACTGTAAAATGTTTGATAACCTTTCCTGTGTAATCCTGAAAAATGCCCCAGGCATCTAAAGGGCCATTAAAAAATTCTTTAATGCTCACCTTTGGTTTGGCATCCTGATATTCTTGTAAATTATACCTTTCGCACCCACTCAAGAGAATGAAAAGAGATGTTAAAAATTTGCCAAAATGTTTCATGGCTTCTTCTCCTTATCGATAGATGAGTAGTATAACATAAGTGTTGCTAAAACCTTAAAGAAACAAGGAATCAGCGCATAAGTGAGGGATAGCATAGTTAAACTGGACGTACTGTTCGGATTTTCATTAAAACCAGCATAGTCAAGCAGGGACAAAGCAAGTCCTGCGGCAACCGCGACAGATAATTTGGTTGTCACATTCCACACGCCAAAAAAACCGGCACGCCATTTCTTATCCGTATCAATCTTATCAATAACATCGGCAAAAATGGCGGGAGGAATTGCAACATCTGAGCCTAAACAAAGACCTGAAAAAAAACAAATGAATCCGAAAATGATTAAGTCTCCCTCGGTTAACCAAAAAGCGTAGCTGTAGGCAATGATAGACAGGATCATTCCCACAAGCCAACTGACTCTTTTGGATCGGATTTTAGCTAATCTTGTCCATACGCCCATGCCAAAAACGGCGGCTAAAAAATATATGGTTAAAAAAACAAAAGTGTAGGAAGAAGCTTTAAGGACATGGTCAATAAAGAAGAAAACGAGGGTTGCTGAGATGGCTGCGGCTATTGAATTGAAAGCATAAATTGTCACAAGATTCCGAAAAGGGTGATACTGAATGGCCTTCTTAAAAATGGTTTTCAATGACGCAGGCTTGGTATTGTCTTCATGATGTTTTAAGGGCTTAGGGCTCCATCTATAAAATAACAGTCCGCCGACTCCAACAAGAAGTGTAAGAACATAGGTGGCAAGGGTGAATGATTCAACTAACTGTTTGGAATCATCTTGAGCTTGTATGAATACAGCCGGTAATAGGGCGGCTAGGATAACCCCAATGACTTTTATCCCTTCTCTATAGGCTGTGATTCGAGTGCGTTCATGATATTGGTCCGTAACCACCGCTCCCAAAGCCAAATAGGCAATATTCAAAAGACTATCGAAGAAATGAAGGCTAAATAAGGTAATTGCGAGAGAGATCACAATGGCTATGGATTGCGGGGGATGGAAAAGATAATAATAACTTATGACGAAGGGTATTAAAGAAAAGATAACAATTTGTCTGTAGGTGAATTTTGCTTGAAGCAATTTATCAACGCCTACTCCCAAAAAAGGATCTTTAATGGCGTCGATGCTGCGAATAATGAGCAAGATGATCCCTATCGTTCCTAAATTTAAACCAAAAACTACATGATAATATTTTGGAATATACAAGTACAAGGGCAATTGAGCAAAAGCGATCGACGGAGCCAAGAGCGCGTATCCAAGAATGCTCATGCGGGAAAGAGGTTTTTGTGAGTTCATGAAGTTGACTTTTCAAGGGTAAACTGATGTACATCCGTTCGTTTTGTCGTAAAACCAGCGATGCAGTAGCTTAAATAAAAACGCCACAGTTTAATAAACTTTTCATCAAACCCTAAGTGAAGAACCTCCTCTTTAACACCATCGAATCTATTTAACCATTCTTGCAAGGTTCGAGAATAATCCTGACCGAACGCAAAATCATCTATTACTGATAATCCCGCTTGTTTCGCTCTTTCGATAAATTGCTTCTTGCTTGGCAGCATTCCTCCGGGGAATATATAAAGTTGAATAAAATCGGGGATCTTGCGGTATTTTTCAAAGTGGTCATCATCAATTGTTATGGTCTGAATCACCGCTTTCCCCCCTGGTTTTAAGGCGTTTGAAATTGAGGTGAAATATTGATTCCAATACTTTTCCCCAACCGCCTCAAACATCTCAATGCTAACGATGCCGTCAAATTGGCCAGTAAGGTTTCTATAGTCAAGCAGTTGAACACCTATTTGGCCCCTTAAAGGGCTTGATTCAATGCGCCTTTGTGTATAATCAAACTGCTTTTCTGAAATTGTAATACCTGTTATTTTATGTCCCCATTTTGCCGCTTCCAGAAGAAATACACCCCATCCCGAGCCAATTTCAAGGATATGGCTTCCTTGAGGAAGATCAAGCTGATCTAAAACCCGAGCTATTTTTTGCTGTTGCGCCTCTTCAAGGGTACATGTCCCCTTATCAGAAAATAAGCCCGAGGAGTAGCACATACTCGGATCAAGCCATAGGGAGAAAAAATCATTGCTCAAATCATAATGGGCACGGATATTATTTCGACTTCCTTTAAGGGTATTCCTGCATATAAAGGTATAGAGGCGGTATATATATTTCCGCAGCCCTGCCAAATTGAAAAAATCCTTAAAATGGATCTCATTTAAAATGGCGATAGTCATGAGGTTAGCAAGGTTTGAGGTTTCCAGAAGTCCTGTTTGATAGGCTTTTAAAAAACCGATTTCTCCTTGCTTAATCACCTGCTTGATCATATTCCAATCCTTAATAATCATATCGGCGCAAGGCCCATGGTGAGATCCATGGTACACTAAGTTTTTTGCACATGGGGTGGAAACTATCAAAGACCCTGTTCCCAGGTTTTTCACAATTTTCTTAAAAAACGTTTCATAGCGGGATTGTGTATTAATCATGGTCACTCAGTCATGTTCTCTTTGGGTGGGTGTGGTTTGGGATAATAACGCATGCCCTTGATCCATAATTTTAAAGCCTGGTAATGAATTCTTCCTATCACTAGGATCGCCATCAATGGATAATGAATCAAGGACTTTAATAGACAACTTTGCGTCAATGGTTTGAGATTGCCTATCATGCTGGTGAGAAGAACTTTTTCGCCGTCAATAGCGTAATCAATCCAAAATCCCACAGGAGCATTAGTTTCTTCAAAATTAATCGGAACCTTGAAGCGAAAGCTGTAGCTTCCCATAACAGGCATAAAAGGGGAAACATGAAAAACCTTTTCAGCTTCATAGCGCTTGTGAGGGCTGCACTTCCCATCCTCTTTATCCCGAATGAGATAGTGATGGTTTTCGCCAAAAGTGTTGTTCACATCGGCAATAATGGAGTGAAGGCTTGAATCTTCATCAAAAAACAGCCAGAAACTGATAGGATTAAATCCATACCCCAAAATCCGGGGCATGGTTATCAGATAAACCTTATGATCTTTCAAACCATAGGTTTTGATCACCTTGTTTAACCAACTGTGTATGGGGCTTCCATCCTGAAAGCCGTAATCCTTATGGCGCAGGGTGTAAGGGCGAAATTTCTGAAAACCTAACAGGAAACCGTTCAAGTTTTCCAGGGAGGACACATCCAAACAAAGATAAAAGATTTTGTAAAAGAAGCGGTTGACCTTTGGGGTGAGCCGATGGTGCATGATCGTCATAGGGACAAAGCTATTCATCAATTTTTGTCCATTCCCTTTGCCCACCCAATTTCAAAGCCACTTCTATGCCTGATTTGAGAGCATCTTCATGAAATCCATAGCCTAAATAGCTTCCGCAGTACCATATTCTATCTTTTCCTTGGATTTGGCCAAATCTTTTTTGTGCATTCAAACTTTCATAGGTAAATTGGGGGTGATCATAGGAAAATGTTTGCAGAATGCCATTAGGTTTCTGACCAGGGTTAAGGGTAATAAACAGGGGAAACTTAAGGGGTATATTTTGCAAACGGTTCATCCAGTAAGTAACGCACACCGGATTTTCGAATTTGTATTCTTTTTCAATCAAGGTATTCCAGCTCGCCCAAGCACGTCTTGTTTTTGGCATGAACCGTTCATCTTGATGAAGGTAGACATCATTTTTCTGATAGGAAAACGCTTTTAAAAAATCAGCTTCTTCATGCATCGGCGTTTTGAGAAGGGCCATTGTCTCGTCCGCATGGCTTGCAAAGATTACATAGTCGAATGCCTCTGATTGCTGCTTATAATCTTCTGTCAAGCTGATGACTTCTACACATGACTTTTTGCGATAAACGCCAATAACTTTTTGATGTCGGATGCGTTCTTGAAAGGGTTTAATGAGTTTGTTCACATAGACACAACTTCCCCCCTTAATCGTAAACCATTGGGGGTGGCGATGGACTGTCAAGAGACCGTGGTTGTCTAAAAACCTTAAGAAAGTTTTCAAAGGAAAATCCAGGATTTGTTTAAAAGGGGCTGACCATATGGCCGCTGCCATGGGAATTACGTATTGATTGATGAGGGAAAAGCTAAAATTTTGCATTTTCAAAAATTCCTCAAGCGTCAATTCTTGGGGTTGCTCCTCTTCATTTAAAGTTTCCTTACCTAATTTGTTAAATCGGCTTATCTCCCCTAAAAAGCGCCAGTAGGGGAGCCGAAAGAGGTTGCGACGGTCTGCAAAAACCCCGTGAGGCCAATCGCTTGAAAATTCAATATGGTTTTGTCCGTCTGCGACAGAGAATGACATGCTTGTTGCAAAAGTATCGACGTTTAAATGGGCAAGCATACCTCGAAATTCCGGGTAGTTACGGTGATTAAAAACGATAAACCCGCTATCGACAACAAGGTTAGGGTCGAGAGAAGGTAAGCTTATAGTATGGGCATGTCCTCCCACATAATCGTTTTTCTCAAATAGCGTAATGAGGTGAGATGAATACAACAACCTTGCCGCTGCAAGGCCCGCTATACCCCCGCCAACAATGGCAACATTCATATCATTTCCAACCTTTTCTCTAAAATTATTTTGTTATTTGCTTTCATGCAATGTTTTTTCAAAAGAATTATGAAACCGAATGTAACTTGCAGGAATAAATGGCACTTTTTGTGCAGAATTATCTGGAGCCTTTATAGGGCCGAGATAAATAAAATACTTCAAGCAGATGGGCTTTTGAAATTTAACAAAATAGGTTATTTTTTGCAATAATTGTAGTGATTTATGCGGCATTTAAAATAGCGGTTTGCCAATTGTATTCCCAGTCATTGCTTTGTATAGCGGTCCTTAATTGCAAGAGGGGATTCAATACCTCTCGTGACCAGCGCAGGCGCTGCTGACCCTTACATCTGTGATTAATTAAGATTTCAACCGTTGATTCCGCCAGGTTACTCGTAAAAACCAGACCTGATTTTTGCCTTTCCCTGTAATTGACGATTTTATCTTTATTGTTTTCTATGTAATTGTAAAATTTCTTGATCTTATTCATGTATTTTTCATCTTTTTTTGACAAAGATATTAACTGTTCTATATGAAACCAATCTAAAACGTAGGTCATATGAGCGCATAGGGGTTTGATAGCTTCTACAACGCTCCAACAATTAGCCGCCCCATCCCACAGCGCCGTCACATGTGTTTTGTCCGTTAATCCCTGTCCAAGGGCAGCAACAATAGTATCGCTAATGATGAGATCTTGATTGTCATTAGAACTTTCTTGTTCATAACATTCAAATGTAACTCTATAGCGCTTTCCCATAGTGTTCTCCTTTCAACAAACTTTACGGGCAAAGCTTACCAATAAATGCCCATAATATCACTTACTTTGTTACACTTCCGTTGCTCCCTTGCTTCAATGCCGATTTTTCTTAAGAAAGACCCACAATGCCCGCAGGATTTTTCCTCCAAAGGTAAGTCATAGCCAATCTCTTCCCGTGGCAAATGGGGAGGCAAAGGATTGCGTCCAGGATGCGCTTTGCGCTGCTTCTTTTTTTCCTTTTCTTTTTTCGGATTTTCAGGAGGTTGTGAAGAACCGACAGATACCTTGTCCAGAACTTTAATGCCTCCAGGAATGAGATCATAGACGGCCTTTAGTAAAGGCTCTTGTTCGTCATAACCCATCTCCCCCGCTGTTTTCTTTACCCTCCAGGCAACCGGGATGGCCCTTTCACCCAATCGCAACCCTCCAGGCAACCGGGATGGCCCTTTCACCCAATCGCAAAGAAACCATCAAGCATGAGAAAGCCTTTGCCAACCTGACTTTGGTCTAACATTAAAATGGCAACCTGGCCATTGGAAGTCAGGGTAGTTAAAAGCTCAGGAATAAAACCTTTCATAACTCTGGCAGACTTAATTCTTGAATTAGAAAGCC
>JACCDN010254964.1_pt1 | contig 11723 bp, 10 predicted proteins | sample 7441691 | NCBI WGS metagenome assembly JACCDN01 (sample SAMN15323439, study PRJNA562643) | freshwater metagenome | isolation source: river surface water | place: USA:Blue River Watershed | collected 2017-08-16
GAGACCCCAGAAATACTTCTCACCTTGCCCTATTTCCTCGTTAGCATCGGCGCGTGCCCCAACAGCCAGACACCACTGCAATTACGGCCGGCCGAGACGGTTCGGCATCATTGGCGCCTGCCCTGTGGCCTTCTACCGTGTGGGAATCGGACAGCTTGGACGATGCAACCCGTCGAGCAACCGGGCTTCGAAGCGACCACTTCTACACTCGCTTTTCTAACCCTACGGTGACCCAGTTTGAACAGGCAATTGCTGAACTAGAAGGCGCTGAGTCGGCCATTGCCTTTGGTTCCGGCATGGGAGCCCTTGCATCGTTAGTGCTGTCTCTATGCAGCAGTGGTTCGCACATTGTGGCTCAGAACAATATTTACGGCGCCACAGCCACATTCCTTCAGGGACCATGCGCGCGTTTTGGAATTGAGACAACGTTCGTAGATCCCACTGTGCCCGGATCATTTGCAGAGGCGGTCATTCCAGGACGCACCATGTTGGTCATCGCGGAAACACCGTCGAACCCACGCCTTACTATTTCAAATTTGCAGGAACTCGGAGCCATTGCCGGCCCGTTCACAGTTGTTGACTCCACCCTGGCTACGCCACTTGGTCAACGACCACTTGATTTCGGTGTCGACGTTGTTATGCACTCTGCAACGAAGGGAATCGGCGGACACAACGATGCCCTTCTTGGAGTACTTGCCGGGGAAGGCGATCTCATTAACGAAGTGTGGTCGTATGCAGTCATGCACGGAGCATCTGCTTCTCCGTACGACGCACTAAATGCATTACGCGGAATTCGCACTCTCGGTGTTCGCACAGAACGACAGAACACAACCGCTCTCACAGTTGCGCATGGGTTGCAGTCGCACAGTGCAGTTGCTGCGGTGCATCATCCATTTTTGGAAACGCACCCACAGCATGAACTTGCGCGCTCACAAATGCGGTATGGCGGTTCCGTGTTGTCTTTCGAACTTAAGAACGGAATCGATGCGTGTCGCACTTTTGTTGAACGTCTTCAACTGGCACACATTGCAACATCTTTCGGTGGGCCAGAAACATTGGTATGCCATCCGGCAACCAGCACTCATGTCGGGCTCGACAAAGCGACACTAGAAAAAGTTGGTGTTACACCAGGATTGCTTCGCTTGTCTGTAGGCCTGGAGAATGCCAGCGACATCGTTGCCGACATAGAACAAGCCCTTCACGGTCTTTAGATTTTCTTTGGTGGCCGCGGCACGAATGAACTAGTGCGTGCAATGTATTCGGCGTAACCCTCACGTCGCTTCGATAATGACCGCTCCAGCATTGGCACACCAGACACCCGCATGAGGAAAAACGTCATCACAATGGGTCCGACAAAACCAATGATTCCTGATCCGGTTTCGGCGCCAACAATTCCAATTCCCCACCACAGCAGTGCGTCACCGAAATAGTTTGGATGCCGAGTGAGACTCCACAGACCGGTGTCTAGAACTTTGCCGGCGTTATTTGGATCCTTCTTGAACCGAGCCAACTGCGCGTCGCCAATGACTTCAAAAGCAAAACCAACTAGCCACACCATGATGCCCATGACCGCAATTGGCCCCACCCCAGGCGATGCGTCTCCATTGCCGAACTGCACGGGCAAAGACACAATCCACATCAACGCACCTTGCAAGCCAAATACGGTCACCAAGCTTCGTAATGGGAATGATGCACCCGCTTTCTTGCGCATGGCTTTGTATCGCCAATCTTCTCCATGGCCAATGTTTCGTTTGGCGAGATACAACGCGAGACGTGTTCCCCAGAGGCCCACCATGATGGCCAAGAGAAGTTGACGACCACTATTGCCGTCGACAGTAAGAGCCAACACCCATGAGGTGATGGCGAAACCAGCTCCCCACACGATGTCAACAATCGATGCGTTCTTCACAAGGATGCTGACAACCCACGTGGACACCATGATGACCACAATGGTGATTGCAGCCACCAACATTGCATTACCCATGAGTTTCTCCTGTTCGTACAGAAACAATTTTTTCAAACTGACGTGTGACCGCTTCATCCATGGCAAGCCATTGAGTGTCTAACCACTCAACAAATGCTTCACCAGATGCAACAGTGCTTCTGTGATGTTCCGTGATCTTCACATGAACACGTATGGCGCGTCTCGCCAGGTGGTGCACAATTCCTTTAAAAGTGTCGAGACCGTCAAAGCCGCTGTGCCACATGGTGATCACGTTTGCGCTGGGCACCGCCGACAACAACGCAGCCGCACCAGCCGGCTTCGGTGGCAACAAATGTTGTAGCGCTTGTAAGCGGGCGGCACGTTCTGGAAAGCGATTCTCCAATTTTGCGAGCGCTCGAGTTCTCTTCTTTGAGTTAGCACGACTTCCTTCAGGAAAAATGACGGCAACTTCATTGCTTCCCAGTCCGGCCGCCATCTGTTCAATCCCCTGCAACTCACTCGCAATATTTGCCGACGTACGATCGATGAAATAGTTAGGCAGTCGATGACCCACCACATCTAAACATGGGTCCAACTTCAATTCTTTCTTCAATACATAACGAGGCTTCAAACCAGCATGGTCGGCAAGCACCCACGCGCTCATCACCGAATCGGCCAGGCTTGCATGGCGACACAAGGCAACAAATGGTCCGGGGCCCAATTCGGCGAAACCTTCCACTTCAATTTGGACACCGACGGTGATTCGGAGTGCGCGAACAACATTTCGGGTCCACCAGGCTTGAAGTTTGTAGTTCAGATTGTGGTTTCGGGCTTGCCCAAACAGAAACAACACGACTGCCGCAATGAGCCCAAGTGTTTCCAGCCACGCCCACAACATGCCGAAGGCCGCGAACCGAACAAGTGGGAATCTCCATTTGCGTCGAACAAGGTCGACGAGCGCTAGCACCGGCAGCCAAACGGGCAACCCAAGCACAAGAACCACCGCCAGCACCGCAACGGCGGTAACCATAAGAGGGCGACGAAGCCATGCGCGGTCCATGTCTGCACCCTATTCCCCCACACTGAGCCCCTGAGAACCAAACAGGACCTACCTTTCGCCTTAACAAAATGTAAAATAGGCCCGTGACTGACCTTGCCTCTTCATCTACTCGCGTCTCTTTCCGTGTCAACGGCAAAGACGTGTCTGTTTCGGCCGACCATCCGCACCTTTTGGCCGCCCTGCGTGACGAGCTCGACATCACATCGCCGAAAGACGGCTGTTCACCCTCAGGCCAATGCGGCTGCTGCACCGTCATGATTGATGGCAAGGCCCAAGTGTCGTGCACATATGCACTCTCTAAAGCAGAGGGGCGCGACATCGTCACTCTTGAAGGAATTGACGAAGACGAACGCAACAAATACTCATCTGCGTTTGCTGCCTGTGGTGGCTTGCAATGCGGTTATTGCATTCCCGGAATTGTCATGCGCGCAAAATCTCAGGTTGATAAAAAAGGCGCCGATCTCAAGCGTGAAGACATGGCACGCCACCTTGGCGCTCACCTATGTCGTTGCACGGGATACGTGAAGGTTCTTGACGCCATTGAAGCCGTTGCTCAAGGAACACCAGTTGATGTTTCGCTTCCCGGTGGTGTGGGATCACGCGGCATCAAATACGAAGCTGCAGACCTTGCTCTTGGTGACCGCGGTTATGTAGACGACATTCGAGTTCCTGGAATGTTGCACGGCGCGTTACACCTCACTAAACACGTGCGCGCCGACATTATTTCCATTGACACAACAGCAGCGCTTGCGGCCCCCGGAGTAGAAGCAGTATTCACAGCCGCCGATATTCCAGGTGCACACAAAGTTGGCATCATTTACAAAGATTGGCCCGTCATGATTGGCGTTGGTGAGCGCACCTCATACGCCGGCGATGTGTTGGCAATCGTCGTAGCCAACTCACGGCGCGAAGCGCGTGCCGCAGCAGAACTCATCCACGTGGAGTACGCACCACTACGCCCAATTGTTGATCCTGTTGCCGCAATTGACGATCCCGAGATTGCTGTGTGGGGAACAGATAGCAATGTTTTGTCACGAAGTGAATACATGCGAGGAGACGTTAATTCTCAGTTGGCATCAAGCGCACACGTTGTGACCGAAACGTTCAACACGCAACGCATTGAACATGCCTTCCTTGAACCAGAGTCAACTCTCGCTGTACCAGACCCCGCCAATGGAACGATGCATGTGTATTCCGGTGGACAAGGAGTCTGGGACGACCGTGACCAAATTTGTGCACTACTAGATATCTCTACAGACAAAGTCACCGTTGAGTTGGTGTCTAATGGTGGAGCCTTTGGCGGCAAAGAAGACATGTCGAACCAAGGCCAAACCGCACTTGCAGCATGGCTATTACAAAAGCCCGTGAAGTGCACGTTGTCTCGCGAAGAGAGCCTTCTTATTCACGCAAAGCGCCACCCCATTCAAATGACGTACACCGTGGGCTGCGACGCAACTGGAAAACTCACTGCTGTTCGCGCGCGAATGATTGGCGACTCTGGTTCGTATGCATCCGTGGGAATGAAAGTTTTGGAACGTGCAGCAGGTCACGCAACGGGCCCGTATCACACACCATCTGTAGATGTGTCGTCTGTTGCGGTGCGCACGAACAATCCCGTGTGCGGCGCATTTAGAGGTTTCGGAGCAAACCAAGCACAGTTTGCAATGGAAGGATGCCTTGATCGTCTTGCAGAGAAGGTAGGAATTTCAGGTTGGGAGATTCGCAAGCGCAACGTCATCCACCCCGGCGAAGTGTGGGGTCCGGGACAGATCATGGATGACGGCTCACTTGGTGCAGAAAAGTGTCTTGACACAATTAAAGATGCATACGACGAAGCTGTTGCTGCGGGCAAAGCAGTTGGTCTCGGACTTGGCCTAAAAAACTCTGGCCTCGGTAACGGCTTCCGTGAAGTCACGCGTGCTGTTGTGCATTTCCGTGAAGACGGAATTGTTGAAGTTCGACACGGCTGGACCGAGATGGGTCAAGGAGTGCACACAGTGGCACTTCAAGTTGCGGTACAAGAACTCGGCATCGACGCATCTTCAATTCGCGTCATCGTAGACACCACTCGTCAACTTGGATTCGGTCAAACTACTGGTAGTCGCGGAACCCTCATGGCGGCCGCAAGTGTGAAGAACGCATGCGAACAAGCAAATGCTGGTGGACGCAAGATTGGCGTGGACTACATGGGCGAATACGTTGTCGACTGGACGCAACATCTCGGAGATCCGGGTGTTGAAAACCCCACCATTCACTCGGCATTTGGTTACGCCGCGCAGTTGGTGGTGATGAACCCTGAAACGCAAGCCATTGAGAAGGTTGTGGCAGTTCACGACGTTGGCAAAGCAGTGAACCCCACATTGTGCGAAGGACAAATTGAAGGCGCTGTGCACATGGGCCTCGGCTATGCCCTCACAGAAGATTTCCCGTCTGACGAGAATGGGTTCCCAACGAACATGACACTTCGTTCACTCGGCATTCTGCGTCCGAAAGATGTTCCGCCAATTGACGTCGTCATGGTGGAATGCCCGCAGCCACGTAGCCCCTACGGCATTAAAGGTGTGGGCGAGATTGGTTTGGTTCCTACCGCGCCTGCTGTTGCAGCTGCTCTTCACGCCGCAGATGGCCAATGGCGCACTCGCCTTCCAATGAAGCCCAAAACAGACGATTCAAACGACTAACCGAAACATCGACAAGGAGAACAACATGTCAAGTCCAGCAGCAATCTATTTGCAAGACGCACATCCCATTGCAGAGGGAATGGAGTACACAAAGTACGCAGAAGAAAAAGGTTTCGAAGCGGTGTGGCAGGCAGACAGTCGCCTTGTTCGCGACGCCATTGTTCCAATGTCGGCATTTGCCGCAGTGACAGACACCATCAAGATTGGTTCTGGAGTTGTCGATTGTTGGACACGTAACCCAGCTCGCCTTGCAGCAACATTCTCCACGCTTGACGACCTCGCACCAGGCCGAGTGATTTTGGGAATTGGTGCATGGTGGGACCCCTTGGCAGCAAAGGTAGGCGTGTCACGGGCAAAGCCACTACGCGCCATGCGCGAAATCATCACTGCTGTTCGTGGACTTCTGGCCAATGAGACAGTCACCATGAATGGTGAATTCGTACAACTGGACGGCGTGGAACTTGACTACGTGTATCAAGAGCGTCGTCCGAAAGATGTGCCCATCTATTTGGGCGCTACAGGAATGCAAATGATGGAACTTGCCGGCGAGATTGCCGACGGTGTTGTTCTCAACTATCTCGTGTCACCTGATTACAACAAGACTGCAATTGAAGCTCTCGCAAAGGGTGCAGATAAGGCTGGCCGCAAGTGGGAAGACATCGATCGTCCACAGTTGGTGGTGTGCAGTGTTCACGAAGATCGCAAAACAGCCCTAGACATGGCTCGCCTCATGGTGACTCAATATTTGGGCCACCAACCACACATCATGAAGGCTTCCGGTGTCCCCAGTCACTATTGGACAAAGTGGGCGAAGTTCTCACATGGCCCGCCACCCATGAGCAAGTTGTAGCGGCTTCAAAATTGGTACCAGACGAGATTGTTCAAATGCTCACAGCATCCGGAACACCAGACGATGCTCGCGCAAAAGTGCGTGAGTACATGAAAGACGGAGCAACTTGCCCCATCTTGTATCCACTGGGTGACGTGAAGGCAATGATTGACGCGTTCTCTGGCTGGACTGCCTAACAACATCTCTTCAACGCATACTCTGTGATGGTGTCCATCGGAGAACCACTCACGCAGCGACTACGCGGATTTGGTGCGTCCATCTTTGCTGAAATGACCGCGCTTGCAGTTGAAACAGGTGCCATCAACCTTGGACAAGGATTCCCCGATTACAACGGACCTCAAGAAGTTCTCAACATTGCCCAACGCAATATTGAGCAAGGTGCCAATCAATATCCACCCGGCATCGGTTTACCTGATTTACGTCAGGCCATTTCCGAACACCAGAAAAGATTCTGGAATCTCTCCTACGACCCAGATAGCGAAGTACTCGTCACCATGGGCGCTACCGAAGCGCTTGCGGGTGCACTTCTTGGAATTCTGAATGAGGGCGACGAGGTCATTGTCTTTGAGCCATTATTCGACACCTACGCGGGGTGTGTGGCGTTAGCGGGGGCTGTTCTCTCCCCTGTCACATTGCGTCCACAAGACAACGGACGCTACGGGTTCGACCCAGAAGAACTTCGACGGTCGGTCAACAAGAGAACTCGAATGATCTTGTTGAATTCGCCGCACAACCCCACCGGGATGGTGTTCACTCGCGATGAACTTGAACTAGTGGCAGATATTGCGAGAGAAAACGATCTCATCGTTATCTCGGACGAAGTGTACGAACATCTCACGTTTAACAATGCAGTACACATTCCAATCGCCAGTCTTAGCGACATGCACGAGCGCACCATCACCATTTCGTCTGGTGGAAAATCATTTAACACCACGGGGTGGAAAATTGGATGGGCGTGCGGACCGTCGTCACTCATTTCAGCAACTCGCATGGCAAAACAGCTATTTACATTTGCGGGTGGAACTCCATTCCAATCCGCAATCGCAGCAGGGCTACGGTTGCCAGACTCCTACTTTTTGCAACTCGCACGCGACTTGCAGAACAAACGCGACATACTCATGTCGGCACTCACTGATTCCGGATTGAGTCCAATCTCGCCTGAAGGTACGTACTTCATTACTGCCGACATTCGACATCGTCTTCCCAATACGGACAGTTTGACGTTTTGTCGAACTCTTCCATATGACTGCGGAGTTGTGGCTATTCCGGGTGGCGTGCTGTACGACCCGCGGCATAGCGACGAAGGAAAATATTTAGTGCGCTTTGCGTTCTGCAAACAGGAAGCAACCCTCTTTGAGGCAGCCGAGCGACTCCGAGCTTGGGCATAAGGTGTTGACGTGAAAGTTGCTGCAATTCAACACGACATTGTGTGGGCAGACCGCCGCTCAAATTTTCAACATCTTGAAGTACTCATTCGCGACGCTCACGCACGCGGCGCAGAGTTTGTTGTCCTCAGCGAGATGTTTTCAACTGGTTTTGTTGTTGACAGAGATGACATCGGGGAACCAGTAGGTGGACCATCGTCTGAATTTCTGTCGGGATTGGCAACAGAGCTTGGTATTTGGTTGTGCGGCAGTTGCCCCGAAACTCAAGAAGACGACAGCAGACCGTTCAATTCACTGGTGCTTGCACATCCAAATGGAACCATCAGTCGATACAGCAAGATTCACCCGTTTACGTACGGCGGAGAAGACAAGCATTTTCGTGCGGGTAAAGAATTTCTCACGGTTCTCGTGGGAGATCTTCGCGTGTCATTCTTTGTGTGTTACGACTTGCGCTTTGCAGACGAGTTCTGGGCCTTAGCCCACGACACCGACCTATATGTCATCGCTGCTAACTGGCCCGAGTCACGCAGAGAACACTGGATGGCCCTGCTACGTGCGCGCGCAATTGAAAATCAGGCATACGTCATTGGATGCAACCGAGTGGGCGACGGTGGAGGCCTTCACTATGTTGGCGACTCAATGATTGTTGATCCCCTTGGCGTGGTTCTGGCACAAGGGAACGATTCCGAAATGATTCTGATGTCGGAAATCAGTGCCACAAAAGTGGAAGAGACAAGAACTCGTTTCCCGTTCCTACAAGACCGCCGCTAGGCGTTACGGACGCGGATTTATTGGTGTTTCTAGCCCAAGTGCAGCTTCAATTTGTTCTGCAAGCGACAAACACCGAAGGTCTGTGTAGCGGCCACCCATTACTTGAACACCAACAGGAAGATTGTCTGCCATTCCTCCCGGTGTCACCACACAAGGAAGACCCAACAAGTTTCCAGGCAAGATGGGGCGCATCAACTCGAGTGTTCCAATAGAACCTTCCACGGTCTTGATGTCGTAGTCAGCAACAAAAGCTGGCTGACTCCATGTAGGAAGCACGACAGCCTGATGGTCTTCAAACCACAGCGACCACTTGCGTGCAAGCGCGTCGCGTTGCGTATGCATGAGGTAGACGTCCATGGTGGACATTTTCGGGAACATGTCGAGCGCGTTGGCAATCAACGTGAGACCACCCTCACCCATCACTAGTTCCACTTGATCACGGATGTCGTGCAATTCTGAGAACAACATTTGTGCCCACACCAAGTAGGTCAACTCCATGTCTGGCGGCGTCGCCTCCACCACATTGTGACCCTCGTCGGCAAGAACATCTGCTGCTCGTCGTATGACGTCTGAGATACCAGGATGCGTAGAACCGCCAGGAGGATTTGTGACAACCGCAATGGTTACCTTTTCACCTGGCGCTAATCCGGTGAGCGAAACAGGAAGACTCAGCGGGTCTCGGGCATCTGGGCCTGCCACCACTGAAAAGCCATGCCGCACATCGGCAACTGTGCGAGCCATGACACCCTGGTTCAACATTGTTTGCGACGCCAGTGAGCGGTCTGGAGCTGGGTATGTGTTCGTATGAGGGATCACTCCGAACGACGGCTTGATGGCCGAAATACCGCAAGCATGGGCTGGGTTTCTGAGAGAGCCACCAATGTCGTTACCTAAACCAATCGGTGACATCCCTGTTGCTAATGCAGCGCCTTCGCCACCGCTTGAACCTCCTGCAGTGCGTTCAGACATCCATGGATTCTTCGTGCGGCCATGCAACGAGGAATCGGTATGGATACGCAAACCCATGTCGGGAAGATTGGTTCGAGCCAGCGGAATACCACCTGCTGCCTTCATACGTTCAACAGTTGGTGCATCGGTTGGCGCAATTGCTTCAGCAAAGAGCGGAACGCCGTGTGTGGTGGGCAACCCAGCCACGTCGATGTTCTCCTTAATAGTGAACGGAACACCATGTAGTGGCCCCAATTCGACACCGCTTTTCACAGCGCGGTCCGCGTCGTCGGCCATACGAAGAGCATCTTCTGCCATCACTCGCACAATTGCATTCACGTGCGAATTAACTTCTGAAATTCGATCGAGATGCGCTTGCACTACTTCGCGACTGCTTACGCTTCCATCGGCAATGTCGGCAGCTAATTCAATAGCGCCCTTTTTCCAAAGTTCAGATGCCATTGTTAATCCATTTCATATCGAATAGGTAGGTGCTTTAATCCGCCAACAAAGAGTGTTTTCATTAGTGCGGGATCTCCGGCCATTTCAACTGACTTCAATCGAGGAATCAACTCAGTAAACAATGCCTTTATCTCCATTCGAGCCAGCATGGCGCCGAGGCAATAATGAACGCCGAACCCAAAAGCGAGATGCTTGTTTGGCGATCGAGTGATGTCGAACTCATGCGGGCGATCGAACACATCTTCGTCTCGATTAGCCGACGGATACGCCAATAGAACAGATTCACCCTTCTTGATAGTGACGTCACTGATGGTGTAGTCCTCTGTAGCTGTTCGCATGAAGTGTTTCACCGGCGTCACCCAGCGAATGATTTCATCAGCAGCTGTGGACACCAAGGTTGGGTCTTTGCGCAATTTTTCCAATTGCTCCGGGTTCTCAATAAGAGCCTGTAGTCCGCCAGCAATTGCAGACGCAGTTGTGTCGTGCCCAGCAGTTGCTGCGATGACGTAATACGAAATTGTCTGCATCATGGTGAGTTCTTCACCATTGATTTTCCCGTTTGCCACTGCCGACGCCAGATCGGCTGTTGGATTCGCCCGTCGCTCTTCCGTGACCTGCGTGAAGTAGGCAAAGAAGTCTTGAATAACCGCAATGAGATCTTCAGGCGATGACCCACGACGCAATTCCTCGTCGGAACTCCCAAACAGTTCCTGAGTCAACTTCAACATGCGGGGATAATCAGACTCTGGTAAGCCCAAGATGTCGAGAATGACATTCAACGGCATTTGCATGGCGATGTCTTGTGCGAAATCGCACTCCCCGCCCATGGACGCCATTTTGTCTACATAGCGCTTCGCCAATTCGGCAAGACGCGCATCTAGTTTGGACAAGTTCTTGGGTAGAAACCACTCGCTTGTGACGCCACGAAGATCACGATGTTCCGGATCATCCACATGAATCAAAGTTCGCAACATGTGGCCGTTCTCTTCATTTCGACGATCCGATGAGGCTGGCCCAAGTACCGGCCGTGGTTCATTAATGAAGATGTTGTTATGGAGTTCTATTTCCAACACGTCTTTGTGTTTTGTAATTGCGTAGAACGGATTGAAGTGCCCCGTTGGGTCCACAAACCGATGTATCGGAGATTCTCGTCGTAATACATCGCATGCCTCATGGAAACGTTGATCGTCTGCGTAAGCAGCTGGATCAGTAAAAACCAATACCGCTTGATCTGGCGTGAGTGTCATGTAGCCCCCTTGACATAACTCCGCCTATATCTTTCCCCATAATTGCTGGGCACGACAACACGGACGGGCCAACAATGTGGACTTAGGCAAACCCTTCGAATCTGTCGCGCGGAATTTCTTTTCGCTGCCCGCTGAGGCTCTTCACCCTGAGGATGCGCACCATAAACCAGCGGACGTACCGCATGACATAGCCACGCAACTCGAGCGTGGCCTTACGAAGCTTCATGTACTTGTAGCGCCGTGCGGCCATGAGAGCCTGCTTGCGAACGAGCTCTCGATGAAATTTCACAACTTGACGTCGTGGCTTCAACGAGCCGAAGCCCTTGTTGGGCCCGTCTAGTTGAGGAGTATGTAAACCAATCTCACGGAGGAAATCTGCATATGCATATGCGAAC
>JACCDN010554592.1_pt1 | contig 11723 bp, 10 predicted proteins | sample 7441691 | NCBI WGS metagenome assembly JACCDN01 (sample SAMN15323439, study PRJNA562643) | freshwater metagenome | isolation source: river surface water | place: USA:Blue River Watershed | collected 2017-08-16
AATAAGAAAAGTTCCTACTAAAGCAGGCAGCCCTGGAATTACGGCGCTGATAAGTGCTTTACGTGAATCCCCTTGCGCAAATGCGCGCTGTGACGATGCAAGAGTGAGCGTAAGTCGTCCTGTATGGCGCATTGCATGCCAACATCCGAAATAGACGGCAAAGGCGATAAGTGGTGGAGTAAATAAAGCCAGCACCAACAAGAGCGCAATATCGAGGGCTTCTCGCTTGCGATGAGAGAAGAAGAGTGTTGCGATCGCAACGAGAGCAAAGAACGTAACTGCAATGAGGATCTCTTGGTTAAACCCTTGATGCCAGTCAATGAGCGCTGGATTTACTTGTGCCAGGGCATCAGTGCTTGCGCTATTTACGAGTGGGATTAATACGGGAACAGAACCAGCGGCTACCGCGTAGATAGTCCGCGGCAATCTCTTCTTTGGTCCACCACGGCGATCTAACTCGTTGATGAATGCAGCATCACCGATTCCAAAGTGGGTTGCGCTCATTAATAGAACAAAGATAAATCCGACGACATTAAATTTAAGGATGGCAACAACTGCCACAGCTGCTACGAGTACATAGATGGCGATAAAGAGCGCCATAACTAATGGCTTGGATTTGGGAAGGGTAACGAGGTGATCGAGGGCCCCATGAGGAATGCCAAGTGCCAGCGCTGTAACCGCGATGACAACTTGCCATTGCATCGAACTCTGGCCGAAAAATTGGGAGAAGAGTACAGAAAGGGTGATGGCGACCATCACTGCAATAGAAGAGAAGGTTCGAATCTGGTAAAAAAGTCGATACTCAACTTCTTGCATGTCGTACCCCCTGTCGACCAACCATACCAAAGGGCTCTGTGAGAAGATCGGGCGTGGAGAAATTTGGTTACATGGCGATGCTCGCCTTCACAGTCTGTGGCTCATTCTGGCTAGAGATTGTCTTAAAGACCGGCGTATTGCGTCGCTGGAAACGAGCGGCTTTGAGTATCTTGCCAATCAGTACTCTCTTTTTAATCTGGGATGCTTACGCAATCGCTCAAGGACATTGGTTCTTTAATCGTGATCGCATGTTGGGTATTTATGGACCATTTGATATCCCGCTCGAAGAGTTCCTCTTCTTCATTATTGTTCCCATGGCAGCCATCCTGACTATAGAAGGTGTCACAACGGTTAAACCCCATCTTCGCGAGAAAGAATTTGGGAAGGATGAATCGTGAGCTATAACGACATAGCTATTGCTGCAGTTGTCGCCGCTGTCATTGTCGATCTCTTCGTATTTAAGAATTCTCTACTTACTCGTCTAGCTTTCTGGCTTTCATATTCGATCATCCTCCCCTTCCAGTTGCTCACAAATTGGTGGCTCACTCATCTACGTGCTGATGGAAAGGCGATCGTCATGTACGACCCAGATACGATCGTCGGCACTCGTATCGCAAGCGCACCGGTTGAAGACCTCTTATTTGGTTTTGCCCTCATCTTGTCAGTCATGGGTCTTTGGGAATTCTGGGGCAGACGAGGATTCCAGCGCAACAAGTAACGTTTTGGCTACATTGCAGCAGAAACTAGTCATTTGCCATGGATTTCTTTCGCATTTTGGCCCTAGTTGGCTAATCTCAGGGCGGGGATAGTGCCCACTTCCCCCTCGAGAGTGAGGAATTTTAATGAAGAAGATCAAGATGGCATCAGTGGCAACTTCTGCCCTGCTCTGTCTCTCCCTTCTGAGCTTCGCGGCAGCTCCTGCAAATGCAGCAGCCGATCGCTCAGGAAAGCCTTGTTATGTTCAAGGTGAAGTATTTAGCTCTGATGGTGTAACAGTTACTTGTTCAAATGAAACAGGCAAGCTCGTCTACACAAAGGCTCGCAAGCTCAGTGGTTCATTGACTGTTGTCTGTGGCGCTACCGAAGCATGGTGTGGAGCGATGACAGAGGCATTCACAAAGAAGACTGGCGTATCAACAAAGTTTGTTCGCCTCTCATCTGGCGAGACTGTTGCACGTCTAGATGCTGCTAAGGCAAACCCAGAATTCGATGTATGGCACGGTGGACCAGCAGATGGTTTCGGTGTTGCACGTATCGGTGGACTTATTGACAAGTACGTCTCACCAACTCGCGTCATGATTCCTAAGAAGTACCAGGATGATGATGGATATTGGACTGGCGTTTACGTCGGTGCACTTGGATTCTGCTCAAATACAAAGGAGCTCAAGCGCCTTGGTATTAAGACACCTACTTCATGGGCTGATCTTCTCAACCCAGCGTTGAAGAAGAACGTTTCAACAGCACACCCATCAACATCAGGAACAGCGTTCACCACACTTTGGACTCAGGTAACACGTCTTGGTGGCGAGGCTGAAGCTCTTGGCTACATGGCAAAGTTCCACAACAACGTGTTGCAGTACACCAAGTCAGGCGTTGGCCCAGTTGCTATCGTCGGTCGCGGTGAGGCTGCTGTCGGAATTGTCTTCTCACATGATTGTGTTGCAGGACAAGAGCAGGGTCTTCCATTGAAGGTCTCATTCCCATCAGAGGGAACAGGCTATGAAATCGGTGGAGTTGCGCTCGTAAAGGGCTCAAAGAACCCAGAAGCTGCAAAGGCATACATTGACTTTGCACTTTCATCACAGGCTCAGAACCTCGGACCAACAGTTGCTGCCTACCAGGTTCTCACAAACCCTAAGACAAAGCTCGACCGTCGTATGGTTACTTTGTCAAAGTTGAAGATCGTTAACTACGACTTCGATAAGGCTGCTGCTGCAAAGAAGGCGCTTACAGCAAAGTTTGATGCCACCATCGCAGCTGCACCAAAGTCATAAATAGCAATATAAAAAGAAGATAAAGAAGATATGTAGTGATAGCTGGGAGATGTGGTTGATTATTAACTGCATCTCCCAGCATCATCACCAGCACCATTGATTTTTGAGTAATTTCAAGTGAGAGGCGCGATCATTTCCACAACTGCTACCGAGAGTAAGAAGGCTGTTACCCTCAAAAAGAAAAATGGGATCAAGCTAGATATCGGCACAAAAACCACCCTCATCATCTCTGTCTTCCTTCTGCTTCTCATGGTTGTTTTCCCGCTTCTCAACATCCTTTCTCGCGCATTTGAAGAGACGGGTAAAGAAGTCTTTTCCAATATATTTTCATCGGCGGTAATCCGCGGTGTCATTAAAAATACAATTATTCTCGGCGTTGTTGTGGCAACTTTGGGAACTTTGATTGGTTTCTTCTTGGCCTACGCACAGGTAAAGCTAAATTTCAGAGGCAAGAAGCTGCTTCATATCATCAGCCTTGTCCCACTTATTACCCCGCCCTTTGCATTCGCAACTGCAGTCATCAGCCTCTTTGGACGAAGCGGAATTATTACTCGCGATATTCTCGGATTGACTCCCACTCTCTATGGACTACCTGGTCTAACAATTGTTCTTACGTGTTCGTTCTTTCCGGTTGCATATATGAGCATCTTGGGAATGATGAAGAACCTTGATCCAGCTCTTGATGAAGCATCTGCATCTCTTGGGGCATCTAAATTCAAGACTTTCTTCAAAGTGACCTTGCCGATGCTTATCCCTGGGTTTGCTAGTTCATTTCTCTTACTTTTTGTTGAAGCTTCGGCCGACCTTGCAAACCCACTTGTTATTGGCGGCGACTACACAGTGCTGGCATCTCGCGCCTACATAGCGATTAACGGTGAGTATGACGTCCCAGCCGGTTCTGCCTATTCCCTCATCCTCTTAATCCCGGGATTGATCGTCTTTATTGTGCAACGATATTGGGGCGAACGTAAGAGCGTTGTCAGCGTTACTGGAAAACCAACAGGCACACCGACCTATGTTGAGAATAAGGCGGCAAAGGCTGCCCTGCTTTTCATTCCAATTCTGATCGCATCATTTATTGTCTTGATCTATGCAACTGTCATCTTCGGTAGCTTTGCAAAATTCTTAGGTGTAGACAACTCTGTCACTCTTGATAACTACCGTTACATCTTTAGCGGTGTTGGCCACGATGCAATTATCAAAACCACTCTTATGGCAATCATCGCAACACCGATTGCCGGAATTCTTGGAATGGTCCTTGCCTGGTTGATCGTGCGAAAAGTTCGTAAGGGTCGCGAATTTCTCGACTTCCTTGGCATGCTAGGCCTTGCCGTGCCGGGCACAGTGCTCGGTATTGGTTTTGCAATTACCTTCAATCACGCAACAAAGATTGGTGAAACCTCAATCTTGCCTCAGTTGGCAGGAGGTGGCGCGATATTCGGTGGAGCTGTTGCAATCATCATGGTCTACACGATCCGTTCAAGCCCTGCCGGTCAGCGCTCTGGTATCGCAGCCCTCCAACAGATCAACCCTGCCATTGATGAGGCTTCGGCTTCTCTTGGCGCATCAGGCTTTACTACCTTCAGAAAGATTACGCTTCCCCTCATCAAGCCTGCACTCTTAACTGGTTTGATGTTTGCCTTTGCACACTCGATGACAACTTTGTCGCCGATTATCTTCATCACTACCCCAGAGACGCCGATCATGACTCAGAAGATCTTGGCTGAAGTGGATTCAGGGCGTTTTGGTAACGCCTTTGCATTCTGTACTTTGCTGATCTTTATTGTGCTCATCGTGATGGGTGTAATCAATCTTCTTGTTCGCGGTAAATCAACCAACACTTCACAGACTCCAATTGTGAGGGCTTAAGGAATGGATACAGCAATGACATCAACATCAAGCAAGCTCGAGTTGAGAAACCTGTCCAAAGTATTTGGCCAAGGTAAAGAGAAGGTCACAGCTGTCGACTCAATTAACTTGGATATCAATCCTGGTGAGTTCATTACCTTCCTCGGCCCTTCTGGCTGTGGAAAGACAACGACTCTGCGCATGATCGCAGGTTTTGAAACTCCATCAGAAGGTTCAATTCTTCTCGATGGGGAAGATATGTCGTCCCTCTCCCCCGATAAGCGCCCTATGGGAATGGTCTTCCAGTCATATGCGCTCTTTCCTCACATGAGTGTCTATGAAAATGTTGCATACGGTCCAAAGATTAAGAAACTTCCAGCTGCTCAGATTAAAGAAGATGTTGCAGCAGTTCTTGAATCGATGAGCCTCACGGCAATGGCACATCGCTCCCCCAATCAACTCTCTGGTGGACAGCAGCAACGTGTAGCACTTGCTCGCGCCATGGTTATGCGTCCTAAGGTTCTTCTCTTTGATGAGCCATTGAGTAATCTAGATGCAAAGCTTCGTGCTCAGATGCGTATCGAAATTCGCGAAGTTCAGCAGCGTCTTGGCATTACAAGTATCTTCGTTACCCACGATCAAGACGAAGCCATGAGCATCTCTGACCGCATCGTTGTAATGCGTAACTCCAAGATTGAACAAGTTGGTCTCCCAGCAGAAATTTATCTCCGTCCCGCTTCAGTCTTTGTCGCTGACTTCATTGGTATTTCTAACTTCCTTGCAGTGCAATCTGCAACAGCAGCCGGTGCCGGGAATGCCAAGGTAAATGTATTAGGACGCTCAATCGAAGTACCTGCCCACAAGGACGCACTCAGCAACGAAAGTATTCTTCTAGTGCGTCCTGAATCTATCCGAGTCAAGGCTGCAAAGGCTGGAAATACATCAATCTCTGGAACACAGGGGCAGGTAAAGCAAGTAGTCTTCTACGGCGAACACGTGGAATATCGTATTGAAACTGAAGTGGGCATCATTGTTGCCGTAGCCTCGGATCCAGTATTTGAAGAGATTGTTCCGGTTGGTTCTTTTGCTGAATTTGCATTTGAACCAGAGCGTTCATGGCTACTTCCAGCTGATAAAAAGTAATGCACGAGGTAGGTTTTCTCTTTGATTTAGATGGCACCTTGATTAATTCACAGGTCGCCGTTCACGATTCTTGGATGCAAATTGCAGATGAAGCAGGATTTCATCTGCCCCACTTGGAAGGCATGCATGGTTTGCCAGCATCTGTATCCTTGAAAAAGCTAATGCCTGAACGAAGCGATAAAGAGATTGCACAATGGGCCAAGCGACTAGAACACGTTGAGATCGAAGCAGCAGGGGGCGTCTTCGCAGTTGATGGTGCACGCGAAGTCTTAGATTTTCTCTCTAGCCATAGCATTCCATGGACCATCGTGACTTCATGCACTATGGATCTAGCCAAAGCACGATCTGGTGCTGCTGGAATTACTATGCCTCATCACTCTGTGACATTTGATCAAGTGACTTTAGGCAAACCACACCCGGAGCCTTTTCTCTTAGGTGCAGAACGAATTCAAGTAGACGCTAGCTATTGTTGGGGTATTGAAGACGCACCTGGTGGCGTGCGTGCTGCCAAATCTGCTGGGTGCACAGTCGCTGCTGTATTAACAACACATCAGAAAGTTGAATTACTGGAAGCAGATCACCATCTCGAAAGTTTGGTTGACTTACTCTCTATCGCGCAGATGAGATGAATATTCAACGACGTGCGAAGAGCGAAGCACGATCAAAATAATGATGCTCAAACCCACGCCTACTATCTGATAGCCCAATCCAACCGCACAACCCATCGCAGCTGTTGCAAATACGGTTGCAGCAGTGGTTACTCCTTGGGCGCCTTTATTAACCTGTTGAAAGATAAGACCAGCACCGAGAAAGCCGATGCCGGTAATGACTGCGTGCATCGAACGGGTGGGGTCGCCAAACTTGGCATCGACATTGAGGAAGTGCCCGATACCCACCACAACGGCTGCCGCGGTTCCTACGAGGGCCATGGTGCGAGGGCCAGCGGACTTACCAGCGCGATCTCGCTCCCACCCGATGATCGAGCCCAAGATCGCCGCTATGGAGGCATTGATTATCAAGACTATTTGATCATTTACGGGTGCGCTAAAGAGATCTACCATGGCTACATTCTATCGGCAGCATGCATAAAATCCCCCAACTTTCTCGGTAAGAAAGAAGAGAGATATTGAGGGATCACCATGAAATTTAGAGTCGTCTTTATCATCGCTATGGTCGCACTCTTAGCGCCATCCCTTTCCTATGCTGCCGATACCTCTGACGAGCAGTACAAGAGTCTGGAGATGCCAGGGGCTAACTCGCTTGGCTATCAAGCAAATGAAAGTAATTTTGCAAAGACCGAAAGCTCCTCATGGTTTAACTTCACCACAAGCGATGGAACTCCGTCTGGAAAATTAACTCAAGTATCCATCTGCAATACCGGAAAAGAGCCGGGATGCGAATTTACAGTTCATGCAATGTATCGCGCGGTACTTCCTGCCTGCGTTGGCGATTCTGACATTAACTGCATCTCTGAAATTACCGCCGTAAGCGCCGATGGAAAATCACTCAAAGTAAATCCCATTTCAACTTTCCCTGAAGTGCGATACCAAGATTTCGAGGGTGATTTATCCCTAGGCGTGCCACGTGGAAGCGGGGCGGTACTTGTCTCCATTCCAGAGGCCCCTCACGCCGGCGGCGATAACTATTTGATGAAGCTAGTTGTCACATCTAATCGAACTCAGGAGTCTGGCGGCATCTATGGCGTCCCTTCAGTCTCTGCCACATTTATGGCGGTGAAGGTTGTCGAAGGAAAATTCTTTGGATCTCGCACTGAGACAAATACAGCGAGTTACTTGAGGGCTCAAGGAGTAAGCGTTTCGAGCTTCTCTGATTTAGCCGCTGGTGAATCTCCAGATCCACGCGCAGAGGCGTGTGTCATGAGTTCGACGAAACAATGTGCGCTCCCCTATCCACTTCCACAGGATATTTCATTTGGATTCTCCGCCCGTTTCTCATTCCAACTTACAGGTTGGATGCATGGACGTATGCGCGATGCATCGATCAAGCTTGAGAGAAAATCTGAGACGGTAAATCTACTTACTGTCAGTGCGCGGCCAATTAAAGTTCCGGTGCTCGATGTCGTAAAGAGCGTCGACGATTTACCTGATTCACTGCTGACTCACTTCGCCCCACTTGATTGGGCAGGAGAAACTCGTCGTTATCCTCTTGGTACAACACCACAAGGAACTCGCGTTGAGCAATCAGAGAAAGATCGCGTAGGGCTAAAGAACCTCTCCTTTAAATTTATCAATACTCGCTTTGATGCCGGATCGATGAAAGATTTCTTGCAGTGGCTACCTATCGCAGGAGATAAGGCAGCAGCCCTTCCTACTCAATGGCGCGTGGCGACCATGACTGATCGCGGTTCAGGCGTAGTGCAAGAGTGTCTGAACAAGAGCAATACCCTGGCGGGATTGGTTACCACCAACTCAACGATGTATCTCGATGGTCCACCAACATTTGATGCCGCCAAGAGCTCACTCGATTACAAGGTAGCCGCCACTCACTTTGAAGCCGATGGAAAAACTGTTTTCAAGGGAACATATGAACTACTTATGTCTTCCTCGGTTGCACGCTGTATCTATAAATTTACTAACGCGCCAGTTAATGCCTCTGTCTCTGTGACATCTGAGAGCGGAGAGCCAAATGTGGCGACAACTGTTGTGCGCGAGAAAGACAATTGGTTAACCCTCGGTGCGTATAACTTCACCTTCTCAGCACCTACCGTTTCTGTGAAGCTAACCCAAGAAAAAGCAATGGTTATAACTCCAGCAAAGCCGGCAGTTAAGAAGATTATTTGTGTGAAGGGCAAGGTCACCAAGGTCGTAACAACGGCTAAGTGTCCATCTGGCTACAAGAAGAAGGGCTAGAGGCTCTCTGCTCTCTTCGTGCAATAGACTTCTGCCCACAGCACATGATGCTGGGGGCGGTAGCTCAGTTGGTTAGAGCCCCGGACTCATAATCCGGTCGTCGTCGGTTCGAGCCCGACCCGCCCCACTCTCCATGACATAATCGCTTCTGATGAGATCGCTACGAAACATCTTTTCTAAAGGTAAGGACGTCACTCCATCCTTTATTGGGTTTAGACATCCCAGCGGTATCGGTGTTCGCAGCAAGTATTACGCCGTTCCACTTTCACGCGGAGCATCTGGATTTACTCGAGCACTTGCCGAAGATGCCGCTCTCACATTTATTGAAAATTCAACGCAATCTAGCGATGTCGCAGGGATGAGATATTTCGCTGAGACCTTTCTGCCCCAGCTTGCGCGCCATCGAAATACCGCAGGTATCTTCATCGTCGCAGTCGGTGATGAAACTACTACCGCACAAGACGTCTCTGCCCAGATTCAATTATCAGGAACCGTCTGCGAATACCTTGTCATCAGCGATTGCCGAGATATGGAAGTTGCCACCAATCTCGCTATAGCTACGGCGCAAGAACTTAAAAGTATGGCTCTTTCTGGCATAGATCGGATCGAATCGTGCGATCTGACAATTACCTACCGCGATGAACCGATTGCTTATCCAGAGCTTCTCGCTCTTCTGGAGAAGAGTGGCTTTACAGTGAGCTCGCGAAAGGTCCAGGGAGAACGTGCGAAGTACCTTGCAGAAGCTGCCACTGATGGCGCTCATATCATTCTCTCCTTTCTTGCACCCGATGAGTATCCGACGGGAACACTGGTAACTCCTGTCATCAATGTTGCTTCTCATTCACAGATGCACAAAGGCATCTCGAGCGAATGTGATCTCCAAGCAGATGCCACACATGAAGAGATCGTAAGCAGCGTCTCTATGGCATTTGGCATGGTGCCCACTCATACAGAAGCCGTGGGAATGATTGAGCCACTCTTTACGGCAAATGTTGCAACGCTCAATGATGAAGATGGTGAGGGCGAAATCTGTCTTGTTCCAGCCCACCCTGCGCTAAACTCATTTCTGATTGATATCGTCTCCAACCAGGCAGGCTTTTTCCTGAGGGATTATCAAAACCTCTCACTTGGCTCATTGAAAGCTAAAAATATTCTTGTCATAGGTACAGGCGGTGCTGAAGATCGCTTTGCTGATCTACTCGCAACTGACGCGCGAGTGCAGAAATTAACTGTAAGTCAGGCCGGCTCGTTACGTGAGCTAGCAGGAAGAATTCTTTCTCACCTCTAGAGAAGTAAGAAAACCCCCGTGCGTATGCACGGGGGTTTTCCTTGAGGTTGGAGGCAGTTATTAGCGCTTTGACTCGTAGAACTTACGGTTAGCAACTTGTGCTGCCTTAGCCACAGTATTGAGCTTGTCGACGATGACCTTTGCAGCTCCTTCCGGAGTCTGAGAGCCCGTCAAGCACTTCTGGAACTCAGGAAGGCATGTGAGGTCACGCCAAGCGGTGAGGCCTGGGAATGTGTATGTATTGCTGAGGGTTCCAAGACCAGCAATCGCAGTATCAAACTGACGATTGTCTGAGATGAACTTATCCTTCGAAGCATCACTTGAAGTTGGGAAGTAACCGGTGCCCTTCAAGAATGTTGTCTGAGCTGCTGGGCTACCGAGGAATGAGACATACTCGAAAGCTGCATCAGGGTTCTTGGTGTGCTGGAAGACACCGTTTGCAAGTGGTGCCTGGAAGCCCATCTGAGACTTTGGACCCTTTGGACGAGCAAGTGTCATCGCTTCTGTGCCGTACTTTAGATTCTTGCCGACATCGATGAAGCTTCCGCCGTGGTGCATCACCATCGCAGCTTTACCTGTGTAGAAGTTGCTAAAGATCTGAGCGTATCCATCGGTTGCAACTGTTGGAACAACAGCTTTGTCCTTAACAGCCAAGTTCACCCAGAAACGCATCGCTTCAACAGCGGCATCGAGTGACAAGGTTGCCTTAAATGAAGGTGAGATAAGTGAACCGTTGTAAGCATGGAGTACGTTGACGATAAATCCACCGCCACCTGATCCACCACGCATTGCAAATCCGTACTGACCCTTGCTTGGGTTGGTACATGCAATCGCTGCAGCGCGGAACTCTTCGAGAGTTGTTGGCTCTTTCTTGATGCCAGCAGCTTCGAACATATCTTTGCGGTAATAAGTCCAATCGATAAATGTAAAGAATGGAACTCCGTAGACCTTGCGGCTTGCGGTAAATGCTGGAGTATCGCCAGCAACTGCTGCTGCGCCCGGCCACTGCTTGACATATGTTGTGATGTCACGCAATCCGCCAATTCGCTGCATATCTAGAAAACGTGTGACGTCAATCATCACAGCATCTGGACCGCTCTTTGCAGTTGTTGATGCGATGTACTTAGCCATCCAGTCATCATTTGTAACTGTCTGAATGTCAGCTTCGATCGCTGGAGATGCTTTCTTAAATGCTTCTGTTGTCTCTGCAAAAGCTGCACGCTCAGGAGCACCTGTGAAGTGGTTCCAGTAAGTCATCTTGCCCTTGCCCTTGGCATTGGTGCGAGCAGCAAATGCTGATGTCGCCGATGAGCTCATTGATGCAACAGCACCTGCAATGGCGCTGATTTTGAAGAGGGTTCTACGGGAAAGATTGCCGATGAAGTCCTGCATACATATCAACTTTCTATATGTGCCCCACCCGATGTAAGGCTTGGTGTGAGGTTAGTTACAGGCAATAGGGCTGGTCAATAGAAAACGCGAAAAAAATATAGGATTTTTTCCGAAAACTATAGGATCCCCCAGAGCGCTGGAGCTTAATCCTTGAGGCTGCCGGCGGTAATTCCGGCGACCATTTTGCGCCCGACTAAGGCAAACCCGATGACCACAGGCAAAAGGCTGAGCATCGCTGTCGCAGTCAGGGCTTCCCAAGGGAGCTGGAACTCACCAATCATCTCGCGCAAGCCCACTGGCCAGGTTCTGGTGCGATCAGATGAGGTCAACATGATCGCAAAAAGGACATCGTGCCAAGCCGTGATTGCAGTC
>JACCDN010226283.1_pt1 | contig 11714 bp, 9 predicted proteins | sample 7441691 | NCBI WGS metagenome assembly JACCDN01 (sample SAMN15323439, study PRJNA562643) | freshwater metagenome | isolation source: river surface water | place: USA:Blue River Watershed | collected 2017-08-16
GGCTTATTGGGTGGCGCGGAAAAACTAATGCATACGAAACTGAAGCAACTCACCGCAGTGGCTGTGTTGGCCTTGATGAGCGTCACGACGATGGCCAGCGAACTGGCTGACAAACTCAAGCTGCCCAACCATGCTTTGCTGATGCGTCACGCCTTGGCCCCTGGTACAGGCGACCCAGCGGGTTACACCTTGGCCGATTGCGCCTCCCAACGCAATTTAGACGCGCAGGGCAAACAGCAAGCAGTTCGCACAGGGCAATGGCTGCAACGCCAAGGCATTCAACAAGCGATGGTGTTGAGTAGCCCATGGTGTCGATGCAAAGACACAGCCACATTGCTCGGTTTGGGTGTGCCTGAGGTAGAGCCTGCCATTGGTTCGTTCTTTGAAGCATCGCAAGAGGCTCCAGAGTTCACCCGACGGCTGCAAAAGCGCTTGGCACAACTGGGCCCGACCAAAGGTGACAAAGCGCTGATTTTGGTGACCCACCATGTGAACATCTTGGATTACATGGGTAGCCATGTGGGATCTGGTGAGATGGTACTGGTGCAGTTCGATGCCCAAGGCAAGCTGATCAGTGCCAAGCGTTACCCCAGCCCGATTTAGCCGCTGGCTCTGTTGAGGTGATTGAGCGCGAATCGGCGTCCAACACCGTGCTAGAGACCCATACTCATGTGTTCGGTGTCTATGCCATCGTCATGCGTGGCGAGATGTGGCTGACCATGAATGGCCACACCCAGCACTTGCAGCCCGGCTCTATCTTTGAGCTGGAGCCGAATGTGCCGCATGACGAGCGGTATGGGGCTGAGGGGGCGGCTTATTGGGTGGCGCGGAAGAACTAGGTGCAGAAATAAACAAGCCCGCGAAAGCGGGCTTGTTTGTTTGAAGTGACGATTTTTTATTGTTTGGTCATCGTCCAAGTGCCGCCAAAATTACTGTAGTTTGCATTGACCCAGGTACCAGAGACTCGGCCGTCGCGTGTAAAGGCTCCTTCGAAGGTTGCTCCAGTTCCTGCAGAGCCGGCAATGCTGGACTGTCCTGAACTTGAGAGTTGCCCAGAAATGCTGAATGTGTTGCCGTTTCCATTGCTTGAACAAGTGCCAGTCAGTCGGCCTGTGCTAGAAATGTTTGCTTGACAAGGGCCTGCACTGCTACCTAAGTAGCTGCCAGTCCAGGCGCCTTGAAATTCTTTGATTAAGTTAGCTTTCAAATGGTTTTCAGCGCTGGATTGGCTAATAAGGACGGTTGATCTGCCTTGAGTTGCATTGGCAAGCAGCTGGTTGATAGCCGCTGCAGTTTGTGTGGGATCTGCAGTGGCGATTTCAATAGCTTGAGTGATGGCTTGGCGAGATGCCTCCGTGATGGTGATGCCATTTGATGCATCTCCGTCGCTGTCCAGTGTTTGAAGAATTTGCGCCATCAAAGATACTTTGGGGTGCGTCTCATCCGTTGCACCACTGATTAAGTCGACTGGAAATACTCGGCTGTTAGTCACAGTCAAGCTGCCCAACAACAAGTTACCAATTTTGAAGGTGACAGGCTTGCCTTCCTCATATTGAAAAGACCCATCTGCCCCTGTAATGCCGGTCGTTGAGCCACTGGTGTATTCCAAGCCTGCGACAGCTGAATCAATGAAATAGCCTGTTTTTGTCACTGGAGCGCTGGAGCCTCCGCCCCCGCAAGCTGACAAGACTGACAGCGCCAATGCAGCGACTGTGAATTTCAAAGATTTCATTTTTTGCATGAGTATTTCCAGTTAAGTAAGTTAAATATTTTTAGTTACATAGGTGTCGGTTTTTTGATTTCTACTCAAAATGGCTTTGAGATGACCTGTAATTCATGCGGTCAAGTGACCCGATATAGACTCGCGTCCACAACAAACAATGAGATTTCTATGGCCCTGAACGAACAAGCCTTGAGCGCAGCCCTGCAAACCGTGATCGACCCCAACACGGGTAAAGACTTCGTGAGCACTAAGGCTCTGAAAAACCTGCAAATCAACGGCGGCGATGTGTCGTTTGATGTGGTGCTGGGCTACCCCGCCAAAAGCCAAATTGCAGGGTTTCGCAAAGAACTGATTGCCGCTGCCAAAAGCGTGGCGGGTGTGGACAACGTGTCGGCCAACATCACCGTCAACATCGTGGCGCATGCCGCGCAGCGCGGCGTGGCCTTGTTGCCGCAAGTGAAAAACATCATCGCTGTGGCCTCAGGCAAGGGCGGTGTGGGCAAAAGCACCACTGCTGCCAACTTGGCTTTGGCCTTGGCCGCAGAGGGTGCAAGCGTGGGTTTGCTGGATGCTGATATTTACGGCCCTAGCCAGCCGATGATGATGGGCATTGAAGGCCGCCCTGAGAGCAGTGACGGCCAAACCATGGACCCGCTCGAGAATTACGGCGTGCAAGTCATGTCCATCGGTTTCTTGGTGGACCAAGACGAAGCCATGATTTGGCGCGGTCCCATGGCCACACAAGCGCTAGAGCAGTTGCTGCGCCAAACCAACTGGAAATCGCTGGACTATTTGATCGTCGACATGCCCCCAGGCACGGGTGACATTCAGCTCACGCTGAGCCAACGCGTGCCGATGACGGGCGCGGTGATCGTCACCACGCCGCAAGACATTGCACTGCTCGATGCCAAAAAAGGTATCAAGATGTTTGAGAAGGTGGGCGTGCCCATCCTCGGCTTGGTCGAAAACATGGCCGTGCACGTGTGTACCAACTGTGGCCACATCGAACACATCTTCGGCGCAGACGGCGGCAAGAAATTAGCCGCAAAAGACGGCATGGACTACCTAGGCGCGCTGCCCCTCAACATGCAAATTCGCCTTCAGGCCGACAGCGGCAAGCCAACGGTGGTGGCTGACCCTGACGGTGAAGTGGCAGGCATTTATAAGGCGGTTGCCCGTCAAGTGGCTGTGAAGATTGCGGCGAAAGCCAAAGACTTTTCCAGCAAGTTCCCAAGCATCAAGATCTCTAAAGAGACTTAATCCAGACATGTCGCAACGCCCCAGCCTTCAAGTTGCCGTTGTCATGCGGCGTGAGCGTGTGCCCGGCGACATGAGCCGTTGGCAACCATGGCGCTGGGTGCTGCACGACGTCACGGGCCATGATGTGGTGCCGCACGCCGAGAACTTTGGCACTGCGCCAAGGTGCTTGCGCCAGACTGATGATGAGCAAATTTGGCTGCATCCGGGTTTCACCGTTGAACTATTCAAAGACGACGCCGAGGGCTACTACCTCAACGCCACATCTCCGGCACCATGTTGGTTTGTGTTGTGGCGCATGGAAGAAGAACCCTGCATCAGTGACGAAGTGATGGCTGTGCCCGCCATGGTCAGCCTCAGCTATCACGATGCCGGCCGTTGGTTGGATGCCCAAGAAAACGTGGACCAAGTGCCCGCCCCGTCTGAGGTGGTGGCATGGATGAGCGAGTTCATGGACGAGCATTGGGTGGTCGAGTCCAAACGCCGCAAACGCCCTGACAGTTTCAGACCTTTGAAAGACCGCTTTGGCAACCCCGCGTCTGTTAGCACCGAAAAGATTCGAGGCGGTGGCCCGCACAGCGGAGGTGGACATGGCCAATGACGACGCACCGAGTGGCTTTTTAAGCCGCTGGTCTCGCCGCAAGGTCGAGGTGCGCGAGGGGCGTGCGCCTGAAGAGCCCACGCCAATCCCTTCCGTTGCTGCGCCTGTTGCAGCTGGCGCTGCGAATTTGTCAGTACCAACGCAGCCTGCGGTGCAAGTAGCCAGCCATGAAGCCAAGCCAGCACCTACCTTGGCCGACACACAACAACTCACCCCTGAGTCGGACTTTACGGACTTCATGGCCCGTGGCGTCGCGCCCGATGTGAAAAACGCCGCCGTGAAGAAGTTGTTTGCAGACCCACATTTCAATGTGATGGACCGCTTGGACATTTACATTGACGATTACAGCCAGCCCGATCCGTTGCCCATGGCCATGTTGCGCCAAATGGTGAGCGCCAAAACTTTGGGGCTGTTTGATGACGAGTCAGAAGCCGACACACAGGCTGCTGCGCCTACGGATGCCTCAGTTGACCCCTCGGCCCCTGCGGAATCTAATGCGTCACCAGCATTGGATCCGTTGAAACCGCCCCCAATAACTGATATTTAATAAATAAATAGAGTCAATCTGTAAGTTAAGATGAAGTACAAAATACTCATTTCATCGAATCACTGTGCAGATCTTGGATCGTTTACTACGTAGCCTACGTCACGTGCAAAAGCGCTGGCCTTTGCAGGTCGTAGCCAGTGCGCTGATCGGTGCATCTATTTGGGTGGTGATTTACACCTACAAGTCCAGCGAGCGCGTGGTGTTTCAGTACGCCACTGAGAGCGCCCAAGAGCATGCTGAGTCGGTCACTCAATTTCGCAATTTTTACGCGCAAGAGTTGGTGCCGCGCGCCATTGCCGCTGGCGTTGAGGTCACGCACGATTACAAATCCCGTAGCAACGCTTTGCCGCTGCCAGCCACGTTGACCATTGAGTTGGGGCATTACATGTCTCAAGTCGACGGTGGGACACAAGTGCGGCTTTACAGCGATTTGCCATTCCCATGGCGGGCCAGTGAACGCAGGCTGGACAATTTTCAAACGCAAGCTTTGGCACATTTGCAAAAAAATCCAGAAGTACCCTTTGTTCGCGAAGAACTTTTAAATGGCCAGCGCGTGTTGCGCTATGCCCAAGCCGACCGAATGTTGACGGGCTGTGTGGCATGTCATAACCATTACGAGGGATCACCGAAGACGGATTGGAAAGTGGGGGATGTGCGAGGTGCGCTGGAGGTGATCTTGCCTGTGTCACAGTGGCAATCGGCCAGCACCGATGTGCTGACGCGTACGTTTAGCGTGTTGTTAGCTGTGGTGTTGGGCGGTTTGCTGATGGTGTGGTTGTCGGTGCAACGCATTCGTGGTGCATTGCAGGTGGCGAGAGATTTGTCCACGCAGCGTCAACAAGCCATAGGCCAGCTGCACCAAGAAATTTCTGAACGCCAGATGGTTGAGCAAGAGTTGCGTTTGAGTGAGAGCAAGCTCAACAGCATTTTCACGGCTGTCCCCGAGGCCATCGTTGTGGCCGATGGGCGTGGGCGTATCGTGCAGTGCAATGTGGCCACGGCAGAAATATTTGGCTTTGAGCTTCAAGACTTGATCGGTCAAAACATCAAAATTTTGATGCAGCCGCAAGAGCGTGCGATGCATGACGGATATTTAGAAGCATATGCCCTGACTGGGCAAAAGCATCTGTTGAATCAGCCCCGCATTGTTCAAGGCATGCGCAAAGACGGCACTTTGTTCCCAGTGCGCATCACGGTCAAAGAAACCCGTGTGGATGATGCCCATTTCTTCATTGGTGTGATCCAAGACTTCACGGCCATTCAGCACACGCAAGATTTATTGGTTGAGGCTAAAAACAAAGCTGAACAAGCCAACCGCATGCGCGGTGAGTTTTTGGCCAATATGAGCCACGAAATTCGAACACCGATGAATGGCATTTTGGGCATGACCGAACTTGCCATGACCACTGAAGACAACCAAACGCAAAAAGAATATTTATCGCTGGCGCGTGACTCAGCCAGCCATTTGTTGCACATCATCAATCAGATTCTGGACTTCTCAAAAATCGAAGCAGGTGCGCTAGAGCTAGAAGAGTTGACTGTGTGCCCCGCTCAATTGGTGCGCCATACCGTGCGTTCTTTAGAGCAACTGGCGCAAGCCAAGGGCGTGGTGTTGAAAGTGGATAACGACCCCGCGCTACCAGAACTGGTGTGGATGGACCCTGTGCGTGTGCGCCAAGTGCTGACCAATTTGGTGGGCAATGCCATCAAGTTCACAGAGGATGGCTCGGTGACGGTGCAAACCAAAGTCCTGCCTTGTGCAGAAACCAATGCTGTGCTGATGCAGCTTTCGGTCACAGACACAGGTATTGGCTTTGATGCCTCACGTGCTGAGGCATTGTTCAGCCCTTTCACGCAAGCCGATGGTTCGATCACCCGTTCATTTGGTGGCACAGGCTTGGGGCTGGCTATCACACGCAGCTTGATGCAGCTGATGGGCGGCGACGTGACAGCGAAAAGCGAGCAAGGTCAGGGCGCTTGTTTCACCATCACACTGCCATTGCGTCGCGTCTTAGAGACTACGGCCGATACAGTGGTGGCGGGTGCTTTGCCCGTGGATGTGGAAGGGCCTGTCGCTAAGCCCTTGTCTGTGCTGTTGGTCGAAGACCACGAAATCAATCGCAAGCTCGCGCAAATCATGCTGCAGCGTATGGGGCACACGTTTGTGTTGGCCAATGATGGTCAGCAAGCGCTGGACTGTTTGGACAAAGAGCATTTCGATGTGGTGCTGCTGGACGTGATGATGCCGGTGATGGACGGTTTGACGGCCCTGCACATTTGGCGCGAGCGCGAGGTTGAGCGACAACTGCCGCGCACCACAGTCCTGATGGTGACAGCCCATGCCATGACAGGGGACCGTGAGCGTTTCATGGCCGCAGGGGCCGACGGCTATGTGTCTAAGCCCATGTCAGAGCAGTCTTTGCGCAAAGAAATCAACCGTGCGTGCTTGCGAAATGCCGAGGGGTTGGCGTCTAAGTAAGGTTGCGGATATGAAGGGGATTGCATGACCGCTACCATTGCCGCTTCTACAAAGAGACCTCTCACGCATGACCACGCTGATTTGCGACTGCAACCAGACCCAACCCCTAGACCCGAAGGCGCTGAGCCAGAGCCTGTCTGAAGACCTCACGCTGCACACCGCGCTGTGTCGCCGCGAAGCTGGCGCTTTCATCCAGGCCGTGCAAGGCACAGACGATGTGGTGGTGGCCTGCACCCAAGAGCAACGCCTGTTTGGCGACTTGGCCGTAGAGGCGCAAGCCAAAACATCCGTCATCAAGTTCGTCAACATCCGCGAGACCGGCGGCTGGAGCACTGACGCTAAAAACGCCTCCCCCAAAATTGCCGCGCTCTTGGCCGCTGCGCATTTGCCAGAGCCAGAGCCTGTGCCTACTGTCACGTTCAAGAGCGCAGGGCGCTTGCTGATCTTGGGTCAGATGGACCAAGCCGAACAAGCGGCTGCCTTGTTGGCCGATACGCTGAATGTGACGATCTTCACCCAAGGTGCTGGCGAGGCCGGCGGCGCACAAAACCGCACCTACCCCGTGCTCGGTGGCCAAGTGCAGCGCGTGGAGGGTTGGCTGGGTGCGTTCAAGCTCACCTGGCAAAACAACAACCCCATCGATTTGGACTTGTGCACACGCTGTAACGCCTGCGTGGCGGCTTGCCCTGAGCAAGCGATTGGCCTGGATTACCAAATTGACCTGAACAAGTGCAGTTCGCACCGCGACTGCGTGACGGCATGTGGCGCCATTGGCGCGATCAACTTCCAGCGCGTTGCCGCAGAAGAAACAGCCGAGTTTGACCTCGTGCTCGACCTGCGCGAGCAAAGCGCGTTCAATCGCCACGCTCTGCCCCAAGGCTATTTCCGTGGTGCAACGCCAGCCAACTTGCTGCGCTTGCGCGAGCTGGTGGGCGAGTTTGAAAAGCCCAAGTTTTTTGACTACAAACAAAAGCTTTGCGTGCACAGCCGCAATGAACAAGTGGGCTGCAAGGCCTGCGTGGACATTTGCTCTGCCGAAGCGGTGAGCTCAGACAAATCGCGCCAACAAATCAAAGTCAACCCAAGTCTGTGTGTGGGCTGCGGTGCGTGCACCACGGTGTGCCCCACCGGTGCATTGACCTACGCCTACCCGCGTGCCAGCGAGCAGGGTGTGAAGCTCAAAACGCTGCTAAGCACTTACCAAAAAGCAGGCGGTAAAGACGCTGTCATCTTGCTGCACAGCCAAGAAGCTGGTCAAACCTTGGTGAATGAGCTGGGCCGTGCGGCGCAGCTCAAGGTAGCCAAAGGTTTGCCCGCGCATGTGATTCCGGTGTCGTTGTGGCACACCGCCAGCCTTGGGCTGGATGTGTGGCTCACCGCATTGGCTTACGGCGCAGCCCAAGTGCTGGTGCTCAGTACTGCCGAAGAAGCGCCGCAATACGCCGATGGCTTGCAAGCGCAAATGGCACAAGCGCAGGCCATGCTCGAAGGTTTGGGCTATGCCAAAGCGGGCCGTGCGCCCGTGCAACTGGTGCACGCCACACAAGCCATGGAGCTCGATGCAGAGCTGCAACGCCTCACCACCGGCGTGCAGCGCCTGAGCAGCACCGTACCCGCTGCCACCTTTGCGGTGATGGCTGAAAAGCGCAGCACGCTCAGCATGGTGATTGACCACTTGCTGGAACACGCGCCGGTGCTGAAAACGCCATCCGCGCCAGAGGCCTTGGCCTTGCCCAAAGACGGTTCGCCATTCGGCACGGTCGAGGTCAACAAAGACAGCTGCACCTTGTGCATGAGCTGCGTCAGCGCCTGTCCCGCCAATGCGCTGCAAGACAACCAACAAGCGCCCCAGTTGCGCTTCTTTGAAAAGAACTGCGTGCAGTGCGGTTTGTGCGTCAGCACCTGTCCCGAAAAAGCGCTCAACCTCGTGCCGCGCTTGTTGCTCACGCCGCAACGCAAAGAAGTGCGCGTGCTCAACGAAACCCAGCCCTACGGCTGCGTGCGCTGTGGCAAGCCGTTTGGCACGCTCAAAGGCATCGAAGCCATGATTGGCAAACTGGCCGGTCACTCCATGTTCCAAGGCGAGGCGCTGCAGCGCCTCAAGATGTGTGGCGACTGCCGCGTGATTGACATTTACTCTGCTGGCGACGAGCAAAAAATCGTTTAAATATTTGTATGACTGAACCTCATTTGTCCTCCGCCCTCGACGAAGAAACCGCACGCGCCGAGCTGTACGGTTTGATTTCCGAATTGTTTTACGCACCCGCACGCCCAGAGCTGTTGGCTCAGTTGCGGGTGGCCGCGACCGATGCTCCCACGTCTGGCGGCTTCTTAGAAGAGCCTTGGCGTCAACTGGTGGGCGTGGCCCGCGAAATGGATGACGCCAGCATTCAAAACGAACACCACACCTTGTTTGGTGGTGTGGGCAAGCCTGAGGTGTATGTGTATGCCTCGCACTTTTTGACTGGCTTTTTGAACGAAAAACCGTTGGCTCAGTTGCGCACCGATTTGACTGCGCTGGGCTTGGGCCGCGACGACGCCACCATGTCTGAGACCGAAGACCATGTGTCTTATGTGTTTGAAGTCATGCGCTTCTTGGTGGCGGGCGACGACGTGTCGGTGTCTAACCTGACGCAGCAAGCCAAGTTTTTCTCGGCCCATGTGCAAACGTGGTTGCCAGCGTTTTGCGATGCCCTGCAAGCCACACCCCGTGCACGTTTTTACGCGGCGTTGGCTGAGCTGACGCGAGCCTTTGTCAGCGTTGAAGCGCAGGGTTTTGACATGCTGGCTTGAGGTTTTTCGTCAGAGGCTTATCTAAATGACAGGCTTAGGTGGCACCTAAGTGACAAAAAACAGGGTTTTGAAGCGAGCAATTGATAAATCTCAAGGGGTACTGTCGTTACTACGTATACGACAAACTCACAACATTGGTACAGTATGCAAAGCCGTGCATACCCACGACATCACGAGGAGCTAAAAATGCAAAAAGATCAAGCCAAGGACACAGCGACAGCATCGCGCCGTGGATTTTTTATGGGTGCCGCTGCAGTGGGTGCAACAGCTGCTGCTGTGACCGCCATGCCTGGTCTCAGCACCCCCTCTGCTGAACTGAACAAACTTCCGCCCGCACCCGAAAACGGTGGCGGCTACAGCTTGAGCGAACACGTCAAGCGTTACTACCAGACCGCCCGCGTCTGAAGGAGTCACACATGTTGTTGACCCGTAAAACCGATTCGGCCGCCCAAACAGCTGGCAGCTCTGCATTTGTTGGCCGCCTGCAACGCGGCTTGTCCCAGGCTTTGCCTACCCTTGACCGTCGTGGCTTTTTGCGCCGCTCCGGCCTCGGCATTGGCGTGGGTTTGGCTGCCACGCAGCTGACCTTGGTCAAAAAGGCCCAAGCCTCAGGCGCTATGTCCAAAGACGGCGGCGGCAAGATTGAAGTCAAGCGCACCGTATGTACCCACTGCTCCGTGGGCTGCGCGGTGGACGCCGTGGTTGAAAACGGCGTCTGGGTGCGCCAAGAAGCGGTGTTTGATTCCCCCATCAACCTCGGCGCGCATTGCGCCAAAGGTGCAGCCCTGCGTGAGCACGGCCATGGCGAGTTCCGCTTGCGTTACCCCATGAAGCTGGTCAACGGCAAGTACGAGCGCATCAGCTGGGACACAGCCTATGAAGAAATTAGCGCCAAGTTGCTCGACTTGCGTAAAACCGCAGGCCCAGACAGCGTTTACTGGATTGGTTCTTCTAAGCACAACAACGAACAAGCCTACTTGCTGCGCAAGTTTGTGAGCTACTTCGGTAGCAACAACTGCGACCACCAAGCCCGTATTTGCCACTCCACCACCGTGGCCGGTGTGGCCAACACGTGGGGTTACGGCGCGATGACCAACTCGTACAACGACATGCAAAACAGCAAGGTCGCGATGTACATCGGTTCTAACGCGGCAGAAGCCCACCCCGTGTCCATGTTGCACATGCTGCACGCCAAGGAAAACGGCTGCAAGATGATCGTGGTCGACCCACGTTTCACACGCACCGCAGCCAAGGCTGACGAGTACGTGCGTATTCGCTCAGGCTCAGATATCGCATTCATTTTTGGCTTGTTGCACGTTATCTTCAAAAATGGCTGGGAAGACAAAAAGTACATCAACGACCGCGTGTTCGGTATGGACAAGGTCAAAGAAGAAGTCATGGCCAAGTGGACACTCGACAAAGTTGAAGAGGTCTGCGGCGTGTCTCCAGAGCAGGTGACCAAAGTGGCCACCATGCTGCACGAGAACAACCCCGGCACAGTTGTGTGGTGTATGGGCCAAACCCAGCACACCACAGGTAACGCCATCGTGCGTGCCTCTTGTATCTTGCAGTTGGCCTTGGGCAACATCGGCAAGTCCGGTGGCGGCACCAACATTTTCCGTGGCCACGACAACGTGCAAGGTGCGACCGACGTTGGCCCTAACCCCGATTCATTGCCCGGCTACTACGGCTTGGTGGAAGGCTCATGGAAGCACTTCGCTAAAGCGTGGGGTGTTGAGTTTGATTGGATCAAAGGCCGCTTTGCCAACCCCGGCATGATGAGCAAGCCTGGCATCACCTTGTCGCGTTGGATTGACGGCGTGATGGAGAAGAACGAATTCATCGACCAAGACAGCAACCTCAAGGCCGTGTTCTATTGGGGCCATGCACCCAACTCACAAACCCGTGGTTTGGAAATGAAGCGCGCCATGGACAAGCTGGACTTGTTGGTGGTGGTCGATCCTTATCCATCAGCCACAGCTGCCATGGCCGCGATGCCTGGCAAAGCCGAAGACCTCAACCCCAACCGCGCGGTGTACCTGTTGCCCGCTGCCACACAGTTTGAAACCAGCGGCTCATGCACAGCATCGAACCGCTCCATCCAGTGGCGTGAGAAGGTCATCGAGCCATTGTGGGAGAGCCGCTCTGACCACATGATCATGTATCAGTTGGCGCAAAAGCTCGGCTTTGGGCCAGAGTTGGTCAAGAACTACAAGCTGCAAAAAGTCAAAGGCATGGACGAACCCATGGTCGAAGACATCTTGCGCGAAATCAACAAGTCGGTTTGGACCATTGGCTACACAGGCCAGAGCCC
>JACCDN010324735.1_pt1 | contig 11713 bp, 12 predicted proteins | sample 7441691 | NCBI WGS metagenome assembly JACCDN01 (sample SAMN15323439, study PRJNA562643) | freshwater metagenome | isolation source: river surface water | place: USA:Blue River Watershed | collected 2017-08-16
ACACCCCGATTGCCAACCCACGTTACATGGTGGCCGATTGGGCGTTTGGCATCCAAGACGAAAACATGCAGAAGATGGTGGAAGAAGCCCGTGGCAAGGGCGCTCAAGTGGTGGTGGTCATCAGCCATAACGGCATGGATGTGGACTTGAAAATGGCCAGCCGTGTGAGTGGTATTGACGCCATCATGGGCGGCCACACGCACGATGGCATGCCGGTGGCATCGGTCGTCTCCAACAAAGGGGGGAAGACCTTGGTCACCAACGCGGGCTCGAACGGCAAGTTCCTCGGGGTGCTCGACTTTGAGGTCAAAGACAAAAAAGTCAGCGACTTCCGCTACAAATTGCTGCCCGTGTTCTCGAACATGCTGCCCGCCGACAAAGAGATGGACGCTTTGATCACCAAGATCCGCGCGCCTTACGAATCCAAGCTCTCTGAAAAGTTGGCCGTTACCGATGGCTTGCTTTATCGCCGGGGCAACTTCAACGGCACAGGCGACCAATTGTTGGTCGATGCGTTGCTGGATGTGCAAGGTGCAGAAATTGCCTTCTCACCAGGTTTCCGCTGGGGCACCACCTTGTTGCCGGGCCAGGCCATCACCCGCGAGTGGTTGTTGGACATGACCGCCACCACCTACTCCTATGCCACCGTCACAGAAATGACGGGCGAGACCATCAAGACCGTGCTGGAAGATGTGGCTGACAACTTGTTTAACCCCGACCCTTATTACCAGCAAGGCGGCGACATGGTGCGCGTCGGTGGACTCTCTTACAGCTGCAACCCGGTGGGCACCATGGGCAACCGCATTGGTGATTTGCGACTGAAAGGGCAATTGATCGAAGCCGGCAAGAAGTACAAAGTCGCCGGTTGGGCACCCGTGGCCGAAGAAGCCCGAAACCAAGGCAACAAGCAAGTCTGGGATGTCGTGGAGACATGGCTCAAGGCCCAAGGCGGTCGCATCAAGCCACGTCAGCTCAACGCACCAAAAATCATGGGCGCACTGCCCAACAAGGGCTACGCAGCCTGATGGCCGTTGGCAGCGCCAACAGGCGCTGCAAAGATTGAGAGAGATTGATGATGAAAAGAAGACAGTGGTTGATCGCCGGTGCGGCGCTGGGAGGCGCCGCCATGTGGCCCGAGGCTCGCTTGCTCGCACAACAAACGCAAGACTTTATCGAAGGCCCGCCAGTGGCGGATATTGCGGCGCGGCAATTGTCTCCTCATGTCTGGTTGATCTTGTCGCCCGATGGTTTTCCCACACCCGAAAACCGGGGCATGATGGCCAATGTGATATTTGTCGTCACATCCGCCGGTGTGGTGGTCATCGATTCAGGTGCGTCGCTGCAAATTGGCCAAATGGCCATTCGCATGATTCGCAAAGTAACCGACAAACCCGTCGTCGCAGTGTTCAACAGCCATTACCACGGTGACCATTGGTTAGGTAACCATGCTTTTGTCAAAGCCTATGGTGAGAAATTGCCTATTTATGCGTTGCCCAGCACCATCGAAAAACTCAAAGGTGCCGAAGGCAATCTTTGGCGCAGTTTGATGGAACGGTGGACCAACCAGTCCACCTTGGGAACACAGGTGGTCTTGCCCAATACGCCTGTGCGCCACGGCCAAGTCATTCAGTTTGGCGATGTCAGCTTGCGCATGCACCATTACGGCACGGCTCACACGCCTTCTGACTTGTGCGTGGAAGTGGTGCAAGACAAAGTGACAGCGTTGGGTGATATCGCCATGACCAACCGCATCGCCAACATGGATGAGGGTTCGTACCCCGGAACATTCAAATACTACAAAGACCTGATGGCCGCCACTGGTGAGCAACTTTGGGTGCCAGGGCATGGCGAGGCACGCAAAGATCTGTTAAACACTTACGGCACATTCATGGCAGGGATATGGGAGCCTTGCCTGAAGGCGGTGGAAGATGGCAAGTCAGAGGCCGAAGCCAAAGCCGCTGTGTTGAAGGACCCGCGTGTCATCGCCCGGGCAAAAACCATGCAGGGCTTCGAAGGCAACATTGGCAAGTACATCAGCCTGGCCTACCTTGAAGCGGAAAAAGTGGCCTTCTAACTTGGATTTGCAGAACAGCGAAGCCTGTTCTTTGCGGGTGCCGGGGATTGGTGCCCCCGACAGGAATCGAACCTGTATCACTCCCTTAGGAGGGGAGAGTTCTATCCATTGAACTACGGTGGCCAGCGTTTGATTTTACAGTCAGCACCCAGGCTCAATGTTGCGGCCATCAAGGCATGAAGAAGGCATCAAACGGCTTACGCCCCACTGTTTGAAGCCTCGTGCCCCATGCCTCGGTGAATTATTCGAAGATGGCGCGGACGGTGTCTTCGCGCAAATAGATTTTGTTGCGCTGGTAGTAAACCGTGGGTTTGTGAACTTTAGAAAAGTTGACCGTGAGCGGCTCATCGCCGTAAATGCTCCGGCTATTTTTGGCTTGCAGCCGCACTTTCGAAATGACGCCATTGCGGTCTTTCACGCAGAGCAGGGTGTCGTTTTCTGTGGCCGCAAAATGCACATAGCCCTTGGGTGCATTGGGCACGCTTTTCACCGCTTCTTGGGCGGTGGTGGGTTGCGAAAAATCACAAATCACGTTGGACTCGTCTGGCGCAGCCGCGGCGGTCTGTGCCGATACGGGCGCGGGCTGACTGCCTTTGTCTGCGGGCTCTGCAGGCTTATCGGACAAATTTTGTGCCGCTGGGTTCGTGGCAGTGACGGCCACTGGCGCAGGCTCTGAAGCGGGTGCACTGGCGGTTGCGATCGGTGATTGCTCAGCCAGGTTGGTTGCAGGTGTCGCCACGATCTTTGCCGGCAACATGCTTTGGTAGGCAGCATAGCCAAGTCCACCCAAAACCAACACGGCCATGGCATGCCAATGGTAAGCGGGTCTGGGCTGTGGGCTGACGGGAGACTGGGTTTCAAGGCCGGCGGTTTCTTGCGCGCTTGCTTGTGAGCTCGTTTGAGCAGTGGCTGGAGTCGAAGGTTGATTAGTAGGGGGTGTTGTGGGGGGTGCTGTAGGTAGTGTGATTTGTGAGGCGGTGGTTGGAGCGCTGGGTGGAGGGCTCAGAGGCGCTTCGATGGTGGCCTGGTGAGGCGCACTTTCCGTGACCAATTCGGGCGCGCTGAGCCCATTGATTTGGCTGTCGCTGTAACCCAGCGCCTTCAAGGCTTTGACACCCGCCGCGTAACGGATGGCCTCGTTGTAAAAGGCGTTGTTGCTGGCCCCCAGCAGATTGGCCATGTGCGATTTGCCCAGCAGCAGTGAGGCAGTCAAAGCGGCCAAATCGGCGCCTGATGCAGTCAATGCTTGTCGCAGCGCGTCAGCATGCTTGGGGGTCCAAATTTTTTGAGCCATGGTCAATTTGAATGAATGAGGAATTACAAAACTACAACTAAATATAGAACATACCTATTTCAATAATGACACAAACGGGCTTGCTGCTCAAGATCTTGCAGGTGCAGCGTCATCCGGCGGCATTTATTTGCTGAGCATTCGCATCGCATCTTCCAGGCCTTTGAGGGTCAAGGGGAACATGCGGTTACTCATGAGTTGTTGAATGATGGCGATGCTTTGCCGGTATTGCCAAACGCCTTGGGGTTCAGGATTGATCCAAGCAAATTTTGGAAACGTGTTTGTCAGGCGCATCAGCCATTCGGCGCCGGCCTCTTCGTTGTTGTATTCCACGCTGCCACCCGCTTGCAAAATTTCGTAGGGGCTCATGGTGGCATCGCCGATAAAGATCAGTTTGTAATCTTTGTTGTACTTGCGCAGGATGTCCCAGGTGGCAAATTTTTCAGCGTAACGGCGTTTGTTGTTCTTCCACATGAAGTCATACACACAGTTGTGGAAGTAATAAAAATCCAGGTGCTTGAACTCGGCTTTAACGGCCGAGAACATTTCTTCCACCCGCGCAATGTGGTCGTCCATCGTGCCACCCACATCCATGAGCAGCAACACTTTCACATTGTTGTGGCGCTCGGGTCGCATCAAGATGTCGAGGTAACCGGCGTTGGCCGCGGTTTTGCGGATGGTGCCGTCCAAATCGAGTTCGTCTTGCGAGCCTTCTCGCGCAAAGCGGCGCAGGCGACGCAGCGCCACCTTGATGTTGCGGGTGCCCAGCTCTTGTTGATCGTCGTAGTCTTTGTAGGCGCGTTGTTCCCACACCTTGACCGCACTTTTGTTACCGCCTTTGCCCCCAATGCGAATACCTTGCGGGTTGTAGCCGCCATTGCCAAAGGGCGAGGTGCCGCCGGTACCGATCCACTTGTTGCCACCCTCGTGGCGTTCTTTTTGTTCTTCCAGTCGCTTTTTCAGCGTCTCCATCAATTCGTCCCAGCCCATCTTCTCGATGGCCGCTTTTTGTTCAGGGGTCAGTTCTTTTTGCAGAATTTTTTCGAGCCAGTCGAGCGGGACTTCTTTGGTGAAGTCGGTCAGCATTTCAACGCCCTTGAAGTAAGCACCAAACGCTTTGTCGAACTTGTCAAAATGCTTTTCATCTTTCACCATGACCGTACGGGCCAGATGGTAAAAATCGTCGATGCTGCAGGCCTCTGAGGCGGGGCCCACCACATTGGCTTGCAATGCTTCTAAAAGGGTCAAATATTCACGCACCGAAACCGGCAATTTGGCGGCACGCAAGGTGTAAAAAAAGTCGATCAGCATGGCCGAACGTCCTGAAAGCTGGAGCGGCTGCGTTGAAAGTCCAGATGGGCTTTGACGCTGGGCCACTCGGTGGCAACGATGCTGTAAACGCAGGTGTCGCGCAAGGTGCCTGCGGCCATGGGGTGAGGATTGACCTGATGGCAGCGCAAGACACCATCGAGTTTGGCCCCCAGTCGCTCTATGGCGCGGCGGCTTTGGTGGTTAAAAAAATGGGTCCGAAATTCGACGGCAATGCAAGCCAACTGCTCAAAGGCGTGCGTCAGCAGCAGGCTTTTGGCCTCGGTGTTCAGCGGGCCGCGTTGCACGCTTTTGCGGTACCAAGTAGAGCCAATTTCTAAGCGCCGGTTGACCGCATCGATGTTCATGTAGGTGGTCATTCCAACCGCTTTGCCCGATGCCGTGTCGATCACGGCAAATGGGCACATGCTGCCTCGGGTTTGCAAATCCAGGCGGCGGGCGATTTCTGTGGCCATGCCTTCAGGTTGAGGGATGGCGGTGTACCACAGTTGCCACAATTGGCCGTCTTGCACAGCTTCCACCAGATCGTCATGGTGCGCCGGGGTCAGCGGCACCAGGGCCACATGTTGACCCGATAGCGTGGTGGGGACGATCCAGGGCTTCATGAAGGGGTGTCTGAGTCTTTGGCGTTTTGTTTCGAGCGCCAGTATCTGGCCAAGTGCAGTCCGCCGCCGCCGCCCAGACCGACCAACAAAATGCCACCAATGCTGGCGCTGTCGTAGCCCGCACTGAAGATGTTCCAGCCGAGCAATTTGCCGGCCCAGTAGCCCGCCAATGCGCCGCCGATAAAGCCGACGGCGTCCGAAATGCCTTCAAGCCAAGGGTTGGGATTTGACATGGTCAGTGGCTCAGCGGTTGCGTTGGTTCATGAACACCAGTTTCTCAAAAAGCGTCACGTCTTGCTCGTTTTTGAGCAAAGCGCCCACCAAAGGGGGCACAGACACTTTTTGGTCGGCACTTTGCAGGGCTTCGAGTGGAATGTCTTCGGCCACCAGCAGTTTGAGCCAATCCAACAGCTCGCTGGTTGAAGGCTTTTTCTTCAGGCCGGGCAGTCCGCGCACGTCGTAGAAGGTTTTCAGTGCCAAAGCCAACAGCTCTTGCTTGAGCGTGGGGAAGTGCACCGCCACGATTTGGCGCATGGTGTCCGCTTCGGGGAATTTGATGTAGTGGAAAAAGCAGCGGCGCAAAAATGCATCGGGCAGCTCTTTTTCGTTGTTAGACGTGATGAACACCAAGGGACGGGTCTTGGCCTTTATCAGCTGGCGAGTTTCGTAGCAATAAAACTCCATGCGGTCGATTTCACGCAGCAAGTCGTTTGGAAACTCAATGTCGGCCTTGTCAATCTCGTCGATCAAGATGGCCACAGGCACTTCGGAGGTGAACGCCTGCCAGAGCACCCCTTTGATGATGTAGTTCTCAATGTCTTTGACCTTTTCGTCGCCCAACTGGCTGTCGCGCAATCGGCTGACGGCATCGTATTCATACAGGCCCTGTTGGGCCTTGGTGGTGGATTTGATGTGCCACTGCAGCAGTGTCAAGCCCAGCGACTGCGCCACCTCTTCGGCCAACATGGTCTTGCCCGTGCCGGGCTCGCCCTTGACCAACAAGGGCCGCTTCAGGGTGATGGCGGCATTGACCGCCAGCATCAGGTCCTGAGTGGCGACGTAGTTTTCAGTACCTTGAAATTTCATGGGGAAACGTTCATAAAAACAGAAAGAAGTTTGTCAGGATTATGAGGGCCAGCCCGATATAATCCGCAGTTGATTTTTATCAATCAATTGGATTGTGTAAGCAAAATGAACCAGCTCCTGACCTCGATGTTTGCCTTGGCTGTCGCCTCTGTGACCGCTTTTTCCGCCCATGCCCAAGAGATCAAGGGCGATGCCAAAGCTGCAGAGCAGAAGATTGCCATGTGCATCGGCTGCCACGGCATCAAGGGCTACCAAGCCAGTTTTCCTGAGATCTACCGTGTACCCATGATCTCTGGCCAAAACGCCAAGTACATTGTTTCGGCCCTCAATGCCTACAAAAAAGGTGAGCGCAAGCACCCCACCATGCGCGGTATTGCAGACAGCCTGAGTGACCAAGACATGGCCGATTTGGCCGCTTATTACGAGCAACATGGCAAGACCGAAGCCGTAGCCAAGGCCCCCAAGGCGCCTGACGCCAAAGTGGCCGCACTGTTGCAAAAAGGCGCCTGTGTGTCTTGCCACGGCGACAACTTCTCCAAGCCAATTGACCCCAGCTACCCCAAAATTGCTGGCCAGCACAAAGACTTCTTGTTTGTCGCCCTCAAGTCTTACAAAGTTGAGAACCAAGCAACTTGGGGTCGCAACAATGGCGTGATGGGTGGCATTGCCAAGCAATTCTCCAACGCCGAACTGAAAGCCATGTCTTCCTACATTGGCTCTTTGGACGGCGACTTGAAAGTCGTTCCTCAGTCGAAATTCCGCTGAGCGAAGTCCACTCAAGCAAAAAAGCCAGTCTGTTGACTGGCTTTTTTTATGGGGTCACTGCTGAGCAACCCACCTCAAGTCCCCCAAAAGATGGGGCCTTGCATCAGGCTTTGCCGTTGATCACTTGCTGCAGTTCGCCAGATTCGTACATCTCCATCATGATGTCCGAGCCGCCAATGAACTCACCTTTGACGTACAACTGCGGAATGGTGGGCCAGTTGCTATATTCCTTGATGCCTTGGCGAATTTCGGCGTCGTCCAACACGTTCACGGTTTTGACCGTTTTGGGGTCAACCCCAACCGCTTTCAAAATTTGAATGGCGCGGCCCGAAAAACCGCACATCGGGAAACTGGCGTTGCCCTTCATGAACAGGGTGATTTCGTTGTTTTTGACGAGTTCGTCAATGCGTTGATGGGTATCGCTCATGGTTTTTCTCCAAAGGGTGCCGATTTCGAATGGGTTGGATTATCTCTCTGATTCAAAGTACCCGCCGGTGCAACGGTCAACCCCAGCCAGATCTTGGCGGGTCTGAACGCCCAAAAACCCGGCTTTGCTGAGCAGATTTTGAACTGCTGGGGCCTGATCCCAGCCGTGCTCCAGCAGCAACCAGCAGCCTTTATTCAGGTGCTGTGGAGCCTGCGACACGATTTGGGCAATGTCTTGCAGCCCGTCTGGGCCGCTGGTCAAGGCCTGAAGAGGTTCGTGCGCCAGTGCCGCCAAATGCACGTCTCCTTCGGCCACATAGGGCGGGTTGGACACGATCAGGTCAAACCGACCTTGCACGGCGTTCATCCAATGGCTGTGCACAAAATGCACCGGCAGATTCAGGCGCTGTGCATTGGCTTGAGCCACTTGCAGGGCGTCTTCGCTGGCATCGACGGCGTTCACTTCGCAGTGGGGGCGCTGGTGTTGCAAAGCCAGTGCCACTGCGCCGCTGCCGGTGCCCAAGTCGAGCACGCGCAGACGACTTTCGGCGGGCAAGAGCTCGAGTGCCCACTCGACCAAGGCCTCGGTGTCGGGGCGCGGGTCCAGCACGCGTGCATCAACGCTGAGGGTTAAGCCGAAAAAATCTTTTTGACCGGTGATGTAGGCCACAGGCTCACCCTTCAAGCGGCGCGCCAGGGCCTTTTGCCAAGAAGATTGTTGTGACGGGGTCAAGGGGTTTTCGTCGTGGGTTATCAACCAGGCGCGGTTGTGCAAGGCTTGTCCCACACAGTGCAGCATCAAGATTTGCGCGTCGACCCGTGCCAAACCCAAAGCGTGGGCTTGATGCAGACATTTCGCCACGTTCTGGGGCTGGGCGTCGGCCGGTGTCACGCCGTGGCTCCAATTTCGAGCGCAGCCAGTTGCTGCGCGGCCTCGTAGGCTTGCAGGGCCTGGATCACGTCCTGCAGATCGCCTTCCATGATGTTCAGCAATTTGTACAAAGTCAGGTTGATGCGGTGGTCGGTCAGCCGCCCTTGTGGGAAGTTGTAAGTGCGGATGCGGTCAGAGCGGTCGCCGCTGCCAATCAGGCTTTTGCGTTCGGCCGCGTCTTTGGCGGCGCGTTCAGAACGCTCTTTTTCTTGAATGCGTGCGGTCAGCACTTTGAGCGCTTGGGCTTTGTTGCTGTGTTGGCTGCGCCCGTCTTGGCATTCGGCCACGATGCCGGTGGGCAAGTGCGTGATGCGCACAGCCGAATCGGTTTTGTTGATGTGTTGCCCGCCTGCTCCGCTGGCACGAAAGGGGTCAATGCGCAAATCAGCGGGGTTGATCTTGATGGCTTCGGCTTCGTCTGGCTCGGCCAACACGGCGACCGTGCAGGCGCTGGTGTGAATGCGGCCTTGGGTTTCGGTGGCGGGCACGCGCTGCACCCGGTGGCCACCCGATTCAAATTTCAGTGCGCCGTACACCTGGTCGCCTTCAACACGGACCACCACTTCTTTGTAGCCACCCAACTCGCTCATGGACTCGGAGACGATTTCGCATCTCCAGCCTGAGCTTTCGGCAAACCGCATGTACATGCGCAGCAAATCGGCGGCAAAAAGGGCTGACTCGTCGCCCCCGGTGCCCGCCCGAATTTCGACAAAAGCGGGTCGCGCGTCATCGGGGTCTTTGGGCAGCAACATGCGCTGCAACTCGGCTTCGAGGGTCTGCAATTCGGCTTGTGCGCTGGCGATTTCTTCTGCTGCCAAGTCTTGCAAATCGGGATCTTGCAGCATGGCTTGCGCCTCAGAGAGGTCGGCATTGCGCTGCTGAAACCGGGCAAAGCGCGAGGCCACGGCACTGACCTCGGCGTGCTCGCGGGACAACTTCAGAAACTGGCTCATGTCGGCCATGATGTCTTCACGCGACAACAAAAAGTCGAGCTCGGTGAGCCGCAGCGCATAGCGCTCGAGTTGTTGAATCAGAAAAGGTTTCATGCAAACAGAAGGGGCAGGGCGGTGGCCGAAAAGGTCAGCACTCCAATGAGCGCCGGGCTGTGCCTGCGTCAACCAAAGTGTGCCGCAGACAGACGCTGGCGATGACCGCTAACGCCCCTGCCTCAAAAACAGACGTTGCACCGCTTGCATGGTTTGCTCGCGGTGTGTCGAGTCGGCAGCGCGCAATTCGGCCAATGCGCCGTGCAGCATTTTTTGGGTCAGGCCCTTGGCCAAAGACTCAAGTACGGCATCTGGATCGTCGCCTTTGGCCAGCATTTTGCGTGCGCGGGCCAGCTCGGCATCACGCCAGCTGTCGGCTTGGCTGTGCAATTGTTGAATCAGGGGCACCGTATCGCGTTGGTCCAGCCAATGGCTGAAACTTTGCACCCCGCTGTCGATGATGACCTCGGCATCGGCCACTGCGGCTTGCCGCTGGGCTTGTCCCGCCTGCACCACACTGGCCAAGTCGTCCACGGTGTAGAGGTAAACGTCTTCCAAGCTTTTGACTTCGGGCTCAATATCCCGTGGTACGGCCAAATCGACCATGAACATCGGGCGGTGCTTGCGCTTTTTCAAAGCGCGCTCAACGGCGCCAAGACCAATCAAAGGCAGCGTGCTGGCCGTGCAACTGATAACGGCATCAAACTCGTGCAAGCGCTCGGGCAATTCGGCCAAGCGCAAAACTTCGGCGCCGAATCGACCGGCCAGTTTTTCTCCGCGCTCTAAGCTGCGGTTGGCAATCGCCATGGCTTTGGGTTGCTTGGCCGCAAAGTGGGTCACCACCAGCTCAATCATTTCACCGGCACCCACAAACAGCACTTTGATGCTTTTGAGGTCTTCAAACAACTGACCCGCTAACCGCACCGAGGCGGCAGCCATGCTGATGGAGTGGGCACCAATATCGGTGGCGGTGCGGACTTCTTTGGCCACCGCAAAACTGCGTTGAAAGAGTTGATTGAGTGTGCTGCCCAAAGCGCCAGCCTGTTCGGCGGCTCTGACCGCGTCTTTCAGTTGGCCCAAAATCTGGGCCTCTCCCAGCACCATCGAATCGAGTCCACTGGCCACTCTGAAGGCGTGTCTGGCCGCAGCATCGCCTTCTAAAAGATAAGTGTGAGATTGCAGCTCTTGGGTAGACACACCACCCGTTTGCGCGAGCCAGCGCAAGGTATCTGCCGTGGCAGCTTGGTCGGCGGCACAATAAATTTCAGTCCGGTTGCACGTGGACAAAATCGCCGCTTCGGTCGCCTGGTCAGTGGTCAGCGCCAAATTAGAGCGCAAGCCCTGCAAGGCTGGGGCCAGTTGGTCGACGGCGAAGGCAAACCGGCCGCGCAGATCCAGCGGCGCAGTGGTGTGATTCAAGCCCAGGGTCCAAACAGCCATCCGCTGATTATAGAAAGCCCACTTAAGGGCGCACGCTGGGCACTGGGGACGGCCCACTTTCGGTGCACAATTGTTGGGCGCCCCCGGTGCAAAGAACTTGCCCCTCTCCGTTCAAGACCTATGACCGTCTGGCAGTTGACCCTTCATTTGTTCAATTTTGTGTTGCCCGCCCTGTTCATGGCTTTGTTGATGCCGTGGGCAGGTCGCTGGGTCATCGGCTCAGGCGGCTGGCCATTGAAGCGCCGCATGGGGGTGCACGCCCTGTTGGGCTTTTCTGTGCTGGTTGCGGGACTGGTGGTGCACGGCAACGACGGAAAGATGAGCACTTACATGGCGTTGGTGCTGGTGTGCGCGACGGGCGAATGGCTCATGCAACGCGGCTGGAAACGCCGATAGCCCCAGGGTGCGCTTGGCTTTTGGGCGCTTTCTCACCCACGTTGCTGGCGTATTCAGGGTCAATCTGGCGGAAACAAATCCACCCGATCGGTGATGATGCCGTCGGTGCCTAAGTCCAGCAGATGTTGAGCGGTGGCTTCGTCGTTCACGGTGTAGCTCAGGCAGCGCAAGCCGGCTTGGTGCACCTCTGAGACATTGGCCTCATTCCAAAGAGAAAAGTGAGCGACCACTGCGCGGCAATCTAAGGCCAGTGCTTGTTCTAGCCAACCTGTCCAGAGGGTGTCGAGCAACAAGCCACGTGGCAATGATGGGGCCACCGATTGGGCTGCGGCGAGGGCCGCGGTTTGAAAGGACGTCAACAGGGGCAGCGCAGCGGCCCCTTGC
>JACCDN010145448.1_pt1 | contig 11708 bp, 11 predicted proteins | sample 7441691 | NCBI WGS metagenome assembly JACCDN01 (sample SAMN15323439, study PRJNA562643) | freshwater metagenome | isolation source: river surface water | place: USA:Blue River Watershed | collected 2017-08-16
CGAGGGTAGAGATCATACTGAAGCGTTTGTTGGTGAATTAAAAGGACCAAAACCCACTCCTGTCTGTGAACCACATGTAGTCTATGACTTTTTACGTGCTTATATTTGCGGAACAAACCCTGATCGAAAAGGTCTCGTTGTCGCTTTAAAGTTCTTACGCAAAGCCTATAGCAATGTTGATGATCTGCTTAAAAATCGTTTCGATCCAATTGGAATTGCCGATGACGAAATCCAAGCAATTATCCAAGATGCACTTACAGATTAAACTCTAAAACTCAATCTGTTCATCAGTGAAAGGACCAATGATAGCAAGAGCCAGGTTCTTAGGATCTAGCAGCTCCTGAGCGACAGCTTGCACTTGTTCAGCAGTAACGCTGTCAATCAAGGCCTTTTGCTCTTCTAGAGTAAAGAAGCGATCGTAGAAAAGCTGTTGATGAGCAATCATATTCGCTACATTTTCTGAATCTTCTAGATTCATTACTAATTTTCCCTTGAGATATGACTTTGCCTTCTGCAATTCTGCCTCTGAGACTTTTGTAGTTCGAATTAACTCGAACTCTTTTTCAGTAGCACGCAAAGCTTGATTAACTCGCTGAAGATCGACACCAGCATAAGCAGCAAAACTACCTGTGTCAGCATAATCATCATAATTAGCTGAAATGTAATAACATAACCCCTGACGCTCTCGTACTGACAAGAATAAGCGTGAACTCATCCCGCCACCCAATATGGTACGCAGTACCTTCAATGCAAAGCGATTAGGATGATTGCGATGATATGCCCGCCCACCTAACCAGAAATGCGCCTGTTCAGTTTGCTTATGGATTATAGTTTTACGAGGAGTTTCAGGGTTGACGAATGCTACTGGCATGGGAGTCTCACCAGTATTGGTAAATTGGAAATATTTCTGCGCCAAATCTAATCCCTGAGTATGATCGAGGGCTCCAGTGATAGTAACCACCATGTTTTGTGGGACGTAGGTACGGGCACGATAGTTGATAATCTCATCTCGACTGACACGCTTGATCACATCCTTCGGACCAGCAATCGGCCAACCTAATGGTTGATCACCAAACACAATACTTTCAAAAACCTCAGCAATCTTAGACATTGGATTGTCTTCATACATATTGATCTCTTCTAAAATGACACCACGCTCGCGTTCAATTTCTTCAGGCTTAAAGGTAGCATTGAGCAGCATGTCAGAAAGCACATCACAAGCCATACTAGCATGCTCTTTGGCCAAACGAACATAATAACCAGTATAGTCCTTTCCTGTAAAAGCATTGAACTCACCACCAACACCATCAATTGCCTCTGAAACCGCACGGGTATCAGGATAGCGTTCAGCCCCTTTAAAAAAGAGATGCTCAAGAAAGTGAGAAACTCCATTGATATCAATACTCTCAAATCGTGAGCCAGTTCCGACTAATACCAAAACCGTAACTACTTCAGTCTGGGGAAGGTTGGCAGTGATCACGCGTAAACCATTAGCTAAAGTCGTTTTCTGATACATTGAGGTCTATTTAATCAGCGCTACTGTAACCAGTTTAATCCACAAATAATAGTTATTAGCTGTGTTTTAACGGCTCAAGTAGTGACAAGTAGCGCTTTTTGTGTCAAAGTATACATCCTCAACTTTTATTCAAAAGTAAAGGAGACAGCTGCAGAGCTGCAAAGGATGGTTGAGCTTGGCAAAACCAGGTCAAATGAGGTAAAATGATATGAAGCTCAAACATCCAAACCAAATTAAATGTCATTATGAATCATCCCCAAGCTCATTTACTCGATATCGATTTACAGGCAGTAAATCAGAAAAAGAGATTTCCACGCACACTGATGATTACAGGTGTCGCCCTGATGACCATGGCTGCAAGTTTTTTGAATTACACCAATCAAGAGTTGTTAGCTGCTGGTAGCGCCACATCATTTTTACTATCAATCGAAGGCAAGAGTGCAGATATCAATATCGAAGCTAATAAAGCATTCTCACTTACTGTGAAGGCTTTAGACAATAATCTTGCTACAGCAGATAGTTATGTTGGCACAGTTAGTTTCACATCTACAGACACTCGAGCACGTCTACCAAGTCCTTATACATTTACAAGCACTGATCGTGGTGAAAAGACATTCAATCTCGCACTTACACTCTTAAGCACTGGAGCACAAACAGTAAGTATAAAGGACAGTGCCAACAGCGCTATCCTTGGTGAAATTGCTGTCAATGTCAGTGCAGGAAACACCAATACTGGCACAACAGCAACAAAACCAGTAATCACCAGCCCAACAAACGATTCTACTATCAATAAAGCCCAACTAGATATCACGGGTACTACCAATCCTGATGTACAAGTTTCTATCTACGATGGTGACAAACTATTAGCAACGGTGAATGCTGATCGCAGTGGTAACTTTACTTATACTACCGATGCATTGATCGATGGTACTCATACTATTTCAGTAGAAGTCACCAATAGCCAAGGTCAAAAGAGCGTCTCTGATCGAGTACAAGTACGTGTAGACACAGCTCCGCCAGTACTTCAAAGCGTGATTGTAGCTCCATTAGAAGTAGAAGGCACACAAAAAACCACTATCACCGTCAATACTGAACCAGAACTAACCAGTGTGCGAGCTCTCGCTGACCAAAGAACAATTACCCTAGCAGCATTACCTGATCGCCCAGGTACCTATAGCGGTGAATTCATCGCACCTCAAGCTCCTGGACTCTATCCAGTCGACATTCAAGTAACCGACAAATTTAATAATACTAGTAGCTACCGTGCTCAAGCTACTCTCAAAGTAAAAGCAGCAGCTCCTGTAGCAATTCCTAACCAAGCACCAATTGTTTCAGTTAATGCTGATATTCAAACAGGTCGATCACCACTAACTGTCCAATTCAGAAGCAATGCAACCGACAGTGATGGTAGAGTAGTTTCTTATTTATGGAATTTCGGCGATGGCAACACCAGCACTGAAGCAAATCCTAAGCATGTATACGTAATCGAAGGCAACTACACCGTAACATTGACTGTAACCGACGATAAAGGTGCAACAGCAAGTACTACACTACAAGGTAGTGATATTACTGAGCGTGGAGTAGAAGTAACTGAAGTAGGTCCAGAACTCTGGATCGCTATCAGTATTGCTCTAGCATTAGGTTTCTTATTTCAAAGACGCCAGCTCTTTCGTTAATTTCTTTTGAGAGTCAATCAAGGTCCAATCAGCACACACTGGTTGGGCTTTTTTTGTAAACAAAAATTTGTACCGTTGAGTCCAAGAATAATCAGATAATGTTCGCAGGATAGTGGCAATAGGCTTGGGCAGATATGCAAAATCGTCATTGATCATCACACAAACCAATTGAGCTTGAGTAAGACGAACAAGAGTATCGTCTTGATTGAAATCAACATAATCCTGATGCAAATCAATATAATCTAAATAAAGTTCAGGATAGAGATCCTTGTAGTGCTGAACCAACTTCTCTGCCCAAGCAAATGGTTCGCTTTCACTGCGAGTGATGGGATCCCAACTGATAATGAGAATAGAAGGAGTGGAAAACATGGAGACAAGTTGAAAGTTGAGAGTGGAGAGTTGAACGGAGAGATAAAGTTTTTCCAACTGTAGTCGAATGAAGCCTGAAGCTTGAGGCCCGAGGCCTAAAATTTAGATTTTAGATTCTCGATTCTAGATTTTAGAATTGAGCCTTTCCTTCATTCATGCCTCAGGTTTCAGGCCTCATAATTGAGCTCCTTCTCCCCTATTGAGTGTAAAAAATAAAGATCACACTACCAATCGCTATGAGTGCCCAAATAACATTGAGCGTAACAGCTGGATAATCGTGTTTTGAGTGCGCCTCAATGATGATACCTAGCGCTCCAGTAAGGTTGAGTACATGATAAAAGGGGCTATGAGGCAAAATGACTTCAAAACTAGTTAAAGCATACGCCAACAGGACAGCGCTAATACCATACCAGCCTAGGATGTCGGTAATCATTGACCTTGATTGAGATTTCATTGAGGCCAGATTATTTTGAGCTTGGGCCAAATTTTTAACCAATTTTTCTTCTGAACTCGCTCAATAAATGCCTGCGGATTGTTTTTACTAATTGGATTCGCTGTAACACGCAAATTTACTAGATCTTCAATTCCCCAAGGAGCAGTCAATTGCAAACTATCATCTGCAAGCATAGTTACACCAATACATGTAGGCAACTCACACCAGGTGGCCAAGCCTTCTGTTGCTGAATGATAAGGCAAATCCCCTTTCTCAGTATGCATTCGAGCTTGATTAGTCACCGACCAAAGCACTTCAGGGACTATTTCAGCGAGTTGCACTTGAAACACTTGCTCCTCTTCATCAGTAAGGATTTGATGCTTATCAAAAAAGATCACATCTACATCAGGCAATGGTGTTCGCTTTTCATACTGATGTAAATAATCCCATATTTTACTGCGGACAAAACCAGCCCCAATCCACCAATCAGGTAAATTGAGACTGCGAGCAGCACGTAGAATATTCATCATCCATGCATCGTTTTTGATTAACTCTAAAATATCCTTTTCATTCATAAGAAAAGCAATAAGTTATTTACTCCTACCAAGCAGTCAAAATCAAAGCCATGACTAACATACCAACTAAGTAGTAACCAATATTAATAAAAAACAAACCCACGGGACGACGTTCAAAAAGCACACCAGATGAGTAAGGCACAACGATAAAGCCCAACCAAAGCCAGAGAGCAGCCACTAAGGCACTACTAATCGTAACAGCTCCAACCAACACCAAAACATAAGCTAATACATAAGCCATAATCAGAGATCCAACAAACATACCAAACATAGCTGAAAACATGCCTTTACTCATTTCCTTACTATCTTTGGCAGAAATATTATTCAATTTCATCCAAGGATTACCAAGCAAAAGTGGTGAATACCAAAGTGACCCAATCACCATAGCCGCTACAGCCGCACCCAATACAGCCCAATAATTGAGAACTTGCATCATCATAGAATGAAATTAATGATCAAGCTCACTATACTGAAGTCAACTAAAAAGAAAACAGGCGCAGCTCTAATGAGCACTTGGTGTAAAGTAAACTGTGACAGGCCTTGGGCGAATATTTTCACCGAAACTGCGATGATGACCTGGAGCAATGACAATATCATGACAATTTTCAGTCCACCATACTGTCAAATGACGATTCTTTCTTCTACGACTTATTGATTGTACTAAAGTATGTGCCTGCTGATTATTAGCAACATAAGCCGCCAACTCAGTAGCAGAGTGAACATGTAAAGCATTATCAACAGAATAACATCGAGCTAAACGAGTAGGGTATTGATTGAATACTGCTGTCAAAGTAGGAATGACTACAGAAGTATGCGGACTCACAGGATCAACTATCGTTCCCCAATGGCGAAAGTAATCAATCTCTTGATTGATAGTAGTATTTTCACGCCTAGCAACATTGGACCTCTGAACATCAGGACTAGGAGTAGCATAACTGACTGGAACTGATTGTTCATTCCTACTTACAATACCGAAGACAGCTGCTGCTAATATTGCTCCAATGGCATAACGCCCCACCCGCTTCGATGCAGTGCGTGTATCGGGAACATCTGGCAACCTAGGAGCATCTCGATATGGAGACAGCGGTGAAACTGAAGCACCTGCCGGTTTTTGAGGAGAGACATTGGTCAGTTTTGGCTGCTGAACAGGAGGCTGTACAACAGCATTACGCTTTATCACTACCAAATTGTCCAATCTTCTCATACCAGCAATGAGCGCCTCGATTTGTAAACGTGAATAAAACAATCGATGACTTTTAATCCAATTAAAGTTCACATCTCGCAAAGCATGAGAGAGCATATCAATAGCAAACTCAGCTCGGCGAGAGGCTGGTTCTAAAATAAGTTTTTGCTCGAAAGTCTCCATTACTTCACACACTCTACCTTCAAAAATTAAAAGATCGTGTTGATTACTCTTTTGAATGAGATAGCCGCGCAGAGCACTAAAAAACGCATTCACTAAAGCGATAAATTCATCATAATAGTATGATTTAACTGGATCACGAAGAGCCTTCAAACGTCTTACAGGCGTTGATGGTGGGACAACTTCCATTAACCTCTTCAGATAGGTCTGCCAATCAGAGCAATCAATCTCGGGAGCGCGTTCAACACCAAACCTAGAACCATCCATAATATAGTGATAACCTCAATTAATACTGGCATGTAATTCTAAGAGCTGCACGGATAGAAGTCAATTGTGGGAGATCAGAACTAGGAAGCTAGAAGCCAGAGGCATGAATGAAGGAAAGGCTCAATTTTAAAATCTAGAATCGAGAGTCTAAAATCTAAATTTTATGCTTATGGCCTCATAATTCATCGAACTGTATGTAAGCCGATCTTGCTAAACGCCACTTTCAACTTTCCACTTTCAACTTTTTTGCAATCGTCTCCCCAACCAATCTTCCTGTAGCCCAAGCTACTTGTAGATTAAAGCCTCCAGTCACACCATCCACGTCTAAAACCTCACCACCAAAATAGAGATTCGGACAGCATTTCGATTCCAATGTTTTGCGGTTTACTTCATCCAGACAGACCCCACCAGCTGTGACAAATTCATCCCCTGGTCGACGCGCCAGCAGAGTTAATCGTAATTCACCAGAAAGTAAATGAACTAGTTTTCGACGCAGTGCTTTGGGCAATTGATGACAAGTATGTGACTCACTGATACCAGATAGCAGTAAAAGCTCAGCCACCAAACGTTTTGGCAATAAAGTCCTTAATATATTGGCTACTGACTTGGCGGTATTTTGATGAAATAATGATAAAAGTGCATGCTCCCAATAATCAAAGTTGTTGTACCCTAAAGGATACAAACGCACTGATAATGGATGCTGGGGTGTAATTGTCGCAAACGGAATATGAGCTGAAAAAGCAAACACCATTGGCCCCGAAATACCAAAGTGAGTAAAGAGAAAAGGACCAGTAATCACTTCCGTCTTGGGATCGACACCCACCAAACTAGCTGCAGGCAAACTAATACCTGAAAGTTCTTTACACCAAGTTTCTTTTACTTCAAATGAATTAAGCGAAGGTCCCAACTGAGTAATTGTATGACCGCAAGCTTTAGCAAAATCATAACCATCTCCAGTAGAGCCGGTATGACGATAGGCATTGCCACCAGTAGTGATCACGACGACATCCATCATCTCACTTCTTTTAGCGGTAACTAATTCGAATCGACCATCACCTTGCTTCACAATTGCAGTTACTGGCTCAGAAAAATGTACTTGCACATCATATTTTGCAAATAACTTCTCAAATACGGTAACTACATCTTTGCCCTGATCAGAACGAGGAAAAACGCGAAAATCCTCTTCATTTTTGAGAGGAACACCATGAGCTTCAAACCATTGAAATACTTTTTCAGGGCCAAAAGCAGCCATTGCTGGGCGCAAAAATAAAGAGCCTCTAACGTATTTGCTCTCCACCAAATGTGTATCAGTATAACCAGTAGTCACATTGCAGCGACCACCACCACTAATAAGCACCTTCTTACCCAAAGACGGATTCTTCTCAAAAATATGAATCACAGCTTTAAGATTTCGTTCACACAATGTAGCAGCCACCATCATCCCTGCGGCTCCTCCACCAATAATAGCAATGTTCATAATGGATTATTATGTATCCATTCAACCAGCTTTTTTTGACCAATTTGAGGATATAAATCCAACAGATCTTTCAAAGCGGTTAAGGCATACCAAGTAGGTATATATTGATTATCAGCTGAAGCTCTTTCTTGTTCTGGCCCTCCAACCACGGGTGTCCCAGCAGTCGAATAAATCAAGAACCAAAACTCTTTTCTCCCTTCATTTATTAGTTCAAATAGTAACTGAGGATTAGTAACTTTGAGACCAAACTCCTCACCAACCTCCCTTATTACAGCGATCTCTTTGGTTTCACCAGACTCAATTGTTCCTCCACCAAAAATCAAATACTCCCGCCCACCTTTGATTCTTTTCATTAAGAGCACATGTTGTCCACGAACAATGACGGCTACCGCTCGAGCACCAGTAATATCAACTTCAGGCATTATCCCAGGGCTTAGTTACCCATCAAGCTTACTCACACATGCCAAGAATGCAATCATTAAGATCAATTAAGTTACTTAATATACTTAACTTTATCTATCAAACGCTGTAGAATAGACCCACTGATCTACCTTATGAACCAACCAGCACCAAAAATTACGGGATTTTTCCGTAATTATCTCCGTTTTCTTATCCCACTCATCATTGCAGCCACTTTGGCTAATGGTCTTGGATTAGTAATTCCAGCTTTGATCTCCAAACATATTGATATATATCAGGTTAGCGGGAGCTATAACTTCAATCTCATTTTGTTAGAATTAATCGGCATCACAGTTGCTGTAGCTCTCTTCACCTTAATTCAGTCGGCCCTCGCTACATTCACTGCGGAAAAAATGGCCTATGATCTGCGCGATCAATTGGCAAAAAAGATTTCTCAGCAAAGCTTTCATTATGTAAGCACTACTACGGTAGCGAAACTTTTGACTATCATTACTAGTGACGTCGACGGTATCAAAGGCCTGATCTCTCAGGGAATAGTCGCAATATTCTCAGCTTTATTAATTCTTATTGGTAGTAGCATTGCATTGCTGTCTATTGATCTCAAATTAGCCTTGATTACATTGAGCATTATTCCCCTCATTGCTTTTGCATTTAGCTTTATCTTTGGTCGAATTGGCAAGCTATTCCGTGCTGCTCAAGAAAACCTGGAAAAAATCAACAAAGTGGTCAATGAAAGCATCATTGGAGCTAGCTTAGTGCGCGTGCTCAATGCTGAGAACCAAGAAAAAGAAAAATTTGATATAGTGAATACTAAGTCACACGATATTGGATTCGCTATTGTTAAAGGATTTGGTTCCTTATTCCCAATTATCAACTTGCTAGCCAATGCATCAACTTTACTTATTCTGTGGTTTGGAGGCTTGAAAACTATTAGCGGAGAACTCAGCCTTGGAAATTTTGCTGCTTTCTTTGCTTATGCAAGCATGCTACTTGCTCCAGTTTTTATTATCGCTTTCATTAGCACAACAATGTCGAGAGCCTTCATTTCTTGGCAAAGAATAAACTCTGTACTACAAGCTCCTCTAGAAGAGGTGAATGGCACTATTACAACACCCATCAAGGGGGATATTAGCTTTGAAAGCGTCTCCTTAGCTTATAATGAAAAGACCGTATTAAAAAATATATCCTTCGCTATCAAACAAGGAAGTAGAACAGCCATTGTTGGCCCAGTATCAGCTGGAAAGAGTCAAATCCTCTATCTTATAGCTCGCCTGATTCAACCAACTCAAGGTGCAATCAATATTGACGACAAACCATTAGCTGATTATGAACGCGATACTTTGATGCATGCAATTGGGTTAGTATTTCAAGATAGTATCATCCTCAATACCACGGTTAGAGAAAATATCCAACTCCACGAAAGTGTGGATGAATCCGCCCTTCAAAAAGCGATAGACACCGCTCAGTTGCGTGATTTGATTGCTAGCTTGCCCCAAGGACTAGAAACGCAAATTAGCGAGCGCGGCAGCAACTTATCAGGAGGGCAAAAACAAAGGTTAATGCTCGCAAGAGCATTGGCGCTCAACCCAAAAGTATTGCTACTCGATGACTTCACTGCTCGTGTAGACCAGGCGACTGAAAAAGAAATTATTAATGCAATACAGAAAAACTATCCCAACCTTACGCTCATCTCCATTACTCAGAAAATTGAACCCATCAAAACGTATGACCAGATCATCGTACTAATGGAAGGAGAATTAATTGCTATCGGCACACATGAAGATTTATTAGCAAGCTCTTTGGAGTATCAACAAATCTGTGAATCTCAAAAAACTTCAGAATAAATATATGAAATATAATCTTTTAGCTTTAGATAAAAAGGAAAATCCCAGTTTATGGGAGGGCATTAAAAGTCTTTTAACCTACTTGGGCGAAGACAGGATGAAGTTAGTATGGGCATTGCTAATCGTACTTCTCAACTCTGGCATAGTGATAGTCACGCCATACTTTATAGGACTAGCTACTGACACCTACATTGTCGCCCATGACACTACAGGACTACTGCGCATGATTGGCATATTGGTCTTGCTTTATATTGTAGCGGTGCTGACCAGCTACAGCCAAATGGTCTTAACCGGACAAGTAGCTCAAAAAATGCTTTACCGTCTACGCAGCACTATATTTGCCAAAATCCAGAGTTTACCATTGGCTTTTTTTCAACAAAATAAAACGGGAGACCTTATGGCCCGTATCAATAATGACACTGATAAACTTAATCAGTTTTTATCAGAAAGCATCATGCGTTTTCTGGGAAGCTTCTTTGTAATTGTCGGTGTTGGTATTTTCGTACTTTTCTTTCAATTTTGGTTAGCAATAGCAATGTTTAGCGGCCTTGTTGTAATTATGATCATCTCACGTTTGATAAAATCAAAAGTCGAGAAAGCTAACAAAATGAGTGCAGCTGCTACTGGAGCACTATCAGGACAATTACAAGAAAGTCTCAGTAATTTCAAAGTAATTGTAGCCTTCAATCGTCGCCAGTATTTTGAAGAAAAATTACAAGAATTTAATCTACAAAACTTCAAGGGTAATCGTGCCAGCTCCTTTATAAATAGTGTTTATAAACCCATATATGATAGTTCAGGCAATATCGCCAAAACTTTGGTATTAATTTACGGACTCTACCTAATAGCCTCAGGAAATATTAGTATCGGCACCTTGATTGCTTTTTTGAGCTATACTCAGAGATTCTACGATCCACTACAGATGTTTGGCACCATTGTAGGCAATATCCAAAACGCTTTAGCTTCATGGGCTCGAATTAAAGACATGCTCATGATGGAAAATGACTTAATGGTATTACCTAAAACTACAGCTACTACGGAGACTAAAAATCTCATGCAATTTGATCATGTCCGTTTTGGTTATCTACCAGAAAAAGTAATTATTCCAGATGCCAGCTTTAGCTTAGCATCTGGAAAAACATATGCATTCATTGGTCCAACTGGCGGAGGCAAAAGCACCATGGCCAGCCTCATGGCTAGGCTCTATGATCCTCAAGCTGGCACCATCACCTTGATGGGCAATGATCTGAAAAGCTACACCCCGGAGGAGATAAGCAGTAACATAGGCTTTATCCTTCAAGATGCATTGCTCTTTAGTGGCACTATTGGCGAAAATATCCGCTATGGGAACAATCAGCTAAAAGATCTTAATGATGAACAGTTACTGCAGCTTTTAGCCGAAAAAAATCTAACTGACTGTTTAGAAAAGTTCCCTAATGGATTAGCTACTGAAGTGATCAGTGGAGGTGAAAATCTTAGCTTAGGCCAAAAACAACTAGTCTCTTTCATGAGAGCAATTTTACGCAAACCCCAATTATTGATATTAGATGAAGCTACAGCCAATATAGATACAGTTACTGAACAGTATCTCACCCAACTACTAGACAAATTACCACCGTCAACCACTAAAGTAGTAATCGCTCATCGCCTCAATACTATTCAAAATGCTGATGAAATCATCTTCATCAACAACGGTCAAATCGAGCACACTATGGACTTCGAACACGCTATGCATTTAATTGATAGTGCTAAAAGAAAAAGCTAACCA
>JACCDN010504965.1_pt1 | contig 11705 bp, 8 predicted proteins | sample 7441691 | NCBI WGS metagenome assembly JACCDN01 (sample SAMN15323439, study PRJNA562643) | freshwater metagenome | isolation source: river surface water | place: USA:Blue River Watershed | collected 2017-08-16
CACTAACATTATTTTCCCGCTCCATTAAAAATAATTCAGAAGGATTGGTAATTTCAAGCAATCCAGCTGAGGTCATTTCAAAAACCCCTATTTCATTAACACCGCCAAAGCGATTCTTTATTGAACGCAGGATTCTGAAATGATTATTATGGTCACCTTCAAAATACAGGACAGTATCTACCATATGTTCAAGGACTTTCGGTCCGGCAAGTTGGCCATCTTTGTTTACATGACAAGCAAGAAGTACTGTAATATTATTTTGCTTAGCGTAATTAATGAGCAGATGCGCTGAAGCTCTTATCTGAGAAACCGTTCCGGGAGCTGACGATAACTCAGTAGTAGCGACAGTTTGGATAGAATCAATAACGACTAAATCTAATTTATTTTTGTGTTTATCGATAGTGGAAATTATATCTTCTACATTAGTTGCAGCAAGTAAACCTGTTTTGTTGTTAGTAATTCCAACTCTTTTAGCTCTCAGTTTAATCTGATTAGTTGATTCCTCACCTGTTATATAAAGGCAGCCAACGTCATTGTGAGCGAGCTTTGAACAGAGTTGCAGTAAAAGGGTTGATTTGCCAATTCCCGGATCACCCCCAATCAGAATAGCAGAGCCACTAACTAACCCACCACCAAGAACTCTATTTAATTCTTCAATAGGTGTTTTAACCCTCATGGTTTCAACTACTGCATCGCTTAAAAAATCTAATTCTTGCGCCGTGCCAGTTTTGGGAACAATAATTTTACTACTGGAAGCAAGCTCCTCGGTGATTGATCCCCACTGACCACAATCAGGACATTGACCGAGCCATTTATTAGAAACGCTACCGCAGTTATTACAGGAAAAAACTTTTTTAATTTTGCTCATATCTTACTATTATTAACCTGCTGTTACCGTAAACTTTTTCCTTAAGCAGATGCAAGTTTGGAAATTTTTCTAAAACCAGTTTAGCAGCTTTTTCCATTTCCATGGCAATAATTGCATTATTCTCTAACCAATTATTCTCAATTAGGTAGGTTAAAGTTTTTACGCATAAGTTATTATAGTAAGGGGGATCAATGAAAACAATATTATATTGCCTATTAGATTTCGGCAGGGAAGAGGCATCAGCTAATTGACAATAGATATTATTTTTCTCCCCTATTTTATCAGCAAACTTTTCAATCAGCTTGAGATGTCGAGAGTTATTGTCAATTAAGGTGGCATTTTTAGCCCCTCGAGACAACGCTTCAAAGGATAGTATTCCTGTACCGGCAAATAAATCCAATACTTGAGCATTATCTAGCGGTTTAGAATTAAAAAATCCCCCAGAGGTTATTATGCTAAATAGCGCTTCTCGAAATTTAGCAGTAGTAGGTCTATATTCTGAGGCCTTGGACGTTGGGATTATTCTGTTCTTGTGTTTTCCCGAAATTATTTTCATTTTAGTGCTTATTACTATTAATTAAGAACGCTAATTAATAAAGGATTTTAGAAGAATTGGTTGCGGGGGCTGGATTTGAACCAACGACCTTCAGGTTATGAGCCTGACGAGCTACCAGACTGCTCCACCCCGCGGCAAATATTTTGAAAAACTTAATTCTGACTAAAAAAGTTATATTTTTTGTAAGCTTCACCAGACAAATTTAAGTTCTGGCAGTTAAATTTAGTTAAATAAACCTAAGCACCTACGAATGATAGATTATTTCTAAGCAAGATGCAAGTAACAATTTATAAAATTATAAAAATTATACCCCTGTTAAATAGTAATTGACCTACGGAAAAAGTAAGATATAATCCACATTCGTGTCTTAAGCTAGATATTTTAAAGGGTATAACTAGCTATAAGTTTTTGATTAAAACAGCGGAGTGTAACTATGAACGAGTTAGAGCAAAGAATGCTGGATTTGCTGCAAGAAGGGAAAGAAAAGTATGGTTATTTAGGTGTTAAAGCAGAATTTGAAGCTGAAGGAACACGACATGATGAGTTATTGCGATTAGCTGAAATAACCAGAAGAGCTGGTTTAAATATAGGCCTTAAAATTGGAGGATGTGAAGCTGTTACGGATTTATTGGCGAGTAAGCAAGTAGGGGGGGATTATATTATTGCCCCAATGGTTGAAAGTTCTTATGCTCTCTCTAAATATATTGATGCTAAAAATAAGATATATTCGGATTTTGAGAAAAAGCAGGTGAAGTTTTTATTTAACGTTGAAACTGAGCTAACATTTAGAAATATAGATTCTATTATCGCGTGTGCTAAGGAAGATAAAGGAGCTGATGGGATAGTATTTGGTAGAGGTGACTATGCTTTATCTAAAGGGTATAGTAGAAATGATATTTTAATTGATGAAGTAACAAATGACTGTATAGAAATAGCCCGTTTATGTAAAGAAAATAGTCTTGAATTCGTTGTAGGTGGAGCTGTTGCCCAAGATTCAATTCCGATTTTAAAAAGGATTAAAGATGTACATTTGACTCGCTTTGAGACGCGAAAGATTATTTTTTCATCGGATGTTTTGAGTAGTAATAATGCTGTGGAACAAGGGATAAAAGATGCGCTTATGTTTGAGCTGTTATGGCTGCAAAATAAAAGAAATTACTACTCTCTTATTGAAAAAGAAGATATACAGCGTATTACAACATTAGAAAAACGTTTAACAGTATAATGGTAATTTTTTAGTTATCTAAAAAATACGCTCCTTGGTAAATCTTCTAATTCTTGTAAAATGGTGTGTTTTAAAAACTTTAAGGGTATCTTGCAGAATAGTTTAATGGTGACTCCACGGCTAAATTTTGTTGACATTACTCTAGTATTGGTTTTATACCTTGGAGTTCTATATTTAGTTTTTTAATAAGTCATGAGCAAAGAAAAAAAATACAGCGACGTAATATGTGAGTGGTTAAAGCACCTTGGGTATACCCACTGTTTTTTCGTTGCTGGTGGTAATATAATGCATTTACTGGAGAGTGCTAATAAATGCTTTAAGTGCATTCCTACAATTCATGAAGTTGCTGCCGGGATTGCTGCTGAATACTTTAATGAAACAGAATGTGGCAAGAAAGCTTTTGCATTGATAACGGCTGGTCCAGGTTTTACAAATATAGTAACTGCTATAGGTGGTGCTTACTTAGAAAGTAGGGAATTATTGGTAATAGGCGGGCAAGTTAAAACAAGTGATCTGTCTTACGGTCAAAATATCAGGCAAAGAGGAATTCAAGAAATAGCAGGAGTGGATATTGCTCGTCCTATTACGAAAAAAGCTGTTTGTTTATATGAACCTTTAAGTTATGATGAATTTGCGGAGATTATAACTTTAGGTTCTATACCTAGAAAAGGGCCGGTATTTATTGAATTTCCTTTAGATATCCAAGCATGTATAGTCAACTCACCTGGACCGTTAAGTTTACCCTCCGCTAATAATGAAACCCAAATTGCGAGCTTGGATGATTCTTACTTAAAACATAGCGCTTCGGAAGTTGCAAGATTAATAAGAACGGCGAAGCGGCCGATTATATTAATCGGTGGTGGTGTAAAAAGAGAAACCGTAAATAAGAATTATGATTCTTTAGACTTATTTGGTGTTCCTATAATGACTACGTGGAACGGGGCGGATAGAATTGGAGCTGACCACAAGCTTTATTTTGGTCGCCCAAATACTTGGGGACAGAGATATTCCAATGTATTAATTCAGCAGTCGGATTTGCTAGTAGCTATAGGAACAAGGTTGGGGTTACAACAAACAGGTTTTAACTGGCAGGAATTTGTACCTAACGGTCGAATTGTACAGGTTGATTGTGATGAAGGGGAGCTAACTAAAGGTCATCCGATTGTTTTTATGCCGATATGCGGAGAGGCCAATGCTTTCTTAGAGCTTTTACTAAAAGAGCGATTTGGAGGTTATTTTAACTGGATTAAGCACTGTAATAAAGTAAAGGAATTATTACCCTTGGAAGAAACTATAAATTTTACTGGTAAGGATTATATATCTCCTTATAGATTTAGCTCTATGCTCTCTAAATTATGTAGTAATAAAGATTTAATAATTCCATGTAGTAGTGGAGGAGCTATGACTACCACAATGCAAGCTTTTGCTGCTAAGAAAGGACAAGTTATTATTAATAATAAATCTCTTGCCTCTATGGGTTATGGGTTAAGCGGAGCTATTGGCGCAGCTATTGCTTTAAGCCCGCGCCGTACTATCTTGATAGAAGGAGATGGAGGTTTTGCTCAGAACCTGCAAGAATTAGGCACTGTTGTGGCTAATGGTTTGAATTTAAAGATTTTTATATTTGATGATTGTGGCTATGCTTCAATTCGAATGACTCAAAAGAGCTATTTTGGTGGAAATTATTTTGGGTGCGATAATAAGACGGGGTTGGGTTTACCAAATTGGGAAAAATTATTTGCTGCATATAATATACCATTTTTCAAGTTACCGAAAGATTTTGATAATAGTCAGGAATTTAGCTCTTTATTTAATTCTAAAGGAGCTGTAGGATTTATTGTACCAATAGACCCTGAGCAAACATATTTTCCTAAGATTACTAGTAAGATTTTAGCAAATGGCAGTATGAAATCTAATCCTTTAAATTTAATGACCCCGGATATTGATGAGCAGGTAATCAATAAAATAAACTTAAGTTTACAAGAAATAAAATAAATGACTAATAAAGTAAAACAAGTAGTAATTTTAGCAGGTGGGAAAGGAACTAGGCTAGCTGAAGAAACTATCCACCGTCCTAAGCCAATGGTCGAAATAGGCGGCAAACCGATTTTGTGGCATATAATGAAAATTTATGATTATTATGGTATTAAAGAATTTATAATTTGCCTTGGTCATAAAGGTGATATGATTAAGGAATACCTATTTAACTATACCCTGTTGAATTCAGACATCACTTTAAGAACTAACAGTAATGGTTCTTCAAACATAGTATGGCATCGTAATAATTCTGAGGATTGGACAATAACGCTGATTAATACTGGTGAGGATACTATGACTGGAGGACGGTTAAAAAGGATCAAACCGTATTTATATCCAGGGATACCCTTCTGTATGACTTATGGAGATGGTGTGGGGGATGTTAATATAAAAGAATTAATAAGGTTTCATTTTGAACAAGGTAAATTAGCAACTGTAACTGGTGTAAAACCGATTGCAAGATTTGGTGCGCTCCACCTAGAAGATCATCTTGTAAGTTATTTCGAAGAAAAGCCAAAAGATGAATCCGGGTTTATTAATGGTGGGTTTTTTATACTTAATCCAGAAGTAGTGGATTACATTGATAATGATCAGATATCTTGGGAAAAAGAACCGTTAGAAAAGCTAGCCACCAATCGTCAACTAATTGCCTTTTTGCATAAAGGTTTTTGGCAACCTATGGATACTATAAGGGATAAGCAATATTTAGACTCTTTGTGGAGTAATAATCAGGCCCCTTGGAAGGTATGGTAGTTGAATGAATTCGAAGTATAATTTTTGGAAAAATAAAAAAGTCTTGCTTACCGGTCATACGGGTTTTAAAGGCGGTTGGTTAAGCTTATGGCTAGCACAATTAGGGGCGAAAGTAACAGGGTATTCGCTTGCTGCTCCTACTAATCCAAATTTTTTTGATGCATTAGATATAGCCGGTAAAATAGACTACACTTACGAAGGTGATATACGCAATTTAGATTTTTTGTCTAAAATTATCAATAAACATAAGCCAGAAATTATATTTCATATGGCTGCGCAACCTTTAGTACGTTTTTCATATCAGAATCCGATTGAAACATACTCAACTAATGTTATGGGGACAGTAAACCTACTTGAAGCTGTACGCAATTGTAGTGAAGTAAGGGGGGTTGTAGTTGTTACAAGTGATAAGTGCTATGAAAACCGGGAACAACGTTATCGATATAAGGAATATGATCGTTTAGGGGGACACGACCCTTATAGCAACAGTAAGGCCTGTGCAGAACTAGTGACACAGGCATATAATTTATCATATTTTAATAGGTCAGAAAGCAGCACAAAAGTCGCTACAGTAAGAGCTGGTAATGTAATAGGAGGAGGCGATTGGGCAGAAGATAGGTTAATACCTGATATCATAAGAGCATTATCAAATAACCAATCGCCTATTATTCGCCACCCTGATGCAATTAGGCCTTGGCAGCATGTTTTAGAGCCTCTTTCTGGTTATTTAACAGTTGGTAGATATCTTTATAACAACGAACATTTTGAGTGTCCATCATGGAATTTTGGTCCTGCGGCCGAAAACGAACAAACAGTAAGTTTCATTGCTGATAATATATGCAAAATCTGGGGTAATGGAAAAATATTACCGACGGTTATAAAAGAACATAGCGCTCCTCATGAAGCAACACTCCTATCACTGGATAATTTAAAAGCTGAACAAGAACTGCAATGGAAACCAAAATGGGATATTTATACCAGTTTAGAAAAAACAATAGAATGGTACAAAAAGTATTATAGTAATAGAGAGGTTGAGCAAATAACTTTGCAACAACTCAGTGAATATAAACTCTAACATAAATTAACGAATATCTATATGGTACGTAAGATAACTCAATCCAATCCTCATGAACTTGAAGCAAAAGCTTCAGAAATAAAAACAAAAATTTTTAACCTTGTAGAAGAATATTGTGCGATTGCTCATGGACCGAGAGAGTTTATAGCCGGCATATCAAATGTACCTGTGACAGGTAAAGTATATGGCAGCAATGAAATTTCTTTATTAGTTGAATCAGCTTTGGATTTTTGGCTTACTACAGGAAGATTTAACACAGCATTTGAAAAAAAATTAGCTCAGTTTTTAGGTACTCGTTTTGTACTAACTTGTAACTCTGGATCCTCTGCAAATCTTTTGGCAGTATCAGCTTTAACAAGTCATTTGCTTAAAGGTAAAGCATTAAAACCAGGGGATGAGGTCATTACGTGTGCAACCGGATTTCCTACGACAGTAAACCCTATTATAATTAATCAACTTATACCTGTATTTGTAGATGTTGATATTCCAACGTATAATATTAATGTAGATGCGGTTGAAAGTGCTATCTCAAGTCGTACAAAAGCAATTGTTGTGGCTCATACTTTGGGAAACCCTTTTAATCTTGAACGCATTAAGCAAATAGCTGAAAAACATGACTTATTCTTAATTGAAGATACTTGCGATGCTTTGGGTGCTTTATATCAAGGGAAAATGGTAGGAACATTTGGAGATATAGGTACCTGCAGTTTTTACCCTGCTCATCATATAACTATGGGTGAAGGAGGAGTAGTATTTACCCAAAATAGTGTTATGAAAAGAATATTAGAATCGATGAGAGATTGGGGAAGAGATTGCTGGTGCGAACCAGGTCAGGATAATACTTGTGGAAAAAGGTTTGAGTGGACATTAGGTAATCTTCCTTGCGGATATGATCATAAATATACCTACTCCCATCTTGGGTATAATTTAAAAATAACTGATATGCAAGCAGCAGTGGGATTAGGTCAATTAGACAGGTTGGATCAGTTTATTGCTACAAGGCGTAATAATTTCGCTTATCTGTATGAAGGGTTTAAAGCGCTTGAAGAATATTTTATTCTACCGGAGGCTACAGCTAATAGCGAACCATCCTGGTTTGGTTTTCCATTAACTATCCGTGCAGGGTCGTCATTTACACGTAACAAATTAATAAATTATCTTACCCTAAAGAAAATTGATACTAGGCTGTTATTTGGTGGAAATCTATTAGCACAACCGTATATGAACTCCAGATTATATCGTGTGGCAGGATCATTAAATAATAGCGATATAGTTATGAATAATACTTTATGGATAGGCTTATATCCAGGATTAACGCACACTCATTTGAGTTATACCCTGCAAATCTTCCATGATTTTATAAAAACTCTTTAATCCCAGAATTTATGGAGAAAATTGCCTCATTAAAAAAATTAGAAGTAGAACTGCAAAATTCCAACCACATATTTATTGTCACTGGGGTTAATGGGTGGATTGGTAAGGCAACAGTTATGTTGTTAGCTCAATATCTGGGTGAAAGTGCACCTAACCGTATTATTCCTTGCAGTAGCAGTTTGTCTCATTTTAATCTACAAAATGGTACTAAGTTGAAATGCCGGAAATTAGAAGAATTGGGGTCTTTACCAAAATCATTGCCCTATATAATATTCCATTTTGCGTTTTTGACAAAGGATAAATTACTTCAAATGCCAGTTAGCGAATTTGTAGCAGCTAATTTAGAAATTAGAAAAAAAATTACTGATTTTATTAAAGAAACTAAACCGGAAGGTATAATATATGCATCATCAGGAGCAGTATACAATAATGACCGAACCATTAGTAATGATATCACGGTTAATCCTTACGGTTTTCTAAAAGCTCAAGATGAATCGCATTTTTTAACTGTCAGTGCAGATATTGGCACTAAACTAGTGATCCCACGTATCTTTAATATTGCAGGATACTATATTAATAAATGGGAGATTTATGCCTTAAGTAGTTTTATTATGCAAGCATTAAATCATAAACACATCTTAATAAACGCCAAGCACCCTGTAATTAGGTCTTATGTTAATGTAATTGATGTAATAAACTTATGTTTATTATACTTATTAGACAAACAGCAGTCTTTTAAAGAAAATATATTTGATACTGTTGGAACAGAAGAACTAGAACTGACAGCACTTGCGGAATTAGTTAAATCATGCCTTGGTAAAGAAAATATTCCTATCATACGAGAAGGTTACGATGCTGAACTCTTACCAGATCGATATGTAGGATGCGATCATGCCCAAAATATACTACTTAACAAATTCCAATATCAACCTTTCTCGATTCAAACTTCTATAAATCAAACCATTAAATATATAAAAAATCTAGAAGTTGGAATATAAACGTAAGAAAAAAATATTAAAAGGTTTCTATATACGATAAATAAAGAAGAAAGTACTTTCTAAGTATGATTATGAATAAAATACTCCCTGATCTAGTACATCCTTACTATATTGTAGCACCAAGTTATGTTAATACATCAGCTGGAATTAAAGTACTACATTTATTATGTCATCACCTCAATAAAAAGGGATATCCAGCTTATATGGTCATACTGCCAAATATTTACTCAGGTGGAATAGCAGTGGATTTAGTTACGCCAAAATTAACAAAAGAAATTATGGAATTACATTTTAAGCATAAGCGATGCCCTATTGTAGTTTATTCTGAAACAATCACTGATAACCCATTAAATGCTCCTTTAGTAGCGAGATATGTATTGAATTACCCTGGTTTACTTGGAGGAGATAAGGTTTACAATGAAAAAGAAATAATATTTGCTTATACAAAAGATTTAGCCAGATCTTTTTCTACCGAGAACGAGGACCTAAATGTTTTATTTATGCCAGTATCTGATACAAAAATATTTTATCCTCCAAAACACAAAACAGAAAGAAAAGGCACTTGTTTTTACGCAAGCAAATACCAATCTATCCACGGGGGTAAGCTTAAAGAAATAAATGAAAAAAATAGCTATGAAATCACAAGAGATAAGCCTGATTCACTTTCTACACTTGAAATAGCAGAAAGGTTTCGAAGTTCAGAGATATTTTATACTTATGAAGAAACAAGTCTAGCACTTGAAGCAATACTTTGTGGCTGTCCTACAGTTTTCATTCCGAATGAATATTTAACCAAAAAACCTTTTTCTGCAAGTGAAATAGGTATGAATGGAATGGCTTGGGGTATAGATAAAAAAGCCATTCAGCATGCTAAAGATACTGTCCATCTCATGCAAAATAATTATATGCAAGCTGTTAATACTTTTGACCAACAATTAGACAATTTTATCAGTATAACCCAGACTAGAGCAAAAAAAGAGCCTATTTATAATACAATCAATACATCTTTTTTAAAGATTCCTAGATTTTACACAGCTAAATTCCTTCTAAAAAGAATCTTGTATTATTACCATCATCATGGAATTTTAAAAGTTATTTCAAAATCAATCCAATTCTTAATAAAGATCTTACGAAATAAATTCAGCCTATAACCTTAGCCCCTGTCTTTTTAAATGTGTAAATTTCTAGAATAGGTACGTACGTTCTATTATCAAATTTTATCAAAAAATGGGCCATGGCTTCTCCCCAATTTTGAATGGGTATACTCTATTTTCGCGTAATATAACCTATCGTTAAGTACAGAGCCTTAAAAGCAGAATCATCACTAGGAAAAACCCGCTTATTATTTGTTACTTTGCGTAATTGGCTATTTAGATGCTCTATCGTATTAGTTGTATAAATTATTCTTCTAACAGCCTCCGGATACTGTAAAAAACCACCAGATTTTCCCAATTATTTTGCCATGTGGGGATACTGTTTTCCCCATTTCAGATCAAAATCAGATAAGGCGCGCCTGGGTTTCACATTCCGTGATCGAGCTGTATGCTAACTTTAAATCTGCAGCTACTTCCTTCCTACCTTTATAGCTCACCTATGCTAAGTTTTTTCTAATTTGATGGACAATACAACGGATGCTTATATTTCGGAACATACAGTAGATGTAGCTTCTCTCATACCTGTCAAATTATCACTCCAGGCACTCAACATATCTTTTAGCAAAATTATTTAGCCGAAATTTAGCTCCTTCGTCCTCACTGATCCATAAACCTAAAATATCTTTCCTACCAGTTAAATCTATACCCAAAGCTACCTCCTTATACCGTCTTGTTAATAATCCTCTTATCGGGCCTTACTTTAACCACTAAGGTATCAAAATAGCATAAATCGCTTCTAAGATCCTATGTTGCTAATTCCTAACCTCATCAATTATATTATCTGTACTCTGCTAATTAAGCTCTCACTTATTTCAGTTCCATATAATTCCAGAATTTGATTCTTAATAGCAGAGACACTTATTCCTTTTGCATATAGTGATAATATCTTCTGGGTCTAACCATCTCTACCCTAATCTGATACTTCGGTACTAGCAGCGGGGAAAATTCAGCATTTCTATCACGGAGTACTTCTAGTTCTAATACTCCGCCTTCGGTAATTATACTTCTATCTTATTCCTATTAAATTATATTATTCTTAATATAACCTATCCTAGAAACTTTATACACCTAGTTGTAGAGCTAACTTTAAAACGACTTCGGTGTATTCCATACGTAAATCAAGACCTTTTCAGCACACCAGATAGTTTAGTAAAATTGAAGTTGCCCAGTAAAAGCCTATTTTTAAGCTTATACCAATTTTTTGTGCTTATATTTAGGATTTCTGGAGTCTTCTCCTATATAGTTAGTAACATAATTATGATAATCTTCATAGTTTCCTTCAAACCATGAGGCACTTCCGTCTTTATCATAAGCAATAATATGGGTAGCTATCCTGTCCAAAAACCACCGATCGTGGCTTATTACAAAAACACAACCGGCAAAATCAAGGATAGCATCTTCTAGAGCTCTTAATGTATCCACATCCAGGTCATTGGATGGTTCATCCAGTAGAATAACATTTGCACCGGATTTTAACAATTTAGCTAAGTGAACCCTATTTCTTTCTCCGCCAGATAACTGGCCTACTTTTTTTTGTTGAGCACCCCCTTTAAAGTTAAAAGCTGAACAATAAGCTCTGCTCTTGATTGACATACCTCCTAATTCTAAAACTTCTAACCCTTCTGATATTTCTTCCCATACTGTTTTATTATCGTCCAAGTGGTC
>JACCDN011097326.1_pt1 | contig 11703 bp, 3 predicted proteins | sample 7441691 | NCBI WGS metagenome assembly JACCDN01 (sample SAMN15323439, study PRJNA562643) | freshwater metagenome | isolation source: river surface water | place: USA:Blue River Watershed | collected 2017-08-16
AAGGGGGCTACAAGTGCCAGAATGCCTGATCTAGATACTCCCTCAGGAGCATCCCATGTGGTTACTAATGTTTTGCATGCAGGTGCACCTGCCGCAGTTTCTGCTGCAACAGGTAAGGGCGCGCCTTCACCAGCAGCTCCTCCAGCTAGATTTAGAGGGGCAGTCCGTCCGGCGCTAGGAGGTGGGGCGGATCTTCCTACAGGAGTTTTAACTGCGGCAGCAAGGTTTGCAAAAGGAATAACTACATGGACGGCAATGTCTGAGACTGATAAAACATTAGCTGAGTTGCAAGATGTGACAGTGCCTGGATTAATTAAATTTTTTAATGAGCTAAGTCACAAAGATGCATCTGCTACAGCAGTTCATACTAATTCATTGGCTCGATCAGCCAGTAAACCTAAGTCAACAGCATCCGAAAAATTGAAGGAAGCAGGTGCTGCTTTTCAGGAATTTGCAAGAATTGAGGGCACTCTTACAGACGGATCTGTTCCTGCAAAACTTGGTGATGTAAGAGCTCAATTAAATAGCTTAGCAGTTTGTATTCGTGACCACCAAGATTCCATTAGGGCTGTGCTGGGGGCTAAAAGCGATGAAGCTATGCCTATTCTTGGAGATATCATTGGTCGTGCAGATGCTAGTGTTGCATCAACGAGAGTCGATGCTCGCCGTGCTGCAGGTGCTTCCTTCCCTCCCATGCCTCCTGCTGTTCCAACTCCAACTCCAACTTCAACTTCAACTGCTAGTAGAGATGGTTCTGGAGGTGGTGGAGCTGCCGGTGGGTTAGGTGGTGGATTTCGTGGCGAAGGTGGTGGAGGTGCTCCTGCCGGTGCAGTGGCAAGAGATGCTGTTGAAAGTCGAATGACAGCCTTTTTAATTGAGCATATTGGGGTTGAGAATCTTGATCGTGTCCTTACAACTTATCCGGAACGCGCATTGCAGGATAGAGAGCATGAAGGGCGTAGTTATGGTGTAAACACGCGTAAAGCTCTACGCAATCTTGCCGTGCAAGGTGTATGCGATCATTTAAATGCGTTGCGTGAACTAGCACCGTCTTCTGAAATAGATCTGGAGACATATAATGTTTTTCGTGATGAACTCTTTGCTGTTGCCAATAGAATACATGGTTCTGCTTTTAATCGGGCTGATGCGGATCTTGCTGCGGCTGATGCGATTTTAGTACAAGAATATGCAGATGCTATGTCGGCTACTGAGGGGCATTTAGATTACGGTGATATCCATCGTGAAGGTCGTGCTTTAGCGAATTATTTCGGGCTTCGCGTATTAGTGCAGGAAGGTGATGCAGAACCTACAGTTGTAATGGGTACGGATGAGGGCGAGCGTAGCCATACAATTAGAATTCGTCATACTAGAGAAAACGGTGTGGAACATTTTGATTTGATTGGTGTTGATGACGTTGCCGTACGCCCATGTACTTATGGTGATGGTCATTGCATGTTTTATTGCTTTACTCAAGCCTTTGCAATGATTGAGGCACAAAAGCGAGGTTTTTTAGCACAAAGACAGGCATTGCAAGTAGTAGCTCATGCAGAATTACATCCTCCAGCAGTAAGAAGACTTCCTTTTGGTGGTCTTGGGTCAAGAAGTAAACCAGCCTTAGCACCAGCGCCAGCACCCACATCCGTTCCAGTTCCAGCACCAGCGCCAGCTTCGGCAGTGGCCCCTGGTTTGGTCGCAGCATTGGCTGCTCAAAAAGCAGAATCAGCACCGGTAACGCCAGGTACAGATCCTCTGGCTGCAGGTTCTGCCACTGCACCTGTACCTACAGTTGGAAGAGGAGCGGTAGAGATGAAGCCGGATGCTCCTGCAGTTTACCTTTATTCTCCTGAAGGTACACCTTGGGGAGATGCCTTTAAAAAATTACGTGACGGTTTATTGCTGGCTGGTGCTGAGTTTGATGGTGATGTTTGGAATAACTTTCAGCGAGTGATTGAGGGTCCTGATTTTAACCCAGGGGTATCTGCAGCAAGAATGCTGGAAGATCTAGCGAAATTTTTTCAGACCTTTTCTGGGGATCATCAACGTCGACTTCACCAAGGGTTTAATCGCATCGGTGATTATCTCAATAAGCGCTTTTCATCTAAACTAGAAGAAGTGAGTCTTGTAGCTGTTCCCGCTGCTTCTGAACCTTTTGATTTGGCAAAATTTAATCCTTATGAATCAGATTTGAGTGATGCAGATTTAGCAGCTATTCAGAATTACCTCACTCTTCGCCTTACTAAAGGTGATGATAGAAATCTTTATTTAACGCAGTTGGTGGGAGTTTTGGCCTGTCCACAGACAGCTCCGTCTGGTAATAGACAACAAATCGAAAATATTACGAAATTACAAAGCCTCTGTGCCAGGTTATCAAAGCCAGCTCCTGTGCCTAAAGGGGGTGGTGCGAAGGAAATTACGCCTACTGATTATACAGGCTTATTTACAGCTGCGCTTGAGGCAAAAGGGGCAGAGTATGCGGATACACCTTTAATGCGTGTAGCCTTTACAGCTATTAGAGAGGGAATAGAGGCAAGTAAGGCTAATCGATCAGCAAGAAGTTTACCAGTAGGGGGGGCAGCGCGGGATAGAGCTGCATTATCTCGAGCGCCGAGTGGTCATGGGGCAGCTATGCTAAGCCCTCTTCGAGTAGCTGCATATCAATATTCTCCCCGGGAGACAACATGGGGAAATGCTTTTGCTTTAATGCGTGAGGGTCTGTTGAGCGGTAGTGTTGGAGAGGCTGTTAGTTCGGCTGCTCGAGCAATGTCTGCTTTTAAAAGAACAATAGGTGCGGAGGAGTTTCGTCCTGGTGTTGCTGTGGAAAAAATGGCTGAGGATTTGACTCAATATTTTAATAGCTTATCTGGTGATGTACGTCTAGCATTGAGAGGCGATTTTGATCGCATTGGTGATTATTTCAATAGGCGATTTGGTGCTGCTGGCATAGAGAGGGCGAGTTTAGCAGCGCTGCATCAAGCACCAAGTGCAAGGTCAATGCTTAGTAGTGCTGAAAGCGCACGGTCGCTTTTGCGTGCAGATAGTGCTGGGAGTGTAATGGGGGGAATTCCTGGTAGTATTGATGATGCTTCTGTTCCACGGGGTGTACATCATGGTGCACGAGAAGGGGATGACTTACATGCTGAAGATGACATAGTTGTTGATGCTGATGACATTACGCCTTTAATGCCAGGGGGCGCTGCGGGCCATCTAAGTATGGGCTCGGCGTCGTTGCCGAGGGTTCCTTCCAGGCGTCTGGCACCAGAAGAGTCTTTAGCAGCGCTGAGTCCTTATGCAGATGTAACTGCTTCTTTACCTGAGATTGAGAGACAGCTTCAAGCAAAAAGGGGAGATGATAGAAATCTTTATTTAGCAAGAGTATTAGAAGTGCTTGCTTGCCCAAGTGTGACCGGTGATGGTGAACAGAATATTACGGTGGCTAGAAATTTAGCTGCAGTAAGAGGTTTAGTAGAGCGTTTGGATGGTGCAGCAGTTTCAAGTGCTGCAGGAACAGGAGTAAGTCAGCCTCTTTTACCAAAATTTACCGAAATTTTGAAAGCGAAGGCAGAGCGGTATGCTGAATTGCCATTGATGCAAAGAGCCTTTGCAGTTATTAACGGAAAAATGTCGCTAGCAGTGACAGGAGATGCGCCCGTAAGGATGGTCGCTACAAGTCCAGTCACAGGAACAGCTTCTGGATTAGCTGTACTGCGAGGGGTAAGCGCTCAAGTTCGGACAGATGCTCTTGAAATGTCCAATATGGATGCAAAGCTAAAAACGCTTGCTAGTAGATGGAAGCAAGCACTTTATGATCATGGGCTGATGCCCTCAATATATGTATCCCCTCGAGATGCTAACAGTATTAAAGTTGCATTAGATTCTTTCCATCGGGAAATTATGAAGTCTGATGGAGCCATTATTGGTATCACTCCTGCAAATTATTTGCAATTTGCTGAGATTGTGGCTATGGATTTGGCAAGGCTTGCTCCTAGGGCAGGAGGGTTAACGGCGGCAAATGTTCTTGATATTCAAGACCAAGCTGATATGTGTTGTGCATTATTATACGCACGGGCCTATGGTGCTTATAATCAGTTGATTGGGGATGGGTTTTCACCTCTAGACACGGATGGTCTGGTTTCTTGGCAGCAAGCTTTGGTGGAAGGGCGACCATTTACGCAAAAATATTTTGGAAATGCAATGAGCGCTTTTAAGGGCACGGATGAGATGAAAAGTGCTATTGCTATTATGGCAGCTTATGTACCTCCTTCGGGTAATATTGCGGATAGACGCTATAATTACCTTGGTATTGCACGTAGAGAAGTTGTTGATGGTTCTGAGCGTAAAAAGACAGATACGGAAAAAAGCAACTTTCAGTCGGTTTACAGAGCGCAAAGGGGGCAGCAGCTTTTATATCCTAAACTTACAAAATATGCTACAAAATATTTTGCACCAGAAGAGCGATATGATGCAGCAAAATATCACGAAGCTGAAAAACGGTTAGATTTGTATCGCTTTGGGGTTCCTCGGGAATTATGGGGGTTGGGGTCTCGTCCTGTACTACGTCGATCTCGTGATGCTTTAGGTGCGACCCGCAAAAGTTCTGATAGTGCAGTGGCCATGCCTGCGAGCGTGGATAATTATGTGGCTGTAAATCCGCTGGTGGTGCGAAATTCTGTTGGAAAAGCATATACGGCACGAGGAGGAAACGTTGCAATCCATCAAGAATTTAAAGATGCTTGGCAAAATCTGAGTGCAAATTTATTGGTTGCGGGTGATGTTTATCAAACGCGTACATGGGGAGAGTGGGCTCGCTCTTGGGGTAGTCGAAAAGCTTGGGGCGAATGGGGGCGATCAATATGGCAGAGTCCTTTTGGTTGGTCTGATCAATGGAAAGGAGTTGTAGCCGAGCGGAAAGAAGACTATTTAGAACGAGGTCTTGGTGAATTAGTACGACTGAATCGGGAAGAATTGACACAAACAGGGATTTTTTCTCTCGAATATCTCCCAGAACCTACGCCCACACCTACACCTATGGCAGGTGGTGCAGCCGTTAGAGCTCCAGAACGTGTAGAGGGTGTTCCACCGCGTAGAGCTTCTCAGCTTATGATGAAAATGCTAGTGTCAGGGTCAGTCCGAAAGCCCCAGCCTTTCAGAAAATCACCAGCATCTGCTTCTGCATCGGACGTGTGGAGCCCTTTGTTGGGGGGGGCGGAGGCAGAGCGGCCGCATGAAGAAATTCGCTTAGACCCGAAAGAGCAACAAGAACTTAAAAGAGCATATGTTTCAATATTAGTTAGAATTCGTCGTGATATTGGTCTAGGTAAAAGTAAGGAAGTATTAGACTACTTGCGAAGAATACGCACAGGGCCAGATGATGTTGATATGGATGAGTTCGCTCAGCTACATCAAGCAATCAACAAATATAGGCTTTTAGGTGCCGCTGCGACTGATAGGCTAAAATCTGATGCGCTCAATGAAATCATGGAACATGTATTCATTTATTTAAATCATCAATCTGCGGCTGAGCTTATTGGTAGTGCAGATAAAATTCGTTCGGCAGCTGATGGTAGCCAAGACTTTTTGTTGCGGGATTTTAATAGCCGTGTTTGTAAGTGGCGGATTGCAGATAGCGTAATTGCTGTTGGTGCTGCAGTAACAGTGGGAGTTCTTGCGTCTGAGTTTCTAGTTCACTCTAACCCAAGCCCCCCTAGAGATGATCCTAGTATACATGCAGAGCTTGACCCAGATGCGAGTGCACCGGGTGGGCTTGATTTAGTGATTAATGGGGTAGGCACAGATGCTATTCCTCAAGGTACAACCTTTTATTTTCCAACGGGTACAGGTGCGGTAACAATTGATACCGCTTATTTGCCACCGAATTGTCAATGGTATCCAGACCCAACAAATCCAGGTACAGCAACAGGGATTACCACTACACAGGAAATTGCTGCGGGTTATTCGATTAATTTGCATGTGTTAGATGGTAATGCAGGTGGTACAATTAATTGGGACCCACCTTCTGATTATGTAAGGCCAACAACAGGAATCTCTTTTGATCAATTTGATCCAACGAGCATGAATAATCCTGGGTTTAATGGTAGCATTATTAATATTGATCCGGTGGGGAGTGTTGATTTCCCTGCGGCGACTCGTATTGATTTTCCGCCAGGCTTGAGTGTAGATACAACACAATTACCACCAGGATGTCAGTGGTATCCTGACCCAACGAATCCTAGCACGGCAACTGGGGTTACTACGATTGGAGATCATGTTCAATCGGTGCAATTTCATATTATCAGTGGTAACCAAACAGGGACAGGTACTATTACTTATAGTGATGGGGGCAGTGCTACTTATAATTATACTGAGGTTGATCCGCCGGCAGGTGCTTATCAGTTTGTAGTAGTTCCAGAAACGGCTGGGCCACCTGTTGTTCCCGGATATATTATTATTAGTACAGGTGGGGTGCAGTATCCAATGCCTCCAGCGGGTTCTACTAATTATACGGTTATTGGGTTGCCCACTAATGTCAGTTATGAGGGCTATATCCCTCCAGCTTTTCCGGCTGATTCTCCTTATCAATGGCATTACACGAATGGGCAATTAGATGGTATTTCGGTAGTTGGGCCTACCAATGGTACTGGTATTCAAATTCCTTATCCTGGAACAACAACAAATATTGGTTTTATGCCCGTGACTTATCCTGATGGAAATCAACAAAATCCCTTTTACACGGGGGGGGCGGCAAGACGATTGGCGATTGGGGCTCATCTTGCCACAAGAGCTGCTCCTGCTATGAGTGAGGCAGGAGCACAAGTGGCAACGGATTTTGTTAGTCGGGCTTTAGATACAAGCCCGGAGGCAATTGGTTTTGTGCCTGTCACAACAAGTGAAAAAATTGCAGTAGGTACCATGGCCCTTGCGGGTAGTGTATGGGCGAGTCGTCAGGATTTATCAGCAACCGTTAAAATCGGTCGCCTGATTGTTGAAGGAGCAATTACGGCTGGAGTTGGTGCATTTGCTGCAACAACCTTTATTTTGGGGCTGGTGGGAGCATCAGCAAAATATGCAGTACAAAACCTTTTAATCAATCCCATTAAATTTTCTACTATGGCATTTTGGAATAATGGCTTATGGGGAGGGAGTCAAAAAATTGCACTAGCAGTAGGTACAAAGGTATCTGCAATTGCCAAGAGCATTCGCGATGCGTTTAATCCGGCAAAAATCTATCAGGCTGGGGCAAAAGGTTATGTGGCCGGACAAACATGGGCTGATAAATGGCTTCCTGAAAAATGGACTACACTCAAAGCTTTTGTTGCAGGGGCTACAGCCGTCGGTTTTAGTGTTGGTAATGTAATGAAGCCTATTTGGCCAATGGTGCGAGATATTTGCAAAGATTCTGGTAAAGTTGGATTGGTGACTATGGCGGTAATGGCTTGTGGTTGGGTAGAACCTACAACAGCCTCTTTAATCGCCGCAGGAGTTTTATTAGCCTTAGAAAACGGTGGTGGTTATTTGCTTTTAGAAGGTTTGAAACGAATTGGTCAGGGTGCATACTTAACGGGTAAGCGTGTTTTAGATTTCTTGATGACACCAGAAGGACAAAAAGCTTTAGAAAGTGCTACGCTCAGTGAAGAAGCTAAAAAAGGTCTTGCAAGTTCAGGCCCGATTTCAACACCAACGGCTGTGACTGTTGCAACAGGTATGCCAGTAGCTAGTCCAGTTGCAGTGACTGAAGTTAGTGCAACCCCTGTGCCTGTCGTGGTGGCAAGCGGTTCATTGAATGCAGAAATACAAGCAGAACGCCAATCTGGTTGGAGTAAGTTCTGGAGTAATTTGGGTACTAAACTTTCTAATTTATTTGATGCAAAACCAGTTGCTGCACCAACAACACCTTTTGCCGCTACAATGTGTGCTCCGAAGAAAGTAGAACCTACTTTAGACAAACCTGTAGCTGCCGCAGCCTAACTGGTTTGTTTCAGTGATTAAATCATGCTAAGCTTTAGGCTTATTAGCATTGAGTCTAAAGCAGATGATGAAACGCATTGGCCTGATTGGTACCCATCGTAATCCTGAGGTGGCAACAACTTTACTTGAGGTTGCGAAAGTGTTAGCAAGAGAGGGCCTTGCAGTGACTATTGAGTCAGAAAGTGCCAAAGCCTTAACAGCGTGCGCTTTTCCGACAGCACCTGTTAGTACCTTGCATCAGCATGCAGATGTGGTCATTGCCGTGGGAGGAGATGGAAATCTTTTACATGCCGCGCGTACCATGTCACTCCATGACATTCCTGTGATTGGCGTTAATCGGGGGCAGTTAGGGTTTTTAACCGATCTATCACCTACTGATTTTGTGCACCACCTGATTCCCATTTTGCATGGTGAATATGTCATTGAAGAGCGCTTTTTGTTAGAAGGACTGGTATTACGGAGTAACGGCAAACTCGATGCCAAAGGCAATGCGCTGAATGATATTGTTCTTTTTCCGGGGGATATCGCCCAGTTAATTGAATTTGAGCTGCGTATCGATGGCCGTTTTGTTTATTCACAGCGTTCTGATGGTTTGATTATTGCAACACCTACCGGGTCAACGGCTTATGCGCTATCTGCCGGAGGGCCAATTTTAGCCCCACACTTAAATGTGATTTTATTGGTGCCTAAATTGCCACACACATTGACCAATCGTCCTATTGTCATTGATGCGAATAACGAAATTGAAATTCGCCTGGCGCCTTATAATAAAATGTCTTCGCGTTTAAGCTATGATGGTCAAAGTCATGTAACCTTAGATATGCATGATCGCGTGATGATTCGTAAACAAGATAAATCTTTGAAATTGTTGCACCCCAAGGGATATGATTACTATGCTGTATGGCGCGAAAAGCTAGAATGGGGCAAGCAACTGATTCCATTGGGAAAAACGGATGCTCACTGATTTACAGATCCGTCAATTTTTGATTATCGAAAGCCTTGATTTGGGTTTTAAGGAAGGAATGACCGTCGTTACCGGCGAAACCGGGGCGGGAAAATCTATTCTTTTAGATGCATTGCAATTTGTGGCAGGAGCCCGTGCCGATAGTAAATGGGTGCGCCAAGGTGCGAGTGAAGCGGCAGTCATCGCGCAATTTGGTGATCTGGTTTTAAAACGTGTTATGAATAATGATGGTCGTAGTCGTGCCTACATTAATGGCGAATTAGTGAGCGTTACTGAATTAAAAACCCTGGGAGAAACGCTCATTCATTGGGTTGGGCAGTATGAACATCAACGGCTGTTAAAAAATGAGGTACAACTCGCAGTTCTTGATGCGTATGCCAAAAACGGTGAATTCGTCAATAAAGTAGCGCAATTATCAGAAAATATTACAGATCTGCAAGCCAAACTTGACCAATTGCAAGAGGACAGTAATAAACAAGAAGAGGCTACAGCATTTAAAAAGTTTCAATTAGAGGTATTAAATGATTTAGCGCTCAAAGAAGGGGAATGGGAAGCGCTTCACATAGAACATAAAAAACTTTCTTTGGGTAGTGAGCTTGTGAGTGCCATTACAAGTATGCTCTCTCGTTTGCATGAAGAGGAAAATAATCTCATTGCTGCAATGAAGCGTATTGAAAAAGAAACCAACCAGTTGGCAACAGAGTTCAAAGAACTACAAAATTCGGCTAAATTAAGTGCGGATGCCACAGTGCATATGACAGAAACTTATTATGAGTTAAAATCTTTTTATGATCGCTTGGAGCTTGACCCTGAGCGCTTAGCTACAGTGGAGGCGCGGCTAGCAGAGGTGCATGCCACAGCACGAAAACTGCAGTTGCAGGTAGAGTCGTTATTTTCACATCAGCAGGCTTTAGAAGCAGAGTTGGCATCATTGGGCTCAGTTGATGAGCAAATACAAGCCTGTACGGCAGCATTAGTGCAAGAACAAAATTTATATCTTCAAGCAGCAGAAGCTTTGAGTGCAAGGCGCTTGAGTGCCGCTCAAGAGCTTTCGCTTTATGTGACACAAGAAATGCGAACCCTGGGGATGAAAGAAGGTGAATTTGCGGTAAGTCTCAGCATATCTGCCAAAGCAGGAATTTCGCATTTTCCTAAAATGGGATTAGATCAAATAGAGTTTCGTGTGCGCATGAATCCAGGTCAAAAATGGGGTTTGCTGAAAGAGGCAGCCTCCGGTGGGGAGTTGTCGCGTATTGCTTTAATCATTTCCGTGTTAAATGCGAAGCAAAATGAAGCATCTACATTGATTTTTGATGAAGTGGATGTTGGTGTCTCTGGTGCAGTTGCATCAAAGGTTGGAACTTTGCTGAGAGCCTTAAGTGTTAATACGCAAGTGTTATGCATTACCCATTTACCGCAAGTGGCTATGCTAGGAGATCAGCATATTCATGTAAATAAAACCTTTCAGAATGGCCAAACCTTTGGGCAGGCAAGCACATTGACTTTGAATGAGCGAATCGAAGAAGTAGCACGGATGATGAGCGGTGAAAACATCACTGATCAGGCGCGGCAATTGGCTTCAGCTGAATTGATGAATATGATGGCTGTCAGAGGCAAAACCGTTTTTAGAAAAAATGTTTAGATTTGATCAAGATGAATCAATTTTGCCAGGGGAGTTCTAACCTTAAGTAATATTAAAGCGGCTACTATTATTGCCTTCTAGGCTTGCCAAGAAAGTGGCATAATGCAATTGCCTCTGCTTTAAGGTGGTTTTGCTTCGGGGAAGGTCAACCATAGTAGTTTTATACTTGAAGAAATATTAGACAAAAATGAAAAATAATTAAGGAGACAATAAGGAAATGATTGATTGGGCTGAGTTAGTTAATGCATTTATTCGAATTATTCAAAAATTTAAAATACCTGCTCGAGCAGACAAAATATTTGACGAAGACTTTCAGAGGTTGGGGAAGATACAAGAATTTAGTAAGCGACTTGAAAACCTTTGTGCTGACTCTGAAGTTTATCAGTATTTTTTTGAATGCTTAGAAAACTATAAAGTTTTTTGTTATACAGGTAGATATCCTGATGAGATAATAACAAGAAAATTTCTTGTTGCTTTGAAAGAGGTTATTCCAAAGCCCAAAATAAAAACCATAATCTTATTTTTATACCCTAAGAATTCTAAAAAAAATGAATGGATTTTTTGTTATTATCCTTTTCTTATCATAATGGCATGCTTTGATCTTTTAATTGGGGTGTCTATCCCTGCTGACTTTAGATTAGTGAATATTTTTTCTCTTTTGGTTTCGATTGCTATTTCTATCGTATTGTATTTGCTGTGTATTTTGATATTTATTAAAATTTGCGAGGTAAAATTTTATCATCAGAAGCTTTATCAAGCCAAAATAGTAAAGAATCCTTATAGAAAAATAAAAATGTGTTTTCCAGTTTTATTGGTGTCAATTCCAATCTTTTATTACTTATACCAATTCCAATTCTAAATGTTATTTATTTGTCATCTCCGCTCAGGCGGAGATCTAGAGATCCTAAGAGATAGGTCTTGATAGCAAAGCTGGATTCCCGCCTGCGCGGGAATGACAGGTTAATATCGCTTTGATCAAGAATTGGTATTATTGTCCTAATAAGAGCCAAGCTATAAGGATGCTATATAATTCGAAGAAGGTAATGAGCAGTAAAGTTTAAAAGCTTTAAAAATTATCGTTTAAGAGTTAAAGTATTATGCAGCTGATTAAAGTGCCCCTGCTTTTGGGGGAGAC
>JACCDN010524262.1_pt1 | contig 11701 bp, 10 predicted proteins | sample 7441691 | NCBI WGS metagenome assembly JACCDN01 (sample SAMN15323439, study PRJNA562643) | freshwater metagenome | isolation source: river surface water | place: USA:Blue River Watershed | collected 2017-08-16
CATTAAATTTTGTTGACAGACCAAAGTTAGAGGTCACTGAAATGCCTGTCGCCCACTGTTCATTCAGTGGCATGATAAAATGCAAGTTTGGGACCCATTCAGGTGGCGCTATATTACTGGCATCGGTACTGTTACCGGTCACCGGGGATTTTCCTGTAATATTGACATTCGGGTCAATATAAGTAATACCGCCAGAAAAGGAAGGACGGTTAAATAGAGTCATAGCCGCAGGATTACGGCTGCCAACGGTAGCATTATCTGCAACAGCACCTTCTCCGGAAAAAGAACGACCTAAACCCGTTGTGGAATATTCATTCAGCTGGAATCCAGCTGCGAAAATATCGGAAGAAATGATCGCGAGTGTGATTGAAATGGCTGATTGAATATACAGGTTTTTTTGCTTCATGACCCAAACCTCATTAATTTAGCGAATATTACATAATGTAATAATGAATATGGCAATGGCAGTGGAATTACTGGGCTTGTCTCTCTCACTATGCCAAGACCTACTAATAAGCAGACCGGTGGAATTATATCGCTGATTTTTATCAATGTTACAAGCTTGTTTTTAAAATTAATGACGTTAGATTGTAAAAAACGGAGCAACTTAACAAAAAAATTACATTTTTGCAGCAAAATTAATCACACAAAAAAGCAAAAATAGTCAATGAATGATAATGCCAAATCGCTTATTGTGTATTTTTAAACTGTTAAATATTTGATAAATATAATCACATGGTTAACATTGATTAAACAGTGATAGATTTGTTAACTTAACCGGGTTTACTCGCAGTTTTTTTTAAAAAAAATACTGGAGGTCAGATTATCGTTTTTCCACAAGGAGCGTTTATGAGCCATCCACTAAAAACGCCTTCCGGCGATCGTATCGCGATCGTAAACGGACTGCGTACTCCTTTTGCCAGACAGGCAACCCGTTACCGTGGGATCCCCGCAGTGGATTTAGGGAAGTTTGTTGTCAGTGAGTTACTGATAAAAAGTGGCATTGCTCCTGAACACATTGACCAGCTGGTTTTTGGCCAGGTGATCCAGATGCCAGAAGCGCCCAATATTGCCCGAGAAATTGTTTTGGGCACCAACATGAATGTCCATACCGACGCATATACCGTATCCAGAGCCTGTGCCACCAGTTTTCAGGCCGTGGTGAATGTCGCTGAAAGCCTTATGGCCGGATCAATTAATATTGGGATTGCCGGAGGAGCCGATTCATCATCTGTGTTGCCTGTGGGGGTGAGTAAAATGCTGGCTGCCACGTTGGTGGACTTGAACAAAGCCCGAACACTGTTACAACGACTGAAATTATTCAGCCGGTTAAGATGGCGTGATCTGTTACCTCAGCCACCCGCAGTTGCTGAATATTCCACCGGTTTACGTATGGGAGATACCGCTGAGCAGATGGCAAAAACGTGGGGCATTAGTCGACAGGATCAAGATGCCTTCGCGCATCGATCTCACACATTGGCAGCCAGCGCGTGGGATAAGGGGTTGTTGCGTGATGAAATCATGACCGTCTGGGCTCCACCTTACCAAGACGCTGTCAGTGAAGATAATAATGTACGTAAGGATTCCTCACTTGAACAGTATGCCAGACTAAAACCTGCTTTTGATCATCAACATGGCAGCGTCACGGCAGCGAACAGCACGCCATTGACTGATGGCGCTGCCGCTATCCTGATGATGAATGAAACCCGTGCCAAAGAACTGGGGTTATCTCCTTTGGGTTATATCCGCAGTTTTGCCTTTTCAGCCATAGATGTGTGGCAGGATATGTTACTGGGTCCTTCTTATGCCACACCACTGGCATTGGATCGTGCAGGCATCCGGCTTGCAGATCTGACGTTGATTGACATGCACGAAGCCTTTGCTGCGCAAACCTTGGCCAATTTAAAAATATTTGCCAGTGATACTTTTGCCCGGGAAAAACTGGGGCGCAATAAAGCCCTCGGTGAGGTTGATATGGAAAAATTTAATGTATTGGGCGGTTCCATTGCTTATGGCCATCCTTTTGCCGCTACGGGTGCGCGTATGATAACACAAACCTTGCATGAACTCAGGCGCCGCGGCGGAGGGCTTGGCCTGACTACCGCCTGTGCAGCCGGTGGCTTGGGTGCTGCAATGATACTGGAGGTGGAAGTATGATAAATCCAGATAATCATGCTGATGATGTATCTGCACGCAAACCACGCAGTACCAGAACCAAACCTAAAACGCCACGGAGTCATGTCCCTGCCGACGTTGCTTCATCGGCTTTTCAACTGACTGTGCGTGCGGATAATGTTGGTATCATTACCATCAATGTTGTTGATGAAAAGGTCAATCAGTTAAAGGCTGAATTTGTCCAACAAATGACCGCTATTCTGCAAGAAGCCCAAGGATTGCCCCAGTTACAGGGCTTAGTCATTATATCCGGTAAACCGGATTCCTTTATTGCTGGCGCAGATATCAGGATGATCGCAGCCTGCCAGACTGAGCAGGATGCCCAGATGTTGGCTCAGAAAGGTCAGGAAATCTTTTCTTCAATTGCCGCATTTCCTTTGCCAATAGTCGCGGCGATCCACGGTGCCTGCCTTGGCGGTGGTCTGGAACTGGCACTGGCTTGTCATGCCAGAATTTGCTCTCTGGATGCAGTAACCCTGTTGGGTCTACCCGAAGTACGCCTGGGTCTGCTGCCTGGCGCAGGAGGAACTCAACGCCTACCCCAGTTGATTGGTGTGCGCAAGGCACTGGATATGATGCTGACAGGCAGACAGATCCCCGCACGCCAGGCATTAAAAATGGGTTTGGTTGATGATGCCGTAGCATCTGATATCCTGCTGGAAGTTGCGATAAACCAGGTAAAAGCGGGCTGGAAGAAACGCCTTCCTCTGCCATGGCAGGAACGTGTGTTCAGCAGTCTGGGTAAATCGTTATTCTTTAATCTGGTACACAAAAAGATCCAGGCAAAAACCCGGGGGCATTATCCTGCTCCTGAACAGATTATCCGCGTTGTGCGTCAGGGTCTTGAACAGGGAGAAAGCAGTGGTTATCTGGCTGAAGCGACGGCTTTCGGCCAACTGGTGATGTCACCGCAATCTGTTGCCTTACGCAATCTATTTTTTGCCTCAAACGCACTGAAAAAAGAACCGGGCGCAGACGCCGAGCCTCATCCTATTGAACATGTTGCCATATTGGGTGGTGGTTTAATGGGGGCAGGTATCGCTTGTGTCACGGCCACACGTGCGGGTTTACCATCAAGAATCAAAGACATTAACGTAAAAAGTCTCAACCAGGTACTGAAATATACCTGGAATATCCTGGATAAGCAGGTAACAAAGAAACGGCTGCGCCCACAGGAACGTCAGCGCCAGATGATGCTGATTTCGGGTACCACCGATTACAGTGGATTTAGCCGTGCTGATATCGTGATTGAGGCTGTATTCGAAGATCTTCTCTTAAAGCAACAGATGGTTGACGAAGTTGAACAGCACACCCTGGAACACACCATTTTTGCTTCCAATACGTCGTCACTGCCCATTAGCCTGATTGCTATGGGCAGCAGACGACCGGAACACATCATTGGCCTGCATTATTTCAGCCCGGTAGACAAAATGCCGCTCGTTGAAGTTATCCCACATACACGGACCAGTGCACAGACCATTGCCACAACCATGGCTCTGGCGAAAAAACAGGGTAAGACGGCGATCCTGGTCGCTGATCGTGCCGGGTTTTACGTTAACCGCATTCTGGCACCTTATATTAATGAAGCTGCCCGTTGTTTGATGGAAGCAGAGCCCATGGAAGTTGTGGATAAGGCGTTATTTGATTTTGGTTTCCCCGTTGGGCCCATTAGCCTGCTTGATGAGGTGGGCATTGATATTGGCACCAAAATTATCCCTCTGTTAGTGCAGGAATTTGGCGCACGTTTTTCTCTACCTGCAGCTTTTGATGCCATCCTTAAGGATGGTCGTAAGGGACGAAAAAACGGGCGGGGATTTTACCTTTATCCCGCCAGGCGGACGCATTTTTTCAGTAAAAAAAATAAGCCTAAACAACCCGATCCTGCCATTTATTCCCTGTTGAGGGTAACCCCTATGGCACAACTCGCCCCTTCCGTGATCACGGAGCGATGCCTCATGATGATGTTAAATGAAGCAGTGCGCTGTCTTGATGAGGCTATTATCCGTAATCCGCGTGATGGTGATATTGGCGCCGTGTTCGGTATTGGTTTTCCTCCCTTTCTGGGCGGACCTTTCCGTTATATTGACAGTTTAGGGGTGAAAGCGGTTGTCAGTAGCCTTCAGGCACTCCAACAGCAGTATGGCGAGCGTTTTACTCCCTGTGATCGACTGCTGGCTATGGCGGAAGAACAGCGGGCCCGTTTTTATTCTGATGACGTTTAAACCCGCCCGCCTGAAGCCAGGCGGGTAATCGTAATCCCTTTCCTGAAACGCAATACCTGAGAATGGCCGTGTCAGTGATTGCGGGTTCTTTATTTGTGTACCTGGCAAACATTCACAGCAGTATGTGAAACCCTGCCATTACCTCAGGAGACATCATGCCTGCATGGACACCGGACGGGGATAGTGGCGGTGAATCGTCATTAATGCGATACCACATTCAGTAAATCATGTGTACTGTTGCGTAAGCTGTCACCGTGCCTGGCGTCGGTACAACATTTGTCGTCTGTATTAACGTTGCTGTCATATTTATCGTATTACCCTGCCAGGTACTACCGATAGTCAGCGGTAAATTTGTTGACGCCTGGTTTGGTGAGAATGTCTGTGTTCCAGTAATGGCTTCTTGCAATAGTACTGCAACGCCCGTTGCGCTGCCCGTGCTGTTTGCAAAGGCTTGAGGATTATTCACATCCGCCGTTCCTGAAAACATCAGATTCATACCGGTGCCAACAAGACTTGCTCCACAGTTACTAATATTCAGATCGAAAATTTGCTGTGGCCCCTGATTAATACCACCAAAGGCACTGGGTGCAAGAGCGGGAAATGTAACAACAGCGTTCTGTCCCGGCCTGGATATGTCGCTATAAACTGCAACACCCTGCGGATTTATACTCACCAAGCAGGTGGTGTCAGACAATGAGCCATTGAAGGTAACGTTACCGGCAGGATAGCCAGTTGCTTGCGCTTGTCCAAATGCAGTAGCAGCGACGAGTAGGGCCAGCAGGTTTTTTTTCATGAAAATGTATCCCCTGTTGCGGACGTAGAGGTGATGTGTTTTGGTGAACTCTTTAAAAACTATAGCGCTTCCTGTGCCTGTTAACACAAGGCAAGGATTCCAGCTGGGATTATTATAACTATTAAATATCATTTATATTTATTTATAATAAAAATTAATATAATGTTGAGATTGATTGAAATCGTAGTCTTTTTCTCGATATTGCATGCCCGATATTATCGGTGTTTTTAAAACGCCAGGATATTAGGTCATGCAATAAATAAAGGAAGCGGATTTTGTTCTGGAATACCTGCCAGCTTATTCTCCAGAGCTTAATCCCATTGAGCACAAATGGGCGCTGGCTCAGTGCTGCCAAACAGATGAAATACCTGTCGTCCATCGCTGGATGGTGGTATCAATTTTCCCTGCAGACTATACAGCCCGACTTGAGAAGCCTCTGTGGCATATTCAGCCATGAGAGCAAATAGCTATCAGGTTACCAAATCACTACAGCTAATACGCCAGAACCAATATAACGTAAAACTGAATAAGCGATTTTTGGTGGTTTAATTTTTAATTTTATTTTATTATCCGGAGTCAATTTTACCTATTTATTCATTATCTTTTATGTTAAAAGCTACAAAAACTTCCCCTAAAACAATTACATCTAATCAAGAAATTGAAATTAATAAGCCAAAAAATGACTTTTCACGGCAATTTTCTCGCGTGGCCAATAATAATCTAAGTCTTGACTTATTTAATACAGGAACAACAACCAACGACGAAGTACCACATACCGTGGCAGATAAAATTAGAGGTTATCTCTCCGAACAGGATATGGCACGTTTGGCACAAACGAACAAAAATAATCGCGATTATGTCTGTTCTCATAATGCTTTTATCAATCTAATGAGCCAAATAAATCCTTGTATGAAAAGTATTCAGGAAATATATTATTGTGAATACTCAGGCTCAATATTTTGTAGCCCTTCTGATAAAGAGATTATCAAAAATTATATACATGGTTACACCCAATTAAACGATGTTGATAGAAATAGAAAAGGAGTCATTAATCCTTTAATATTGGCTATTGAAAATGCTCGCGATAATAACGTCAATAAAAGAGTGTCTTTTTTGTTGGAAGAAAATACCTCACTGGTTAAATACTTCACTGTTTCTGATTATGAACGATTAGAAAAACGTTTTAATCACCTTTGTTCTGATATAGAAACGATGCAACTTTATACTAGCTCTGCCAGGTCATCTCCAATATTAAGAGAAAAAATTGGAAGATTAAGAGATTTTTTAGCGACCGTGGGTGAATTATCTAATCATGATAGATCTCATTTCGATAAAGTCATGGAAGAACGTATGAATAAAAAAGGGCTTCCATTACTTCAATATAATTGAGCTTCATTTTCTGGTCATGACTCCGATCAGTTGTAATGGTATTTTTCGATATAAGCCCCGATCAATTTTTCAGGTACTTCAACCGAATGGGAAAAACAGATTGTTTTCCTTGCCAGCCCCTTGATATGTGTACGAAAATAGAGCCATTCATGGCCATATCGACAATTTTCTCTCTGGTACCGGGCTTGTGTGCTTCATATGCATACTCAAGCTGAAAGCTTTTACGACAATCAAGACAACGAAAACGGGGATATCCTGCATAACCTTTTCCATGTTTACGTACCGGATTAGACTGACCACAAAAGCGGCAGCAAACTGAAATGATTGCCATATAAAGAGCGCCCGGATAAAAACTATCAGCTTACATCAATCTACAGGATTAGAGATATCACCCCATTTTTCTTGACAGGGTACCCACAGTAAGCCGGAGTCTTATCAGTATTGGTGGCTGAGCAAAAAGTTGCAGATCAAAAAGGGGTTATCGAAGGATTGCAGCAAAAACAAGGGCAGCTCATGATTTCCCTGGATACTTTGTTCTCAGAGAATATTCAGGAAACAGCCGTTGTTGATACGGTAAATGCTGGTTCCACTGCAGAAATACCCAGAATTACAGAAGGAGAGGTTGTCTTCGAAAGCGCTGTGGCTGCGATGCAGCCACGCTCATGCCTGAGGCGTGCTACTGTTCAAATTCATTTTCATGATATTACGGTGTTTGCTGCCTTCTTCCCGTTCCAGGGCAAACGGCTCCCCGGCGGGAACAGGGTATTGGTTAAGAAAGTTGTCGATATGCTCAATGTCTTGTGGTAACAGGCGTGCACTGAACACCTTTTCGTTAGCAGCAATGTGGCTGCTGTTGCGGGTACCGATAATCACGGCACCTACCGCAGGCCTGGTTAACACGTACATTACCGCCACGTTCGACAGTGAACAACCGCGCTGCGCGCCAATCTCTTTCATCAGGCGTAAAAGGTGCTGGTAGCCGCTCCAGGTGACAGAATCATCGATAATCAGACGATACTTCACCAGAGAGCGGTTTTCCATGAGCTGGGGTGCAGGCTTATCCAACCAGGACTCAGACAAAAAACCACCCGCCAAAGAGCCGTAGCACAGCAGCTGCACATGATTGCGCCGGCAGAACTCGACCATTGCCCGCTCAGGGCGACGATCGAGAACGGAGTACTGTGTCTGATTGCTGACCAGAGGATACCCGGCGTTGATCAACTGCTGCAGGTGAAAGGTATCAAAATTAGTGGTGCCCAGATTTTTAATCAGCCCTTTTTCTTTTAACCGCACCAGATAGCTGGCGACATCAAGACAACCGGGAATCTGATAATCCCACCAGTGAAACTGCACCAGATCCAGTTGTTCTTTGTTTAAACGCTTCAGGCTGCGGGTAATGATACGTTCGACGTAGTCATAATCGACCTCAGACAGCACAGACAGATCAGGGACGAATTTGGTATGAACCTGAATATCGTCTTTGCCGATACCGGTCCTTCTTTCAAGGATGAACTTACCGATCAGCGCTTCTACACCGGTATAGATATCGGCGCAGTCAAACGTGGTGAATCCACGATCAGCGAGCAGGTGAAAGGTTTTCAGTACCGAGGCGAAATCCGGTTGCCCCTGCCGCTGGTGTCCTGCTGCAAGCTGCCAGGCACCGTTAATAATTCGACAGGCTTGAGAGTCAGGCATCAGGTTAATGCGCATGTTATTTTTCATGGCTTTTCCGTAATGCTTATTTCGAAGACAGATTCACGTTAAGGGGGACAACTGTACAGGCGCCGTGTTTGAAGGTCCTCAGTCGGGTACGCATGATTTTAAAACGCGCACCGCAATAGGGATCCGGGCAAGCTATCAGTGCGTCAGTTGTCATCCAGTCGTGCATGTGGGTCATTCTTTGCTTGGCCGGCAGGAGCGGCAGAAGCGCTCCCATGGCATAAAGAGAAAAAAATCCGCCTGCGGGGAAAATCAGATTTTCACCTTCAACGTCAAAACCCTGCCCGGTATGATGCGAGCAGATGTAAGGCCTGTCGCCGGGTACCACCTCTACGTGCAGGTCGTAAAGCTCAAATTCATCATTCATGATCAGATTGCTTCATCGGTACTTTCAGCGCAGTGTGGTGATGTCCTTCAAAGCGACGCCCCAGGCCGGTGATGATGCTAACACCGAAGACGATGAACAAAGCCCAAGGGTAGAATGCGCTGGTCAGCAACGTAAACGGCGTAATTATCTCGGCAGAAGACTGACCTTTTACCGCTATCATCAGTACAAATACAAAGGCACTAAAAGGCAGAATAACCGGGATGCTGTTGGCCATTGCGCACATGATGTGGGAACGACGGTACGGGTGCAGGCCAGCATTTTTGCCTACCTTATCGCCAATCGGACCAGACAGGAGTAACGCCGCGCTGGTCACACCGGCAAATACTGTAGCGCACAGCAGCGCGCCGATGGCAAGAATACCCTCAGAACGCCTTGGGCTCATTGTTTGATTAGCATGCGTTAACTTTTCAATCATGGTGGCCATGGCGCCACTTTTTTCCAGAATGCCGATAATGGCAAACAGCGACAGGCACAGCATAATCGTTCCTGCCATACTGTTTACGCCATGATAAAGGATACCGTCCAACTGACCCTCGTGCACAGAAAGGAGTTGGGCCATTGCCAGGCGCTTTGTCAGCAACCCAATAATCAGCCCTGATATCACGCCGGCGATCAGCGCCGAAAAAATGTTGCGCGTACAGACGGCGACGGCCACCAAAATAATAACCGGAATCAACAGGCTGAACCCGTCAGGCGAAGCGTTTTCCGTCAATGTGATATTGGCCGCTTCACCGTGCCCAAACAGCAGGTAAAACAAGCTGGTCAAAATTCCGGCCAGCAGGGCATAGGGAATACGCGAAACCACCACCCCACCAATTTCAGCATTTTCGTCGTCGCGATAGGTTTGCGTACTGGCGGAAATAACCGTTACGTCAGATACCGGTGCCAGATTATCACCAAAAATGGCACCGCTCAGAATTGCCCCCGCCAGCATGGCAGGATCGCCCCCCAACTGGACACCCGCGGCAAAGAAAACCGGCACGGTTGTAAAAATGGTGCCGATGGAGGTGCCCGTTGCTGTTGCAATAATCGCTGTTGCCATAAAGGTAAAAGTACAAAACAGGGCACCGGAGATCCCAGTTTCAACGCCGAGCCAGACAAAGCCGCCGGCGAGGCCACCATTTTTCATCATGGCAGAAAAAATGCCGGCAAGTACCAGTATACAGACCAAAATGCCGGTGAGTGGCCTGGCAACGCCGGCAATCGCACCGCTCCAGTAGTTAACACTGTTTTTGGCCAGAAAAGCGCCGGCGATGATGCCGAGAAAGCCACCCATGGCCAGTCCAGTCATATCAAACGCTTTTTGAAAAATAAACAGGTAAACCTCAACAGCAAGGAAAACGCCAGCGGGCACCAAAACCATCATCGGACCGCCGTGGAATTCAATTTTGGGTGCAGACAAAGACATAAGGTGACTTCCTGTATGAATACAAAAAAATAACATATCTCATCACATTAATTGACTTGGCATACTATTACAAGGGTAATGGTTTGTTACTGCACAGGTTACCCACAGCCATACAGGCCTGACCTGTTTGCAATAGTATCTTTATCATTCAGACTGTGGTGATACTACGCGCGGCTGTCGCCATGCCTGCTCCCGATACTGCGGCAGACTAATCTGGAGACTTGTGTCTGGTACTGCACTGAACGTGGCCATGGTCTCTGCCAGCGGCAGAGAACTGCCGTCGCCCGATTTAATGTGCCGATGGCTACGGTCCCTGCTACCCAAGCCAGCCTGATTGGTCAGGGTTATCCTGTTTCCCGGGCTGTCAGTTCGAATGACCAGGTGATTAGTTTCTACATAAGTTTCGCACAGAACTAACGGGGATGAGCCAGCAGTGCTATGACAGCATGTTCATTCCCGGAATATTGATAATGAACGGAAGCGATTTCCTGACTGCGTGGCTTTGCCAGCACGGTATCGTTGGCAATAAGCAGGCAGGGCTGGCGCTTATCAATGAATGGCTTAACCAGCTTCCACAGCTCATGTGGGAAAAAACACCGGCTGATGCTGTCATGAGACAGGGAAGACGGGCTGACTTCTGACAGAGCCAGACCCGAATATCTCATGCTGCTCGCCTGTAAAAATGCCCTGTCAAGCTCTTTTATACAATGAGCCATCCCTGTCTCAATTGCCATTTCATGCCCTGGCAGACTTTTTAGCATTTTTCAGCTAAGTGCAAAACTCGTGTAGTGGTTCAGATCCTGTTCTGTCCACGTCTCGGGAAGGTGTAGCGAGACCCTGGCGTTACTGAGATCAGCCCCGGTGAAATCAGCACCAATGTAGTCCATATTCACAGAGTGAGGACCCGTTTCAGCGTTATTCCTGAAGTGAATATCCCTGAGGTTAGCACCCTTGAAGTGAGCCCTCCTGAGGTCAGCCATACTGAAGTGAGTCATCCAAAAACGAGCACCCCCTGATATCAGCGCCCCTGAGGTCAGCTCCGGTGAGGTCAGCGTTCCTGAGATCAACGTTCCTGAGGTTAAAACGCCTGAGCTTAAAACCATTTCCCCTCCATCAATGCGCGATCGGGTACGGCTACCATTGTTAATGTATGGGGTGGTGATGTGATCATTGCGCCAGAAAAAGTCAATGGTTCAACAAATAATCACGGGGGTTCTCATTGATCTATAAAAGCGGACCCCAAAAGGCGCATATAACCATAGCAACAAAAATGAGTGAAACCAGTCTGGTGAACGAATGGAGTATTACAGGAATAATTGTGGGGGGTGTCAGCGCTGAAAAACCGGCATACAGTGCAGGGCAAATAACGGCTCAGCAGGAATAAATATCCTTATTTTCAAAGGCAATAATTAAACCGGTATCCGTAGCACTGCCGCGATAATACCAGCCGCAGCTGCCATCATAACACCCAGTTTGACGGTCATACGTAGTTCCATTTTTTCAAATCTGGCGGCCATATCTTTGCGTACATCGGCTATTTCAGCAGATAAATCCTTGCGTACATCGGCTATTTCAGCAGATAAATCCTTGCGTACATCGGCTATTTC
>JACCDN010518972.1_pt1 | contig 11700 bp, 8 predicted proteins | sample 7441691 | NCBI WGS metagenome assembly JACCDN01 (sample SAMN15323439, study PRJNA562643) | freshwater metagenome | isolation source: river surface water | place: USA:Blue River Watershed | collected 2017-08-16
CGGAGGATAATATTCTTTCGTACGGAAAGGTTAAAACTATGGTGGTGCCTACCCCTAATTTGCTGCTGAGCGTAATTTCTCCCTTCATTAGTTCCACTAACTTTTTGGTGATGGCAAGTCCAAGTCCTGTTCCTTCATACTCTCTAGAAGATTTTTTTTCGATTTTACCAAAGACGGAAAATATTTTTGGCATATCTTCTTCTGCAATGCCGATGCCGCTATCGATAATTTTTATCACTACTGCCTTTTTTACTTTATCTATAATCATCTCTACGGTAACGCAGCCATTAGCGTCGGTGAATTTAATTGCGTTGGACAAAATGTTTAGTAATACTTGTTTAAATCTTTTAGGATCGGCTTTGATAACTATTTTTTCCGGAGGAAGCTGAATTATTATTTGTATATTATTTTCTTCAGCTTTGGGCTTAATGAGGCGTAGCGTTGAGACTAGCAACTTATTTAAATCCAGCTCTAAAAATTCCACCTTTAATCTATCAGCAGAAGCTTTAGAAAAATCTAATATATCAGTAATAACGCTTAGCAAATGCTTGCCAGCATTATTTATGTCGGCGATGTAATCTTTGTAAGGAATGGTCTGATCACGCTTTGCTAAAATAATATCAGAAAAGCCAATTATGGAATTAAGCGGTGTGCGTAGCTCATGGGTAATATTGGCTAAAAACTGGGTTTTTGCAAAATTTTCGGCTTCGGCGCGGATTTTATTTTCTTTTAATTCTCGGGCGTCTTCAAATTGCTTGCTAATGAGTTTTACTGCCCACCGAGCATTATAAACTACAATTAAGAAAAAAATAATGAAAATAATAATAAGAATTAGCAGTATCTTTTCCTCGAGATAAGAAATGCTTAGCCATTGCTCAGTGATGTTGGTGGTTATTTCTATAACCCCGCAAATTTGAAAATTGCCGTATTTATTGTCTATTATGGGAATATAACTGCTGATGAAAGTTGCTTTTTGCGGTGTAAGCTTACCATCCATTACTAAAGCTTTGAGTATAAAATTATGAGTAGTTTTTCCTTCAAAAGCTTTAGTGAACGCTTTGCTAGAGATAACATCTTTTAGAAAATATTTATCTATTTTCATCATTATAATGTCATATAAGGTGAGGTAATTGCGAGCGGTGTTTTTGAAGTTATTAACCCGTGAGTCAGAATTGTTAGAATAATCGTCAAATAAATAGTTTTTGATCTTGAGAGCTATTGCTTTATGAAGATTGCTATGGATGTAAGGTTCAAGATTAATTAAATAATGATGATTACTGGCAATAAACTTATTGCCTTTATTGTCAAATAGAGAAATACCAGAATTAGTGCTAGTAAAAAACTTGGCAGATGATTTAACGAAATTAATAAAATCCTGATCCTGCATTAATTCCTTATAGTTTACGCTGGATAGTTTTTGGGTGGCGCCTGCGTTCATATCCCAGACTTCGCTTTTATATAGATTGGCTATTTTTGAGTTTTCGGCGATAACGCGCTTTAAGATGATTTCTTCAAGAATAAAATAGTGATACCAAACCATGCTAGCAATAATGTTGAGAAATAATCCAATTAGTGATAATCTAGTGATATGTTTATTTTGCAACATTAATGCTAATTTGCGCTTAATCTTCGATTATATATGAAAACTACGTACGATATTTTAAGCATATCTGATAATTCCAGAAAGCAATCATATAATAGTTTAACTAACCTTTCTAAGCAATTGCAAGATGGTTCAATCATAAAAGGCATAGTAACTGGCATAACGGATGAAGGAGAAGTGATTTTTACTACAACTCATGGAAAATTTGCTCTATCTGCTGCTTCTCTCAATATGAGTAAGGGAGATGAAATTGAACTGCAAATCTTTCGTAATAATAGCAATATAGAAGCTGTCATAACTGCGGTAAATGGTTTTAAAAGCCTAACTTCTGAGCCTATGAGCTTAACTTCTGTTTCTTCTCTTAGAAATAACGCCGCTGCTGCTCCTGCGCCGGCGGAGAGTTATGCAAATAACACTGGAGTATTTATTAATAACGCGGCAGCTCCTACTAAAGCTTTTACTGCTACAGTAACATATGTGAACTTGGCGCATATGACGCCTTCTTCCCCTTTAAGGGAAGCTCTGACTGGTATCAACAACAATACTCAAATTCATGCCAAAATAGTCACAACTGATGGTATTAAGGACTTATCTCCTTATCAATTTAAGGCAATTGTAGTAAGTAATGATGAGCTAACTCACTCTGTAAAATTAAAGACCCCGTGGGGAATTATTTCTACTGCTGATAATCAACTAAGTGAAGTGCGAGTGGGGCAACAGCTTCAATTGGCATTAACTCAGATAGATCAAAAACCCATAATGGAGACAAATATTGAATCCTTAGTTGTTGCGTTGCTAAGTAAGATAAATGAAACTCATAAGGAATTAGCTGAACTTACTAAATTAACATCTAATAGCCATAATAATGGCGATAACCTTATCCATCACAATCCAGAAGAGGAAAGAAGGTTGCAGCAATCAAACATTAGCACTTTAACTAATAGAGATCATAAATTGCTCTTTAACGAATTATCAGAGAAATTAAATAGCTTGCAGCAAATATTAGCTAGTTCTAATTTAATAGACAAAAACCTGCAATGGATACCTCTTCCGATACGGATTTTTGATGGTGAGACGCTACATAAAAACAAGGTTTTTATAAAAAGAACAAACAATATCCGTAACATAGCTTTTATTATTGATCTATCTCTTGAGCATTTTGGCGAATTGCAACTGCAAGGAAATATAACTCTTGCGGAAGATAAGGAAGTAGACAATTTTCAGCTCATATTCAGGTATATTTCTTTAGAAGAAGGCATGCAGCGACATATTGCCAGTCTATTTTCTATCTACCAGGATATAAGTCATGGGAGGGGAAGTATCGCTTTTGAACAAGTCAAAGGTTTTTCTAGCAAATCCTGAAGCTATTTAATAACAGTTAGTAATTACGTTGGGTAGCTTTGATATATCTTAATATTGTCTTTGCGTTTTAGATATGCGATACTAACCGCTGGTTAAAATAAGAGGATTTATGTATTTAAAGCTTCATCCCTTCCATATTGTAGAGCTTAGTCGCTGGCCTATTTTAACGTCAGCATCCCTTTTATTTATGGCGATAGGGGCGGTGATGGCTATGCATGGCTCCATAGTAGGTTGGTATATATTTAGCGTCAGCATTATTGCCTTAGGTTTCAGTCTTTACTCTTGGTGGCGTGATGTAGTACATGAAGGTTTGGTAGAAAAACAACATACGGAGCCTGTTAGATTAGGTTTAAGAATAGGGATGGTGTTATTTATAGTTTCCGAAACAATGTTTTTCTTTGCGTTTTTTTGGTCGTTTTTTAAAGCTAGTCTCTTTCCGGAAGGCATATTAGAAGGTCTATGGGTTATCAAAGCTGGTAGCTGGCCGCCGGCAGGGATTGCTGTTTTTGATCCATGGGATTTACCTTTCATAAATACTTTGATTTTGTTGTTATCAGGTACTACTGTTACCTGGGCGCATTATGCAATGGAAGAAAATAATCAAAAAGACTGTGTCACTGCGCTAGGGATGACTGTCTTGCTTGGCATGTCTTTTACGTTGTTGCAAGCGTATGAGTATCACCACGCGGCTTTTAAACTTAACGACGGAATATACGCCGCTAATTTTTACTTAGCTACTGGCTTTCATGGTTTGCATGTTATAATTGGCTCTATATTTTTAGCAGTGTGTTATTTTAGAGCGCGCAGCGGTGATTTTTTTTATGGTGGTGGTCATCTTGGTTTTGAATTTGCTGCGTGGTATTGGCATTTTGTGGATGTGGTCTGGCTATTTTTATTTACCTTCGTTTATGTTTGGGGAAGATGAAAAATCCTTCTAGCTACCTTCTTGCTAAGCTGAAGGATACTATTTGGCCTATAGAAAAAGATGAAGTAAAACTTTTTCTGCCTATGGCTCTGATGATGTTTTGCATACTCCTTAATTTTGGGGCGCTGCGTTCAATTAAAGATAGTTTGGTCGTTCCAGCAATAGGGGCAGAAGCCATAAGCTTTTTAAAATTATGGTTTGTTTTGCCTTCTTCCGTCATCTTCACTATTGCTTACGTGAAACTTAGTAACTTGCTTAATATTGAGCATATTTTTTATCTGATCTTAACTGTTTTTTTAATTTTCTTTGTGACGTTTGCTTACATTATTTATCCTAATCAAAGCTTTTATCATCCTGAGCCTGATTTAATCAAGGCGCTTGCCTTGCAAAATCCTAACTTTCAGTGGTTCATTAAGATAGCTGGTAGGTGGAGTGATGCGCTAATGTATATTTTTTCTGAGTTATGGAGCGCAGTAATTATTAACTTAATGTTTTGGCAATTTGCTAACCATATTTTTGATTCCAGCAAAGCTAAGCGCTTTTATCCCATCCTGGGCATGATTGGCAATATGGGACTGATTATGGCGGGGAATATTTTAATTTTTTTCTCGCAACCGCAACTGGGAGGGGGTAATTTACTTGCCACGGAAGCACAGAAGAATCTCCAATGCCAAGAAATGCTTCAATCAATAGTTATTATAATCTTGTTCTCTGGGTTGTTGGCTATGGGTTTGTTTAGGTTTATTAACAGTCATGTCTTAAAAACTTCCGCGCTTCAGAATAAAGGTGATTTAGACACGGCTGCTAGTAAAACTAAGCTAACAATTAAGGAAAGTTTCCAGCTGATAATTAAGTCAAAATATATTGGGCATATATTGCTGTTAATATTATGTTATGGCTTAATAATAAATATTTTAGAAGGACCGTGGAAAGCAAAAGTTAAGGATCTATACCCAAGTACCATAGACTATGTTAATTTTATGGGAAGGTTCAACATCTGGATGGGGGTTTTTAGCGTGATATTTATGATAATTGGCAGCAATATTCTTAGGAAAGTGAGCTGGCTTGTATCCGCCTTGCTAACTCCTGTAATGATAGCAATAACAGGAATGATTTTTTTTATTTGTGTAATATTTGCTGACTATATAAGCTTAATAAATAATAATTTAAATCCTCTTTATATGGCAGTAATGATAGGGGCAATTCAAAATATTTTAAGTAAATCCACTAAATATTCTTTGTTTGATTCCACCAAGGAAATGACTTATATCCCTCTGCCTTTAGAGCTTAAGACTAAAGGGAAAGCAACGGTGGAGGTCGTTGGCGCTAAGCTTGGAAAATCGCTTGGAGCGTTTACTCAATCTGCTATTTTTATGTTGCTTCCAAATAGCGATTTTGACTCTCTTCCTCCTTATTTAATGATAATTTTTACGGTGGTGATTATTATCTGGTTTTGGAATATTACCAAACTGAACCAGGAATATCTAAAATTGAGCAATGAAAATAGTAAAAAAGCTGGCATATAGCTTTCTAGCAATCATTATCATCATAATTGCAATATATAGCGTGGCTTGGGTTGGTTGCTTGAATTTTATCGCAGGACAAGTTAATAAAATGTATGCTAGCAAAGCTATTAGCAGTAACTATTCGTCAGGTGGTGCGGAGACAGTGTTTAATTTTTATCGTATAACGCCTACCGGCTTTCCTTTTAAAATTGCTTTTAAAATAACTGGTTGGCAAGAAGACAGTAAATCAAGCAATATAAACTATAACTCTCCCATATATGTTGGTTACGACATGCGTGCTCAGACTTTGTTTGCTTCTTATTCTGGCGAGATTAGCGCGAGGTATAAGCCGTTAGTGGCAGGCTTCGGCTCGCAAATTAAAATTGGTGATTCTTCTATTACTATTCGTTTTCCTATCAAAGCGTCGGTAATGAAAAATATTATTACCAATAAAAATTGGTTTGAATTAATTAATTTCATAAAAACTATCCAAATAAGTGCTGGCAATATTGAAATTTTTGATTTAGCAAATGGTAAGAAAATTTATGAGAAACAGCACGAGCAAATCACCGTGAATTTTGAAAAGCACAAATACTATGCTAATTGGGAAGATTTTCTAACTCATATTCCGCAGTCAGTTAGCCTCTACTATCGCGCCAAAGCAAATAGTGTAGCTGCCGGTCGACCCGCTCCCGTAGGCTTAATATACGGTGTCTGGTGGCCATTTTCCTTGGATTGTGAAATGCGAGCTTATGCTAAGACTACGGCTTCTAGCGTTAAGGACTTGCTAGGCGATTTAGAGATAGGAATTAGTTACTTAAAAACTTCTAACAATATTCACTCCTTGCTTTCTAATATGTTATATAAAGTAAAAATTAGTGGAGCAAATAATGATATTAGCTTAAAAACTAATACGCATATTACCTTACATAAAGGCTTTTTTGCATCGGTATTTAATTTTGGCGGCTATCTTATTCCTTATCTACAATCTGCTTATACTGCCAATGATCCAAGTAAAAGCAAAATCATAGCGCCAATAATTGCCAGTATGGAAGATATTATTGCTAATAAACAGCGCTTTAATTTTCCAATCCTGGAAGATAAGACCTTTGAAATAAAGGCTGATATTCATTTGGCAAAACGCAAAGGCAATTTATATAGTAAGATAAATGATTTTAGTTTATTTTCTGGTTCTACTGGCATAAGTTTTAGCAATAGTAGCGATGCTAAATTATTCAGTAATTGGAGCGCGGAAGGAGTGGCGATTATTAGTAATTATGAACGACTAATCGAGATAATGACGGATTATTTTTACCAATTCAGCCGATTTAGAGAATTTCCGGAGGATATCAAAACCATTCACACTGAAGGAACAAAATCTTTCCTAAGAACCATTTCAGATTATCCTCAGTCTACTTCTAATAATGTTACTTTTGAATATTCTTTAAATTCCAAAAATTTAGACAATAGCAAAATAGGTTCGGTTAGTCTGGCAAAACTAAAGCCTTTATATTACTTATCGCTTTATAGGAAGACTATAAAAAATGCCAAAACTCCTGAAGATATCAGCAGAAAAATGCACTATTTCTTTCCGGATGATAAAGACGAGGAAATAAAATTTCTTCAGCAATTAATTAGCAAGCCTTTGCAGGTTGATGATGATGCTTGGCAACAACTTATCAAATAAACAAGGAGGGAGCGCAGCTTGAATATCATTGCCACTGTTCATAAGTCTTTAGCAACAGAAATAGAACAAATAAATCAGCTAATTATTAGCCATTTAGAGTGCAAAGAAGAGCTGGTGGAGCTAGTAGGGAGATATCTAATAGAAAGCGGCGGCAAAAGAATTAGACCGCTGCTGACCATACTAACCAGTAAAATGTTTCACTATGAGGGGCGGGGCAGCATCATGCTCGCTGCTGCGGTTGAATTCATCCATACAGCCACCTTGCTCCATGATGACGTGGTGGATGACAGCTGCTTGAGGAGGTTTAAGCCTACCGCCAATACTATCTGGGGTAATAAGACCAGCATCTTGGTCGGAGACTTTCTATTTAGCCAGTCATTTAAACTGATGGTGGGGGCTGAGTGTATGCCCGCCTTGCAAGCTCTGTCTAGAGCCGCTGCTATTATTGCGGCAGGCGAGGTGGCGCAGCTATCTAAGCTAAAGCAACGACGCATTCTCAGCATTAATGAGTATAATGAGATAATAACGGCAAAAACTGCCGAGCTATTTGGTGCCGCCTGTGAGGTTGGGGCAATCATAGCGGGCAGGGAGCAGCAAACTTGTGCTATGATGCATCAATTTGGACTATATCTGGGCACTATTTTCCAAATTATGGATGATTGGCTAGATTACTCAGTGATGGACAGCGAAGCTGGCAAAAACATTGGCGGCGATTTTTACGAAGGCAAAGTCACCTTACCATTAATATTATTATATGATAAATTATGCAAGGCAGAGCAGGAAAATTTAGCGTTAATCATCAAAGCAGATGTCAGAACCGAACAGGATTTACAAAATATCCGGCAATTATTAGACCATCACGAGATTAAGCAGCAAACAATGACTTATTTAATGGGTATCGCTGCTAAAGCAAACGCGCTATTAAAAGTGAATGGCACGCAAAATGCCTACCAACGCTATTTGCTTGCTTTGCTAGAATTTGCGATGATCAGGTCTTACTGAGATGGTTAGGTGGCTGCAATTATGCCTATTCATGGTGGTGGCAATGATTTTCCTTGGCGGGCTCACGCGCCTTACTGATTCGGGATTGTCAATAGTAGAATGGCAGCCAGTTACGGGTATTTTGCCGCCTTTGAACGAGCATGATTGGGAGCTTGAGTTTAGCAAATACAAGGTAACCCCTGAGTATCAGCAACATAATTATCTCATGAATATCGCTGATTTTAAGTTTATTTTTTACCTCGAATTTATCCACCGCCTTGTTGCTAGAATAACCGGGCTTATCTACTTGCTGCCCATGCTTTACTTTTACTTTACTGGCAAGTTAAAAGCCTCTAATCTTTCTTATTTAGCTGTTTTAATATTGTTTTTCCTGCAAGGGTTTATGGGGTGGTATATGGTAAAGAGCGGGCTCAAAGACCTCCCAACCGTCAGCCACTTTCGCCTTGCCTGTCACCTAATTATTGCCGTAATCATTTACACCATTCTATTTTGGCAATTAATGAAGCTCAGCTGCCCTAAATTACTACCTCTCGATCTAATTAATCTTTCTAACTGTAAAATCATTTGCCTAGTTTCTCTCATAATAATTTACGGACAAATATTTTTAGGAGCGCTAGTTGCGGGTCTAGATGCTGGGCTTATATATAACAGCTTTCCGTTGATGGGCGACAGCTTTATCCCGCCTGAGGTTACTGCCACCTCCTTTAGCCTCTCTGATCCCGCTTGCGTCCAGTTTGCGCATCGCCTTGCCGCTTACCTATTAATAATAGTCATTGCCGCCTTAGGAGCAGTTCTACTATCCTCAAATATCCCGCGCTTAACTAGCCTTGCCTATTATATTATTGCTGCCGTCACTCTGCAAACCATCATGGGCATCTTTGCTGTTTTATACATTGTCCCTATTTCTATAGCGCTTTTTCACCAATTAGGAGCCATCTTATTGCTCTCCTGCTTGTTGTGGTGTTATTTTCTTGTAAGAGGTACTTAACTTATGCGCATCCTTACAGTTAATGCCATTATTCCCACCAGGCTAGATCGCTGCCTAAAACGCCTGTACCCTAATCTAACTCAGGGTAAAATTGAGCAAGCTCTAAGAAAGGGTAAAATTAAGGTAAATGGCGGCAAAGCGGAGGCGGGCTCAAGGGTGGTGAGCGGCGATACTATATTAGTGGTGGATGATGCTATCCTTATCGGCGGCACCGCGCAAGAAAACTCCGTCGCGCTATTTTCCAGCTCGGCAGTTAGGCTTGCTGATAAGCTTCTTGCCGATTACCTCATTCATTCCACCGACCATTTCCTTGCCATTAACAAGCCGCCCGGTCTTGCCGTTCAAGGCGGCAGCAAAATTGCTTTATCAGTGAATGATGCGCTCCGCTGCCTGGGCAATCGTGGGCTAGACTTACGCCTAGTGCACCGGCTAGACAAAGAAACCAGCGGTATCTTGTTAATTGCGAAGAGCTACTTAGCTGCTTACCATTTAACTAAGGCTTTCCAAGAGCGACTTATCGAAAAAAAATATATTGCTATTACGGTAGGCAAGCCCGAGCAGGATGTTGGTGAAATCTCCAGCCTAATCAGCAAAACGAAAGGAATAGCATTTGAAAAAGTAAATGCGGATAGTCAAGGCGGCAAATTAGCTGTTACTAAATATCGTTGCTTAAAGACCACACAAGGTTTATCGCTAATAGAATTTCTGCCGCTCACCGGTCGAATGCATCAAATTCGTTTTCATGCCCAGCAGCTTGGTTGCCCCATCCTTGGTGATAAAAAATACGGCTCGGCTTTATCGCCAGTCTCCGCCCCTTGTTTATTATTGCATGCGCAGGAAATGCTCCTGCCAGCAACCATCTTTGGCGAGGAGATAGAGCTAAAAGCCCCGCCTAGTAAATATTTTGCAGAATACCTGACATTATTTTTTAATGAATAACAGTTTCTTCTTTTTTTAAAGTAAAACTTCGTCTCCCAATTTTCATTTACTAGCTAGAATTATACTTCTAATGCATGAATATAACTAACCAGGATACCGAATCATGAAGAGGTAGATTAACCACCACCCCCCTAAAACGTTTGCGTAATTTTGTTGCAAGGGTTATAGTAGATGCTGTAAGATATTTGTTATGATTATTTTTAACAAGCAACACGACTTAATCTCGATAATTGCGCCTGCTTCTAAAACCTCGAACAGTTCTTTGAAGCTCACGCAAATTCAAGCCTTTCTCCATAGTGAAGGCTTTAAAACAACAACTCATGAGCAAATTTTTTCCTCTAGCACCTTGCCTTATTTTGCAGCTAGCAAAAAGATAAGGCTCGCCGCTTTAAGGGCAGCATTGGTCGATTCTTCTGTTAAAATCATTTGGGGGTTTCGCGGCGGATATGGCTGCACCGAGGTAGTATTTGACTGCTTTTCCATCAAGCCATCGCGTCCTAAAATTTTGATAGGCTTTAGCGACTTAACATTCCTCCATTTTTTATTTAATCAATATTACAAAATGCCGACCATCCATGGTTCGATGCTTTCCTCTTTGCTGGTTCGACCTAAGAACATTCATCTCGTTATGGATCTTCTCAGCGGCAAGCGAGTCAAAATAGCGCTGCAGCCGCTCAACTCAGCCCAGCCGCCGTCAATTTCGGCTGTGACATTAGGGGGTAACTTAACTGCGGTGTGCAATCTCCTGGGAACTCCGTTGCATCCCCAAGCTAGTGGCAAAATCCTAATATTAGAAGACGTCAATGAAAGAGGCTATCATATTCACCGCCACTTAATGCATCTGAAAAACTCCAAGCTGCTCAAGGATGTAGCTGCCATAGTCCTTGGCGATTTTACTAATGGTGATGAAATGGTGGAAGCCTCTCTCGGCGAATTTTGTCGGCGGCACCTAAAAAACATCCCTGCTTATAAAGCTACTGGCATTGGTCACGGCGTGCTAAACTGCCCTGTAATTCTCGGCAGGACTGCGACAATATCAAATAACGAGCTAACGATGTATTCCCCATTTAGGATCGTTTAACTGCGCAGTGCGCCGCTGCTAGAAGCATTCCCGCGCTTTAATGTGAGTGAACCACCAAAGCCGCAGGCTCAAACAGAGCCAATTTTCCAAATAAAACGAGTATAATACTTCGCCTCGTAGTTTCTTAAGTTTAAACTTATATACTTTTCTACCTCTCTTCGGCTACCGAAATAAGAAACAGGTGTAATGATCAAAACTTTGCTTTTTGGTGCGACTGTCTTTTTGATAAGACTGTGGTAATAATGTCGCAAGCATTGCAGTAATTAATGATAGAGGGGAATTATTGTCTCTTCTTCTTGCGCGGAGTATTTTAATAAGATATGCTGGTCGGCAATGCGGGGTTTATGTTTTATAGCCCTTCATTAGCATTAATATGTGACAGTAGCGGCTTTGGCAGTTAGTGTTTTCGCCGACTGCCCTAAGATAAGTAAGTTAAAACTTATGAAGTTATGACGGCAGGCGGAAAATTAGGTGGCAGCACTTGCTAAAATAGCAATAATGCTAATGAGTAATAAGGTAAGATAATAAAATTAACAACAATTTAAGGAGAGATGGTAATGGAGAATAACAAAAAGAAAGGAAGAAATAAGAAGCAAGAATTGCTGCGC
>JACCDN010510651.1_pt1 | contig 11697 bp, 8 predicted proteins | sample 7441691 | NCBI WGS metagenome assembly JACCDN01 (sample SAMN15323439, study PRJNA562643) | freshwater metagenome | isolation source: river surface water | place: USA:Blue River Watershed | collected 2017-08-16
CAACCCGTGCATGAAGTAAAGCGGGGCCGAGTAGATATCCAAGATCGGGAAATAGGCCACCAAGGTCGCCCGAAAGGTCGCCGCCGCCATCGGTTGCGCGGCGAAAAACGCCGCCACCGGCAGCCCCCCCATGCCCGGCGCATTGGCCAGCCCCGACACAAGGCCCGTGGCCAGCGTGCCATTGCGACCCACCTCGTGCGCCAGTTTCCACCCGGCCAAAAGCACAAGGCACATCACCAGCACATAGGATGAAATCACCGCCCGCGCCCAATCCTCTGGGATCGCCGTCAGCGCCCAAAGCCCCAAGGGCAAGCCGATGATGGCCCCCAGCACCAACCATTTGACACGACGCCAATCCACCTCTGGCCCGACCCCGCCCCAAGCTTGCAGCGTCATCGACGCCTCGGCGATCACCACAACAGCCACGAAATTCAAGGGGTTGGTGACCAAACTTGATGCAGCGATCACCATCGCCGAATAGCCAAAGCCCGAATATCCCCGAACGAAGGCCGCCACCAAAATGGCGGCCCCCATCCACACAGCGCCCCAAAGGCCGATGTCAAACGGCAAGGTCATGCGTTTTGCGGCCGCATGTCAGCGCGTGAAATACCCGCGACTTCCACCGGCTTTTTCATCGCATCCCGGCGGAAGGGTTCGCCGAGTTCTTGGTTGATCAAGGCCTCGATCAAGGTGGTCTTGCCATGGTTCATCTGGTCATCCACCGCCTTACGCAGGGCCGCCGTCAGCTCCTCCATCGTGCGGGCCTGAACACCCTGCAACCCGCAAGCCTTTGCAATGCCAGCATAAGTCACGTTGTTGTCCAGCTCCGTGCCGACGAAGTTATCATCATACCACAGCGTCGAGTTGCGCTTTTCCGCGCCCCACTGGTAGTTGCGGAACACCACCATGGTGATCGCCGGCCATTCCTCGCGACCGATCGCCGTCAGCTCCGTCACCGCGATCCCAAAGGCGCCATCGCCGGCAAAGCCAACCACAGGCGTATCCGGGCAGCCGATCTTGGCCCCGATGATCGAGGGCAGGCCATAGCCGCAAGGCCCAAACAGGCCCGGTGCCAGATATTTCCGGCCCTGCTCAAAGGTCGGGTAGGCGTTGCCGATGGCGCAGTTGTTGCCGATGTCAGACGAGGTGATGACATCCTGCGGTAGAGCCGCGGTGATGGCGCGCCACGCCATGCGGGGGCTCATCCATTCCGGCTTGGCGGCGCGGGCGCGTTCGTTCCAGCTGGTGCCCGGATCATCATCTTCGTGATCCATGCCTGCCAGCGCCTGCGCCCATGCCGATTTCTTTTGCCCAATCAGCGCCTTGCGGTCTGCACGACCCGCATCCCCCGCAGTTTTGGTCAAACGTGCAAGAATGCCTTCGGCGACCTTTTTGGCATCCCCCACGATACCGACGGTGACCTTCTTGGTCAGACCAATGCGGTTGGGGTTCAGGTCCACCTGAATGATCTTGGCGTCCTTCGGCCAGTAGTCCAGCCCATAGCCCGGCAGGGTCGAGAACGGGTTCAACCGGGTGCCAAGCGCCAGAACAACGTCGGCCTTTTGGATCAACTCCATCCCCGCCTTCGAGCCATTATAGCCCAAAGGCCCGGCAAACAGCGGATGCGAGCCGGGGAAGGCGTCATTGTGCTGATAGCCAACGCAGACCGGCGCATCGAGCCGTTCTGCCAGCGCCATCGAGGCCGGAATAGCACCGGCCAACACCACGCCCGCGCCGTTCAGAATGACCGGGAACTTCGCGCTCGACAGCAGGGCCGCAGCCTGCGCCATCGCCTCTTCCCCACCCGAGGGGCGTTCGAATTCAACCACAGCAGGCAGATCAATATCAATGACTTGCGTGAAGAAATCGCGCGGGAAGTTGATCTGGGCCGGCGCCGATTGACGGCGGGCCTGCAAGATCACCCGGTTCAGAACCTCGGCCACGCGGGAGGGGTCGCGCACCTCTTCCTGATAGCAGACCATGTCCTTGAAGAGCGCCATCTGCTCCACTTCTTGGAAGCCGCCCTGCCCGATGGTCTTGTTGGCGGCCTGCGGCGTCACCAGCAACAGCGGGGTGTGGTTCCAATAGGCGGTCTTCACGGCGGTGACAAAGTTGGTGATGCCGGGGCCGTTCTGCGCGATCATCATCGACATCTTGCCGGTTACGCGGGTGTAGCCATCGGCCATCATCCCGCCCGACCCTTCGTGCGCGCAGTCCCAGAACTGGATGCCCGCCTTGGGGAACAGATCAGAAATCGGCATGAAGGCGGACCCGATGATGCCAAAGGCATGCTCGATCCCGTGCATTTGCAAGACTTTTACAAAGGCTTCTTCAGTGGTCATTTTCATCGGCGGAACTCCTGTCATGGCGCAGCGGCCCATGGGACGGGCCGCGATCTCCCCGTGTGTAGCGGCTGCAATCCCGCCGCCTTAGGGCCAGTCATTTCGGCCCGATAGCGCCAGAATTCACGCTGCGACGCAGCATGCTCTGGATGCTTTATCCCATTAATTTCAAAGCATTATCCAAGACCGCGCGCAATACCACTGGCGATCTTGGCCACACCTTCCGGAATCCGCACAGGCGTCGAGGACGAATAGGCCAGTCGGTAATGGTTACGCACCGGCCGGGCCGGATCAAAAAACGCCCGGCCCGGCTCCAACAGCACCCCCTCGGCGCGCAGACGTTCGGCCAGAACCTCGGTATCCACGCTCTCAGGCGCCTTCATCCAGAACGACGATCCGCCAAATCCGCCCTGCCCCGCCACCGTCAGGCCATGGGCGATGATCGCCTCCTCCATCACCTGCCGCCGCCGCCGATAGGCATTGCGCATCCGGTTGATCAGACTGTCATAATGCCCAAGCGACAGGAAATAGGCCATCGTGCGCTGGATATGCCCCGGCGGATGGCGCAGCATCATCAGTCGCAAGGCGCGGGCCGCCTTGATGAAAGAGGGCGGACCGACAAGGTAACCAAGCCGCATCCCCGGAAACACCGATTTCGAGAACGAGCCGACATAAACCACCCGCCCCTCGGTATCCAAGGATTTCAAGGCCGGCGAGACGGGTTTCAGGAAAGACATCTCAAACTCATAGTCATCCTCGACGATGACAAAGCCCTCGCGCCCGGCCGCCTCCAACAGCGCCAAGCGCCGCTCCAAGGGCATGGTGGCATTGGTCGGGCATTGGTGGCTTGCCGTGGTGAACACGGCATCAATGCGTTTCGGAATGGCGTCGGGGGGCAAGCCGTCGGCGTCGATATCAACGTTCACCGTCTCGGTCCCCGAGGCCGACAAGATCCCCCGCAGGCCGGAATAGCCGGGATTTTCAATCGCCCCACGCCGCCCCTGCCCAAGCAGCACCTGCGCCGTGATCCACAGCCCGTTCTGCGCGCCCATGGTCAGCAGCACCTCATCCTCGCCCGCCGCAATGCCACGCCGGGGCAGAATGGTGCGCAAGACATGCTCGATCAGCAAAGGGTCATCGCGGTCATAATAATCCTGCGTCAGCGCCGCAAAATCCTTGCGGCCAAGGGCGCGCACCGCGCAAAGCCGCCAGTTCTGATGGTCAAAAAGGCTGGGATCGGCCTGACCATAGATGAAGTTGTGCGGGTAGCTTTCCCAATCGGCCGGGCGGTCGATCTGGGCCAAGCCCTGAAAACGCCCGGCAATCAGGCGCTGAAATTCAGCACTTTCCACCCGTGGGGCGCGCAGCGGCACTTCAGGCGCGCGCGGCGCGGAATCCGAGACATAATAGCCAGATCGCCCCCGTGCGGTCAGATAATCCGAGCTGACAAGTTCCGCATAGGCCAGCGTCACCGTAATCCGGCTGATGCCCAGATGCTGCGCCAATCCGCGCGACGACGGCATCTTCTGCCCTGCCCGGAACCGACCGGCCAACACGCCCTCGGTCACCATCTGCCGGATGCGCTGCTGCAAAGATCCGCGCGTTGCGGGCGGCAGAACGAAAGCTTCGGGCGGGATCGACATTCTGGCCTCAAATCGCCGATGTGGCTGGACCTATCCTGCCGATGGGCGCGCCCCTGTCAAGCGCGACCGGGGGCGCGTCGCCCCCCGGACCCCCAGAGAGTATTTTCAAAGGCGCAAATGCTTGGGCCCGCACTTGGGATTTGCGCCTTGCCAAATACTCCGGGGGAGTCGCGGAACGCGACGGGGGCAGCGCCCCCCGAAGCATTGAAATACCCGCGCCCCTGTCTTGCAGGGGCGCGGGTGCAATCAGATCAGGCCGGTTCAGCCGAAGACTTTGGTCAGTGCCTTGTCGATGGCGCCGGTGATGGCGTCGATGTCGTCGGGCGTCGCGATCAGCGCGGGCGACAGGCAGAGCGTGTTGTTCAGACCCGGCAACGAGCGGTTGGTCATGCCGATGATGACGCCTTGTGCATTGCACTCGGCCACAACGGCGGCGACTTTCTTTTCGTCCATCGGTTCCTTGGTCTTGCGATCCGCCACCAGTTCCGCCCCGCAGAACAAGCCCGCGCCGCGCACATCGCCAATCACTTTGTGCTTTTCCATCAGCGCGTTCAGGTTATCGACCGTGCGCTTGCCCATGCGCAGCGTGTTGTCGAGAAGGTTCTCATCCTCGATGATGCGCATGTTTTCCAGCGCCGCCGCCGGGCCAGAGGTGCAGCCGCCGAAGGTGGAGATGTCGCGGAAATAGCTCATCGGATCGCCCGCATCGGCTTTGAACATGTCAAACACCGCTTCGGTCGTCACCGTGCAGGAAATCGCCGCATAGCCCGAGGCAACGCCCTTGGCCATGGTCACGAAGTCCGGCTTGATGCCGTAGTTCTGATAGCCGAACCAGACACCTGTGCGGCCCACGCCGCAAACCACTTCATCAATGTGCAGCAAGATGTTGTATTTCTTGCAGATCTCTTGAACCCGCTCCCAGTAGCCTTTCGGCGGAACGATCACGCCGCCGCCAGCGGTCACCGGTTCCAGCACCAGCGCACCGATGGTATCCGCACCTTCGCGCAGGATCACTTCCTCGATCGCGTCGGCAGCCCGCTCGCCGTAATTTTCGACGTCCCACTGCTTGCGATATTCAAGGCAGTGCGGAACCATGACGAAGCCGTCCGGGTAGGGTCCATATTGTGCGGCGCGTTCGGCCTGACCCGAGGTCGCAAGCGCGCCGATGGTGGTGCCGTGATAATCGCGCTCGCGGTAGAGGATCTTCCACTTCTTGCCGCCATGCACCTTGTGCGACAGCTGGCGGACCATCTTGTAGACCTTCTCATTCGCCTCGGAGCCCGAGTTCGAATAGTAAACGCGGGACATGCCCGGCATTTTCGAGATCAGCTTTTCGGCGAACAGAGCGCCGGGGATCGAGCCGCCAACGCCGGCGAAATAGTTCATCTTCACCAACTGGTCGCGCACCACATTGGCGATCGACTCGCGGCCATAGCCGACGTTCACGGTCCAGACCGCGCCCGACACGGCGTCGATATATTCCTTGCCCTTGGCGTCCCAGACGCGCAGGCCCTTGCCCTCGACGATCACACGCGGATCGACGGTTTCGAACATCTTGTGTTGAATCAGATGGTGCCAGACATGCTTCTTGTCAGCCTCGACCACGGCCGAGATGTCATTGGCGGATGCATAGGTTTCCATGGCGTCCCCTCATGGGCAAAGGGCCGCATGATGCGGCCGGGTTCTTGGCCATAATCCTAGAAAGCCACAAAATGCCTTAGGACCAGAGCAATCGTGCCGTTAGGTCCAGTGCGCGGCAGTTGTGTCGCCCCCCTGCCCGCGCTATGACTTGGCCAAAGGATCTGATGCCCATGTTGCCCTTGCCGACCGCCCTGACCGAGCCTGACGCCTTCCTGATGGCGCTGGATGCCCATCCCGACGCCGAGGCCGCCGCCCGCACCGCCGGATGTGCCGTGCATGTGCTGACGGCAACCGCCGACCATGATCCGGCGGCACTGGCACAGCTGCATGCGGCGGGCGCCCGCGCTTTGGCCGCCAGCCTCGCCCGCGGAGCGGCCCCGATGCTTTTGACGTTCAAGACACCGGATCCCGCCTATGCCCCGGCGCTGGCCGAAGGCTTGATGGGCTATGAGCGGATCCACACGGCGATCAGCCCGGCGCTGGCGCTGATCCTGATCCTGCCGCCAAGCCAGCCCAACAGCTATTGGCAGCGCTGATCACTCGCTGGCAGCGCCTGTGCCGTCCAACGCAGCGATCACCCCGGCATCCGCCCCCGCCGCGCGCAAATCATCGACCGACACATACACCGTGTTTGCACAAGCCGTCGCAGCATAAGGCAGATTTGACGGCAGCATCGCCAAACCTTTTCCGGCTTGCAGCCAGAAGTCGAAGGACAGCCCCATATCGTAGGTCTCCTTGCAATCCAGAGTGACCAACGCGGGGTCTGCCTTGGCAAGATAGGCCGCATTCAACGCCGCTGACGCAAAGGGATAGGTGGGGTCATCCCCCTCGTCCGCGGTTGCCAACAGGGCTTCAGGCAAAAGCTTGGCCCAATCCACCTCGGCCCCGGTGTTGCGATCAAAGGTCAGGCCATATTCGGCAAAAAACGGATGGGCCGCCCCTTGGCAATACCCCCCCTCGCGGCCGTACAGGCTGAGATAGCCGGGACTGTCCAAGGCCACCTCTACCTCACGCGTAAAGTCGCAGTCGGACATCTCTGCCGCGCCATCGTCCAAGAGTTGCAGCCGCGCATTGATCGCCTGCGACGCCTCACCACCCCCCGCCACGCGCGGGAACGCCGCGATATGTTCGGCAAAGGGCGGTTGCGGCAAGAGCGCGCCCGCCGGTTCGCCAAAGGCCGCCACGGGGAAAAGCGCAAAGGGGGCAAGGAAAATCACGCGCATGGAAAAGAACTCCGGAATAAAATCGCTTAATAAACCAAGCCATAGCATTGAAATTCCGATGGAAAAAGGCGTCACAAAAGAAGTGCCCCCGTCCCAACCAACGCGGCCGCAGGCGGGCGCCTCTTAACCCAGGCCTCATCCAAGGTTAGAAACTCCTTCATTTCCTTTCCGCGCTTGTGGCATCATGTTGCACGGCACCGCTGCCAGAACAGGAGCCCAAAATGAACAGCCCAACCCGCATCTCACCCGCCCGTGCGCTGCATGACAACGTCTCGGTGCCGTTCGAACGGGCCCGTGCGATGCCGAAATCGGTCTACACGACCGAGGAGTTCGTGGCGCTGGAGCAAAAGCATGTCTTTGCCAAGGATTGGATCTGCGCGGGCCGGGCCGAAACGCTGCCGAACCCCGGTGACTATCTGACGCTGACGCTGGCGGGCGAACCGGTCATCGTGCTGCGCGACCGCGACGGGCAGGTGCGCGCCATGTCCAACGTCTGCCGCCACCGGATGTCGACCCTGCTCGAAGGCCGCGGTCATGCCAGATCCATCGTCTGCCCCTATCATGCTTGGACCTATAATCTGGACGGCTCCTTGCGCGGCGCGCCTGCGATGACGCTGAACGAAGGCTTCTGCAAAGAAGACATGACCCTGCCAAAGGTCCGCTGCGAGGTGTGGCAGGGCTGGATCATGGTCACGCTGAACCCCGACGCCCCCGCCCCCGATCAGGCGCTGGAAGGCATCCGCGCGCTGATCCCCAGCCTTGACATGTCGACCTATACCGAAACCTACCGCGAAACCTTCCGCTGGGCGACGAACTGGAAGGTCTTGGCCGAGAACTTCATGGAAAGCTATCACCTGCCCATGTGCCACGCCGGCACCATCGGCGGGTCGTCCAAGCTGGAAGACATGTTCTGTCCCGAGGGCAGCGACGCCTTCAATTACCACTGGATCTTGAAAAACGATTCCGTGCCGCTGGCGCTGGCGCATCCGTCAAACACCACCCTGCAAGGCGATGACCGCCGCAAGACCTGGCTGCTGGCGATCTACCCGTCGCTGATGATCACCCTGACACCGGGCTATTTCTGGTATCTGTCGCTGACCCCCGATGGGCCGGGCCATGTCAATGTGCTGTTCGGCATGGGCATGTCGGCCGATTGGATGGCAGATCCTGATGCGCCCGATCATCTGACCAAACTGAAGGCCCTGCTGGACGATGTGAACGTCGAAGACAAAGGCTGCACCGAAAAGGTCTATCGCGGGCTTCTCAGCGACATGGCCGAACCCGGCCCCCTGTCCCATCTTGAACGCCCGAATTTCGAGTTTGCGCAATATCTGGCCAGCCGCATCCCGGCGTGACCTCGGGCAAGATAAGTATTTGAGAAGGCGCAAATCATGAAGCGGCGCGCCCTTCGATTTGCGCCTTTCAAAATACTCCCGCCGGAGGCGTGCGACATCTGCCCCCGGCGATAACGCTTATTTGACCAGACCTGCCGTCCGCCACCCGTCAAAGACCGCCAAGGCGGCGTCATGGAAGGCCGGGTCGTTGATATGGGCGTCGATGTCGATCAGCTGCACGTTCGGCGGGCAGGCAAGGTGCATCTCGTCGACAAAGGCGGCCAAGGCCGCGGGGTCAGACAGTGGCCCACCGGCGCGGTCCCATTCATTGCCGCCCTGCGTCGGCAGCAAAAACACCACCGGGCCGGTCGCGCGGGACAGCTTGGCGCAGATCACCCGCGCCAAGGCCCGGCGCTGGTCAGCCGTTTGCACCACAGAGGTCAAAAGCCGGTTATGGGCATGGGCGGGGGTATCCTTGAACGCCTCGGGCAAGGGGTGCCAGCCGACAAAGTCGATCAGGTCATAGCAGCCGATGGAAACAATCTGCGGGATGCCCGCGCGGCCTGCATTTTCCATCCGATCCGCCCCGGCCGAGATGGCCGAGCCGAAAAGGTGATTGCCCACCTCTTGCGGGGCGAAATCCATAACGGCGGCAAAGGCACCTTCGGCCGCCAGACTTTCGAAGGCCCGCCCCCCCATGCCAGTGGCATGAAACACCGCCACCTCAAACCCCCGCGCCTCAAGCGCCGGTTTCAGGGTGGTCATATAGCGCAGCACCGTCTTGCCAAAGCTGGTCATCCCGATCAGCGGCTTTTTGTGGTCCGGCGGTTCCACCGCCCGCGCAGCGCCAAGAACCGCACCGGCGGCTTGGGAGAGCGAGGCTTTGCAGACCGAGTTCAGCCCGTAAAGCCCACCTGCCCACAGGATCATTTGCGTATCGGCCGCCAGCCGCTCAGGCGGGATCATCGGCGAGAAGCTGACCGTCGAGACGATGTATTTCGGCACGCCCAAAGGCAGCGCGGCGCAGAGATCCAAGGCCAGATCAGTGCCCATGGAACCGCCCAGCACCAGCACGCCGTCAAACCGACCCTCGCGGTGCAGGCGGCTGGCCAAAGTGGCCGATCCGCGCGCCATGGCCTGCATGGCAATATTTTCGTCTTCTGCCGCGATGATGGCAGCAATCGTCGTGCCCGCCGCGGCCACCACATCGTGTTTGGACCAATCGGTCGGTGCCGTCGGATCGCCCAGAACCGAGACATCCATCGTCAAAGCCACGCCGCCCTGCCCGCGGATCACATCGGCGATATAGGTCAGTTCGTCGTCCTTGGTGTCATAGGTGCCGACGATCAGGATGCGGTTGCCCATGGGCGGTTCCTTTGGCTGGCGGCGGAGCGGGGGTTTCACACCCCCGCACCCCCGTGGGATAGTTGAGCCACGTTGAAGGCGTTAGAGTTGGATCCAGGCGGTCTTCAGCTCGGTGTATTTGTCCAAGGCATGCAGCGACTTGTCATGCCCGTTGCCCGATTGCTTCATGCCGCCCAAGGGCACCGTATTGTCCGAGCCGCCATAGGTGTTGACATGGACGACCCCGGATTTGATGGCGCGGACCATGCGATGGGCGCGGCTGAGGTTCGCCGTCCAGACCCCGGCGGCAAGGCCGAAATCGGTGGCATTGGCGAGGTTGACGGCCTCGGCCTCGGTCTGGAACGGGGTGACGGCGAGGACGGGGCCGAAGACCTCTTCGCGGAACAGGCGGTGGCTGGGCTGAACGCCCGCAACCACCGTCGGTTCCATGTAATAGCCGCCCGTTTCGGTCATGGCGCGGTTGCCGCCAAGGACCACCTCGCCGCCATCTTTGCGCGCGTCCGCCACGAATCCGAGGTTGCCTTCAAGCTGCACTTCGGAGTTCACCGCGCCGATTTGTGTCCCAAGATCAAGGGGGTTGCCGAGTTTCATCGCACTGGCGGCCTTGGACAGGGCGGCGACGAATTCATCATGCACGGCAGCCTCGACCAAGAGGCGCGAGCCTGCGACGCAGACCTGACCTGCGTTGCGGAAGATCGCCGTCGCGGCGGCCTTGGCGGCGGCGGCAAGGTCTGGCGCGTCGGCGAAGACGATGTTCGGAGATTTGCCGCCCAGTTCCAGATAGCAGCGTTTCAGGTTCGACTGCGCCGAGTATTGCAACAGGCGGCGGCCTGTGGGGCCGGACCCCGTGAAGACCATGACATCGACATCCATCGACAGCGCGAGCGCCTCGCCCGTCACGCGCCCCGGCCCGGTGACAACGTTGAAGACGCCCGGCGGCACCCCCGCCTCAAGCGCGAGTTCAGCGAGCCGGATCAGCGAGAGCGAGGCGGTTTCGGCCGGTTTCAGCACGATGGAATTGCCCATCGCAAGCGCGGGCGCGATTTTCCACGCGCCGATCATCAGCGGGAAGTTCCACGGCACGATGGCCGCCACGACCCCCACGGGTTCGCGGTGGACAAGGGCCAGCACGTTTTCGGCGGTGGGGGCAATCTCGCCGTAAACCTTGTCGATGGCCTCGGCATAATAGCGGAACGTTCCGGCGGCAGAACCCGGTTCGGCCTTTACAGCCATGCCAATGTCGGTGCCGTTGTCGCGCACCCCCAGAACGGCCAGTTCCAACGTGTGTTTTTCGATAAGATCGGCCAACCGGTGCAGCACAGCCTTGCGTCCGGCCGGGGCCATGCGTGACCAGCGGCCATCGTCAAAGGCCGCGCGGGCCGAGGCCACAGCGCGGGCGACATCGGCCGCCGAGGCAGCGGCGGTTGTGGTCAGAACCTGCCCGTTGATCGGCGACAGCACCGTGGTTTCGCCGCCCTCACCATCCAGCCATTTGCCCTCGATCAGCAGTTTTTGCGGCCCGACGGGCGCACTTGCGAGACGGTCAATATCGGCTTGGGTGATGGTCATGGCGGCAGTCCTTCTTGCGGAACAAAAATGGGGCGGCAGTTGCCCGCCGCCCCGGTTGTCAGATCAGAGTTTGCCCTTGCCCAGTTCAGCAAAGCGCCCTGGATCGCGGCCCTTCAGCATTGCGGCCAGCACGATGCCGATGGCACCCGCCACCAGAACCAGCGACGGCAGCATCCACGACAGGTTGCCTTCAGCCCCTGTCAGTGCGCCGAAATCGCGGAAGATGATGACAAACAGATAGCCAAGGATCAGCCCTGAGATCACCGGAAAGACCTTGGTCGACATGGCGTTTTCACCCATCGCATCCTTCGTGAAGAAGGCGATGACGGCGAAAGAGGCCAGCGCCATCAGGCCCAAAAGGCCCAGCGTGCCAAGCTGCGACAGCCAGACAAACAGGTTCAAGACCGGATCCAACCCTTTGATCACAAAGAGCGTGACCACCGCCAGAGCCAGAACGGTCTGGATCACCGAACCGACATGCGGCGACAGGAAGTCGGCATGAGTGGTGCCAACGCGGTCGGGCAACAGACCCTCACGCCCCGCCACGAACTTGGAGCGCGCCACAGCATTGTGGAAGGCC
>JACCDN010352234.1_pt1 | contig 11696 bp, 9 predicted proteins | sample 7441691 | NCBI WGS metagenome assembly JACCDN01 (sample SAMN15323439, study PRJNA562643) | freshwater metagenome | isolation source: river surface water | place: USA:Blue River Watershed | collected 2017-08-16
GGCATTTTCTCCGCCCTCGACACTACGATAACTCGGAAATACATTTTCCTCTGCACCGGCCACAAAAGCGTAAGGAAATTCTAATCCTTTGGCACCGTGAACAGTCATTAAAGAAACCTCTCCTTGTTCTGGGACAACATTTTCATCTTGTTCTGATGTTGTATCTAAAGTAATAGTTTCCAAAAAGCCCGTTAATGAAGCATTCGGATTCATTTCCTCATACTGCTTAATCGCATTACTTAATTCTTCCAAATTTTCAATACGTGCAAGCGTTTCATAGTCTTTGTTAGCTTTTAAAAAAGCGAGATATCCTGATTCATGCAAAACCTTATCGTAAATGATCGAGGGCTTCACACGATTTTGATCTTGTATACGAAGATCCTGAATAAGAGTAACAAGTTCTCTCACTGAAGATTTTACTTTGGCAGAAAGTTTTATGTGAGAAAAATCACTAATACTATCCACCATGCGCTCAATAATTTCCCATAGCGAACAGTTTTGATTAATTGCTTCGATCTCTAACTTTCTAAGCGATGTAGCACCAATTCCACGTGCAGGAACATTAATGATTCTAGAAAGTGCTAATGAATCTTTAGCATTAATAATAAGCCTCAGGTATGCGAGCATATCTTTAATTTCTTTTCGCTCGTAGAATTTCACTCCGCCAATTACACGATAAGGTTGTTTATATTTTCTAAGCGCATCTTCAATTAAACGCGACTGAGCATTTGAGCGATAAAAAACTGCAAAATCTTTCGAGTCTGCACCAGTACTTCTTAGCTTCTGAATTTCTTTGGCGATAAACTCGGCTTCTTCTTTATCGTTGAAGCATTCGATAACTTTGACAACTTCACCTTCCGAATTGGCAGTCCACATGGTCTTACCTTTTCTCAAAGTATTTTTCGCAATAACGAAACTTGCTGCATCGATAATATTTTTACTCGATCGATAATTTTGCTCTAATTTTAAAACTTCGACATCTGGAAATATTTTTTCAAAATCTAAAATATTTCTAATATCTGCTCCACGCCAAGAATAGATAGACTGATCTTCATCACCAACCACGCAAATATTTCTGCGTTTACCAGTTAGAAATGTGACTAATTCAAATTGTGCGCGGTTAGTATCTTGATATTCATCAACGAGTATGTATTTAAAACGATCTTGATAACGAGAAAGAACTTCTGGAAACTTTTCAAAAAGTTGAATCACACCAGTAATAAGTCCGCCAAAATCTAGCGCATTCGCACGGTGAAGTTCTGATTCATATTCTTCAAAATAAGAAAAATATTCATCCGATGAGTCAGCCCCACCTTCGGCCATATTGCGACCTGAGTAGTAACCATTATTTTTTAGAAAATCGATATAGTTTAGAATTTCATAGGGATTTAATTCTTTAGGAGAAATTCCACGGCGCTCTAATAAGGTTTTAACGATACTTTTTGATTCACTGTCATCATAGATCGTAAAACTTTTGGAAAGTCCTAAATACTGTGCTTCTGAGCGAAGAACCTTCGCGCAAAAAGCATGAAACGTTGTAATTTGAAGAGCACCAACATCGCTTGAAACCATATGAGAAATACGTTCACGCATTTCTCTTGCGGCTTTATTCGAAAACGTCAGTGCCAAAACTTGATATGGACTGATATTTAGTTCTTCAATGAGGTAGCTAATTTTTGTCACGAGAGTTTTGGTTTTACCAGAACCCGCTCCTGCTAAAATCATAGTAGGGCCATCAGTTTTTAAAACCGCTGCTCTTTGTACTTCATTGAGTGTTGATAAATCCATTTCTTATGATCTCGGACTTATTCTACAGTTACTGACTTCGCTAAGTTTCTTGGCTTATCGATATCAGTGCCTTTGAATTTTGCCATATAGTAAGCAAGAAGTTGATTAACAACATTTACATACAATGGAGAAAGTTCTTCAAGGCCGGTGAAATCTACAGGGATATAATAATCAGATAAGCGCATAGCTTCTTTATCACCTGCTTGACCAATTCCTACGATAATTCCTTTTCTCGCTTTATTCTCTTGAATATTTGAGATGGTCTTTTCATAAAGATCTGGAGCAATGATAGCAACGTTAACGATCTCTTCGTCAATTAAAGCGATCGGTCCGTGTTTTAATTCTCCCGCAGCATATCCTTCAGCGTGAACGTAAGCAATTTCTTTAAGCTTTAGTGCGCCCTCAAGAGCGATTGGATAATAAACCCCTCTTCCGGTATAGAAGAAACCTTTTTTATTATAAATAGCTTCTGCGATATTTTTAATATGATCTGAACTTGCTAAAAGTAGATCTACTCTTTCTGCAAGTAAAGAATACTTTGCGGCTAATTCGACTCGACATTTTGCATCATCTAGTTTTCCTGAAAGTGCAGCTGATAACAATCTTCCTGTTAATGCTTGTTGCGTGAAAGCTTTAGTGGAAGCAACTCCAATTTCAACACCTGCACGAATAAGTAAATTCTCGTCACAATCGCGATATAAAGTTGAGCCTTCAACGTTTACGATTGATACCGTTTTAACACCATTTTTTTTGCAAAGGTTTTGTGCTGCTAATGTATCTGCTGTTTCACCCGACTGAGAAACAAAAATTCCTAAATCAGTTGGCTTTATGATCGGATTTCTATATCTAAATTCACTCGCAAGCTCCACGACTGTTGGAATGCGATTAATTCCTTCGAAGAAATCTTTCGCAACCATGCCCGCATAAGCAGCAGTTCCACACGCTGAAATTAAAATACGCTCAGGTTTAAACTTTGCGACTTTCGTTAATGATTCGTAACCTTCACCGCCAATATAGTACTGAGTTAATGCGCGAATAAGTTCTGGTTGTTCATGAATTTCTTTAATCATGAAATGTTCGTAGTCACCTTTTTCTGAAACCTGTACAGAAAGATCTTGTTTTTTAGATAAGTATCTTTTAGTTTTTGTTAAATCCAATTCGTAAAAATTAATTAAATTGTGATTTGCCGCTGAGATATGAAGTAACACTTCATCTTCTGGAAAATATAATTTGTGAACCATTCCGGCCAATGCATATGGATCTGATGAAACCAGAGCTTCGCTTCCAACTTCATTAATGCCGGCAACTAGTGGTGCCCCTCTTTTAATAGCAAAAATTTCACCAGTTTTTGGATACAAAATAACAAAAGAAGAATTACCATGCACACGTTTAAAAGCTTTTGCAATCGCTTCTTTAATTGGAATTTCTTTTCGAAGATAGAATGTTACTAATTCTAGAAATGATTCAGAATCTGTTTCTGATTTGAACTTCACGCCTTCGCGTTCTAACTCTAATTTTAATTCATGGGCATTTTCTATAATCCCATTGTGAATAATTGAAAGAATTTCATTATTGTGTGGGTGAGCATTCACATCCGTTACCCCACCATGAGTGGCCCAACGAGTATGTCCAATACAAGTACGAGCAATAATATCCTTGCCCTCTAATTCGTGTTTAAGGTTTTCGAGCTTTCCTGCTTTTTTATAAACTTTTAAATGATTATTTTGATCAATGAAACTTACACCGGCCGAGTCGTAGCCTCTATATTCCAATCGCTTTAATCCTTCCAAAACGATTTTTACTGAATCTTGAGAAGGTCCAAAATATCCAACAATTCCACACATAAATTTTCCTTACTTTTTTGGTCTTTTTGCAAGAGCTAAACATACCAAAATCTTATCCCCTAGAGAATCTTTTTCCCACGAATCACTGCAAAAAAGTGCCTGGCACTTTTTTCTTTGGAAATTGCTATAATGCTTTTATTTTAAAAACTCAAAAAGGATGAATTTATGGCCGTGAGACAAGCCGCACCAAGTGATTTAGACAAAATTTTACCTCTTTTTCACGAATATCGGACCTTTTATCGCCAAGGAAAAAATGATTTAGCGCGAGAATTTCTCCAAGAAAGGCTTACAAAAAAAGAATCTGTTATCTTTGTTTTCGAGGAAAATGAGGTCATTTGCGGCTTCACTCAACTCTATCCAAGTTTTACTTCAAAAAATTTAGGGCGTACTTGGATCTTAAATGATCTTTATGTCACACCTTCAATGAGAAGAAAAAAAATTGCTTGGAAATTAATGGATGCTGCTTGTGCCTTTGCTAAAGAAACTAATGCAAAATTTGTCTCTCTTTCAACAGAAATTTCTAACACAAATGCACAAGAGTTATACAAAAAATATGGCTTTAAAAAAGATAATGATTTTTTTCATTTTAATTTTTCTTTTTGATAAATTTATGAGCAAGTCCCTCTTTTGTAATTTGCTTACCTCTAGAAATTGCAAAATCACCATTTTTAAGATTATTGGTAATAGTTGATCCTGCGGCCACAAAACAATCGTCGCCAATTTCAATTGGTGCGATTACTTGAGTATCTGAGCCAATAAAACAATTCTTTCCTATTTTTGTAACGTGTTTATTTACACCATCATAGTTGCACGCAATAAAGCCGCACCCAATATTTGATTCTTCGCCAATAAATGCATCACCGACATATGAAAGGTGAGATACTTTAACTCCGCGATCAAGAACTGCTTTTTTAATTTCTACAAAGTTTCCGATTTTAGCTTCCGGCCCGATATCAGCGCCTACTCTTAAACGAGCAAAAGGCCCCGCTGTTGCTTTCGAATGCAAATGCGCTCCTTCTAAAACGGAATAGGCCAATACGCGAGCATCGTCGTCAATTATTGAATCTGTAACTTGCGCTCCCATTTCAATAACGACATTCTTTCCAATTTTAGTTTTCCCGGTAATAAAGGTGTTTGGATAAATTACTGTCCCTTCGCCAATTTCGACCTCACTATCAATGTAACAATGAGAACTATCAATAAAGCGCACGCCTGCCTCTTTAAAAGCACGTTTAATTTTTCTACGTAAAACATTCTCAACTGTTTCAAGCTGATGAAGAGTATTTACTCCTAAAAAAGTCTCTGATTCTAAAAAACAATGCGCCTTAACATTTAACCCATCTTTAAATACATCTGTAAGATAAAATTCGCCTGATTTATTATTAGAATCAACCTTGGCAAGATGCTCTAAAACGTACTTAGTCTTTAAAAGATATAGACCCGAATTTACCTCAGTAATTTTTCTAATTTCTTCCGTTGCCTCTTTCTCCTCTACGATATGAAAGCCGGTATTACCTCTGACAATACGTCCGTATCCTTTGGGATCTGTTTCGATATAGCTAGCTGCTACTGCTTCTAAATTTTCTTCTTTGATTACAGAAAGCAACTGCGAAAGTTCTGCTTCTGCAATAACTGGCGTATCAGCTGTCATCACGAGTGTATATTCATAGTTTGTTGTCGAAGTAGAAGAATTAAAATATGCACGAAGAGCATCTGCTGTTCCTAACTGTTTTTCTTGAACCGCAAAAGAAATATCAGAGTAATTTTTTTCAATGTGCGCGCGAACTAACTCTCGTTGATGCCCAATAACTGCTGTGATTTTTCCTTCTAGTCTATTCTGAGCAAAAAACTTCTTCAATTCTCTTATTGGAAAATCAACTAACCTTTTATCTAAACAAGGCGCCAGCGGCTTTGGCCCACTTAACTTTAATCTTTTTCCTTCTCCAGCTGCTAAAATCACTGCACCCACTGCTAACGGCATAAAACTCCCTAAAACTCTACTTTTCTTGTTGGTGATTGCTCATATTTTCATTTAGATCATGGAGTATGGCAATCAAGTACGCGAAAAAAAAATGAAATTATTGTGCACTTTTCCTTAAAGACTTCGACGAAAATCCCGATCTTAAGATTGTTAGATGTAAGGTTCGGCCAATTTGGAGGAAATTTATGGTTACAAACTACGAAGGTGACAACATCGAGCTAAAAGAGGAACTACCTCTGCTCCCGATCAGAGATATTGTTGTCTATCCTTTCATGATCCTACCTTTTTTCGTAGGAAGAGAATCATCCATTCAGGCCGTTGATCATGCGCTTACCAAGACAGATCGTTTGATTTTATTATCCAGTCAAAAAGACATGAAAGCTGAATCTCCTTCTCCTGATGAAATTTATGAATTAGGTACAGTCGCGATGATCATGAGAATGAGAAAATTGCCAGATGGTAGGATTAAAATTCTTGTTCAAGGCCTAACCAAAGCTCGTATCACAGAATTCACACAAGAAAATCCTTACTATATGTGTAAACTTGCAAAAGTTTCAGATATTGCAGTTGAAGATAGTAACGTTGCCGTTATGGCCTTAATGAGAACTATCCGTGAGCAACTTGAAAAAGTTATTACTCTAGGAAAAGTTTTATCGCAAGATATTTTAATGATCTTAGAAGATATCAAAGATCCGGGACGTCTTGCTGATTTAGTAGCATCGAACCTAAATCTACATGTTGCTGAAGCACAAATGATTCTTGAAATTTTAGATCCAGTGGAAAGATTACATCGTATTAACGATATCCTTTCTCGTGAACTAGAAATTATTGCAATGCAATCGCGTATCAAAAATGTTGCAAAAGAAGAAATCACAAAAACTCAAAAAGAATATTTTTTAAGAGAACAAATCAAAGCTATCAAAACAGAACTTGGCGATGAAGCTAAGGGAGAAGCTGAAGATGAGTTCCAAGAAATGAGAGAAAAAATTAAAAAAGCTCGCATGACTGAAGAAGCAGAAAAAGAAGCAAGTAAGCAGCTAGCGCGTTTAGAAAAAATGCATCCAGATTCATCGGAAGCATCAATTCTAAGATCGTACTTGGAATGTTTAGTCGAACTTCCTTGGAATAAATCTAGTATTGAACATATTGACCTCGACGCTTCTTTAAAAATCTTAAATGAAGACCACTTTGATCTCTTTAAAGTAAAAGAAAGAATTCTTGAATACCTTGCTGTAAGACAGTTAAAAGGTGAATCAATGAAAGGACCAATTCTTTGTTTCTCTGGTCCCCCCGGTGTCGGTAAAACATCTCTTGGTAAATCAATTGCAAAGGCGTGCGGAAGAGAATTTGTAAGAATCTCATTGGGCGGAGTAAAAGACGAAGCAGAAATTAGAGGACACAGAAGAACGTATGTGGGAGCAATGCCAGGGCGTTTTATTCAAGCCCTAAGACAAGCAAAAACAAATAATCCAGTTATTCTTCTTGATGAGGTTGATAAATTAGGTGGAGACTTTAAAGGTGATCCATCAGCAGCTCTTCTTGAAGTATTAGATCCGGAGCAAAACTCAAATTTTAGAGATCATTATGTAAACCTTCCTTTTGATTTATCAAATGTAATGTTTATTGCGACTTCAAACGTTCTTGAGCAAATTCCCGCTCCATTACGCGACCGTATGGAGATCATCAATCTTTCTGGATACACCCAGGAAGAAAAAGTTGCGATCTCTAAAAAGTACATTATTCCAAAACAAATGGAAGAAAATGGAATTGAGGATAAGCACATTACTTTTACCGACTCTGGTGTTGAAAGTGTAATTAAACATTACACGGCGGAAGCTGGACTTCGTAACTTAGAAAGAAGAATTGGCGCGATCTGCAGAAAAGTGGCAATGAAAATTGCTAAGGGTGAGGCTGAAAAGACTCACGTTCTACCAGAAACAGTATTTAAACTTCTTGGACCTCCGATTTATACGAAGGAAGATGAGAAGGATTGCGATGAAGTTGGAGTATCAACAGGTTTAGCTTGGACTGCTCATGGTGGAGATGTTCTCTACATCGAAGCTACAAAAATGAAAGGAAAAGGATTTACATTAACAGGTCAACTTGGTGATGTAATGAAAGAATCTGCTCAAACTGCAATTGGTTTCATCAGAAGTAAAGCTTTTGAACTTGGAATCGATGAAGAAATGTTTGATAAATATGAAATGCACATTCACTTACCAGCTGGTGCCATTCCAAAAGATGGTCCATCTGCAGGGATCACGCTAGCAACAACTATCGTTTCACTTTTAACTGGCCTACCAATCAGTAAAGATGTGGCAATGACAGGAGAGATTACACTAACTGGAAAAGTTCTTCCGATTGGTGGATTAAAAGAAAAATCTCTAGCTGCGATGAGAATGAATATTAAAACGATTATCATTCCGTACAAAAACAAAAAAGACTTAGAAGAAATTCCAGAAGAATTTAGAGCTAAGCTAAACTTCGTAGCTGTAAAAACTATTGAAGAAGTATTAGATGTAGCAATCGTTGGCTGGAAAGAAAAAATGGCAAAAATGGCAAAGAAAGCTCCCAAGGAGCTTCCTCCTGCAGCTGCATAGTATAAAGTAAATCACTCAAGTGCTATAATGCCGACTCCCTGACATCCTGTCACCGTCGGCATACATTTCATCCTAAAAATAACCATCAGTATTGATGGTTTTTTTATTTTTGGTATGATTAATAAAAGAACTTACATGGAAGTTAGTTATGGCCGAAAAGCAACCCTTAAAAATTCTTGTCATTGATGACTCCGATTTTATCAGAAGATCAATTATTGAAATCTTAACAACTGAAGGCTTTAACGTTGTAGGTGAAGCTAAATCGGCTGAAGATGCTATTCAAATTGCCCACACATCAAAGCCAAATTTAATTCTTATTGATATCGTTATGCCTGAAATTTCTGGGCTTGAGCTAGCTAAACACTTTCAAGAAAAAATAACTGGTGAAAAATACATCATCATGATGTCGTCACTGACGATTGATAGTATCGTTATCGAATCGATTTCTAATGGGGCTATCGATTTTTTACAAAAGCCATTTGAACGTGACGATTTAATTAAGGCCGTTCAAAAGATTGATAATTTTTTTGATAAAGAAACTCGCTAGACCAAGGAGGGATTAGATGATTCGTTTTACTCTTTATTTCGCCCTGAGCTTTGCCATCTTATGCATCCCAACTGGCGATAACCGGCACCTTTTTGATTCTCTTCATAGCTACGTTTCACCTTACGCGCAAGAAGCGGTTAAGATCACCAAACAAAAATTTTCAACGACATCTCGTTACTCAAAAAAACTTTTCTCCAATTCCACGCCAGTAGTACCTGGCACTCGTGATGAAGTAACACTTCAAAAATCAGGAATTAATAAAGAAGTTATCAGAGATTCGGATGATGATGAAGGCGAAGAGCCTATTGATTCACCAACTGAGCCTTATACTCAAGAAGAGCAGGCGCAATTAAAAAAAGTTATTAATGATTCCAATATAAAATAAGCTAAAAAAACGTAGCCTCAAAAATAAAAAAGCCCTACATTCGTAGGGCCTTTTTTATTTTAAATAGAATAATTGCTAGTTATTTCTTAACTGCTTTTGCTGGTGTTGCTGGAACTTCTGTCGAAGCTGATGATCTTGAAAGTTGCTTTTCAGATCGACCTCCTAGATTGCCTTTATTGCAATCTTTCGAGGCATCTTGTCCAAGTTCTCCTGCAAATGTATTCACTGACAATAAGATTAATAAAATAGTTAATACTTTCATAAATTCCCCCTATTCCACGGTTCATTTGTTATTACTATTTCTATTGCAGAATCTATGCCAAATGATGATTTCTGATCTATTAAGGGGTTATCTGATGCTTTCTTGGTCTTTGTTTAAAACTTAAACACTATACCTGTTATTTTTTATACGATGATCTAAAACTGTCAAAAATTCGTTATTGTAAAGGATCCGCTTGTAGAGATAGAAATCAAAAGAAAAAGCCAGGAACCCCACAAAAGGAGTCCTGGCCATTATAAGCTATATCAATTGGATTGAAGAAAATTGCTAATTAAACAGATCTTTCGCCTTCTACTTTTTTAGGCTTATCATCGCCCTTCTTTTTATTAGGGTCTTCTTTTCTCTCGCCTTCTACCCTCTTTTCTCCTTGCAACAACTCTTCGCATGTAGTTGGCTTTTCACCTACTTCAGCAAAAATCGATAATGAACCTAATAACAAAAGGAAACTAAGTAACGTCTTCATTCAATCCTCCAAAGAGATTACATATTTAAATTAACACCAGCAGGCTTCACTATAGTTAAAAGTGATTGGAAAGCTTGTGTTACTTGCATCGCCATTTTTGCGCCTGCTTTTGATTCTACTTTTTTTATCTCACCGTAGTTGTCGTACGCTACGTTGATAATTCCTACGTTTTCCATTTCAATCTCAACTGGTTTTCCAATTGAATTGTACTTAAACGAAAGAGTTCTTCTGGTTTTCTCATCGCCTTTTTCTTGATCGATCATCTTTGTAATCTTTCCATTTCTGTCATAGATTAGAAGGACTGATTTACCAACTGAATTTTGGGCCTTTGATAAATTTCCATTTTTGTCGTATTGGAATGATGTCCATCCGTCATTGTTCACTACTTTTGAAATCTTATTTAAAGCATCATCGTACTCTAGTTGAACAAACTCACCACGAGTTGATGTCTTCTTAGTTAAAAGACCTTTTGCATTGTATTCAAAAGTTGTTACATCTTTTCCACGTGTAATTTTTAACGGAAGAGAACAACATTCAGAATAGATTGTTTCTGTTTTTAATCCATCGATTTCAGTTGCCACGCGATATGTGTACTGTTGCCCATCTGGTTTAGATTTAATTTCGTATTCATACTTACTCGATGTTTCTGGAACATCAGCTGCTTTTTTAGTTACAGTTGTCCAGTAGTGAAATTCTGGATTCTTTGGATTACTTTCATACTTATACTTTGTTGATTCGCCATTTCTCTCTACAACCTCTGTAGCAAATGAGCTCTTGTCATATTTAACAACCATTTTCGTGTTATCAGCATATGAAATTGAAGTCATGTTGTGATTAGCATCGTAATCATACTTGAAAGTATTTCCAGCAATATCAGTCGAAGTAATTAAGTTTCCGCGAGTGTCATATACATATGAAGCTTTTTTCTCACCACTTGACCAACAACCTTTAATTTTTCCATCTGGATACCAATCAAAAAATAATTGTTTCGATTGAGAATCACGAATTGTTGCTAACGTTGATCCTTTATACTCTAAATTTATTGTATAATTGTTCTTATCAACGACTTTAGTTAATTTCCCATCAGCATTGAAATAGTCTTGTCTTCCGTCACTGTTAATTCTCTTATATCCATCTTTTTCTTTTACAAGAGTCTGAATACCACGATCATTAGAATATAATGTTGTTCCTTCTGGAAGATTTGCACTGACGTTATATTTAATAGAATAAAGCTGTCTTCTTTCTGCATCGTTATTTAGTTGCGTAATTAAAGCGTTCATTGCCGACTCAGACATCGGTTCTTTTTTCTTCATCGCTTCAACGATTTTTTTCGAAGCTTCATTAACATTGATTGCTTCTTTTGGAACAAATCGAGTCGATGCACCAGAACCGTTTTCTTTTATAGTCGCTGAACCATCAGCTGAAACTTTCAAATTAGTTTCAAATGTCGATCCCCATCCAAAACCAAACCATCCATCTTCTGTTGATTTTGAGTTGTACGTTCTTGAACATTCTAAGTCTTGATCACCACCGGGAACGATTACATCGGTATAGGAAATATAAAAGTTACCATTTTTTAGATTTACTCCACCAAATGTCAGAGTTGGTACTAAAAATAAAGTCGCTAATACAGACTTAAGTTTCATTTTTGATCCCTTGTTCATCATAAAATTCCTTCTTTATATCGGGTAATATTCCTAAAAACTTTAATTTAAAGTTTAATCTTAACTATTCTTAGTATGACGTAAATTCCTATAAAATCAAAAACAACGGCCATAACCAACATCACCCACCCCAGAGGTGTAGTA
>JACCDN010782502.1_pt1 | contig 11691 bp, 9 predicted proteins | sample 7441691 | NCBI WGS metagenome assembly JACCDN01 (sample SAMN15323439, study PRJNA562643) | freshwater metagenome | isolation source: river surface water | place: USA:Blue River Watershed | collected 2017-08-16
ATTCTTGAAAACAAAAATGATTATTACACGTTGCTGCGCGGTGTGACTGAACGTGGAGATTGGGAAGCATGGATTTCATACATGCTGGAAGCCGTAGCGCTTACAGCTGCATGGACAACGAAAAAGATCGCTGCCGTCAGAGAATTGATAACTTCCACCAGAAATTATGTAGAAGGGAAGCTTCCTAAAATTTACACCTGGGAACTGGTTAATATGCTATTCATGCAACCTTACTGCAGAATAGAAAACCTGGTGAATGCTGGCATTGCACAGAGGCAGACTGCATCAATTTATCTAAAGCAACTGGTAGAAATAGGAGTACTCGAAGAAGTGAGCGCCGGGAGGGGGAAGCTATATATCAATACCCGCCTGCTGCGGGAATTGAATGACTGATGAACATGAAAATTGCCAGAATCTATGAGCGTGTCAGTACCGATGAACAGGATCTGACCAGACAGGCTGATATTGAGCGTGACGGCTGATTTCTTCAAATGCAATGGAACGGGTCTGTATTAATGAACGGTGGGTGATAACCCGCTGTTCTACCCCCTGCCCTTTTTCGCCCGGGCAGGTTAGCTTCCATAAGGTTAGGATTAAAGTTCAAAGTCACTTAAATCACCGGCCTTGATCTCAGCATCAATCTGTCCTACCAGGTAAGAGCTGACTTCCACTTCCTGTGGCGCCACCTGCACATTGTCGGATACCAGCCATGCGTTAATCCACGGAATGGGGTTAGATCGGGTTTTGAAAGGCAATTCCAGGCCGACGGCCTGCATGCGGATATTGGTAATGTATTCCACATACTGACAGAGAATATCTTTATTGAGCCCGATCATGGAACCATCGCAAAACAGGTATTGGGCCCATTCTTTTTCCTGTTGCGCTGCCAGTACAAAAAGATCATAACAGGCCTGACGGCATTCAATGGCGATCTCGGCCATCTCCGGGTCATCGATACCGGCAGACATGAGATTCAGCATGTGCTGGGTCCCGGTCAGATGCAAGGCCTCATCACGAGCAATCAGCTTGATAATTTTGGCATTGCCTTCCATCAACTCACGTTCAGCAAAGGCAAATGAGCAGGCAAAGCTGACATAAAAACGGATAGCTTCCAGTGCATTGACACTCATCAGACAAAGATAAAGCTGCTTTTTCAGTGCGCGCAGATTAACGACACAGGTTTTACCGTTGACCTGATGGCTACCTTCACCCAGCAGGTGGTAATAGCCTGTCATTTCGATCAAATTATCGTAATAGGCAGAAATGTCTTTGGCCCGTTTGAGGATCTCTGTGTTTGTGACAATATCGTCAAAAATAATAGCCGGGTCATTCACAATGTTACGAATGATGTGCGTATACGATCGGGAATGAATGGTCTCAGAAAATGACCAGGTTTCCACCCAAGTTTCCAGTTCAGGTATGGAAATCAGTGGCAGCAGGGCAATATTAGGACTACGACCCTGGATAGAATCCAGCAAAGTCTGGTATTTCAGGTTACTGATAAAGATATGTTTTTCATGTTCCGGTAAGGCCACGTAATCAATTCTATCCCGGGCCACATCAATTTCTTCCGGGCGCCAGAAAAAAGAGAGTTGTTTTTCGATCAGTTTTTCAAAAATGCTGTATTTTTGTTGATCGAAACGGGCCACATTAACCGTCTGGCCAAAAAACATAGGTTCCAGTAGCGGGTTATTTTTGTTTTGTGAAAACGTACTATAAGCCATGATGTCCTCAAGCAGATTGCCAGTAGCAACCCGGGATATTGGGTGATGAAAATCGTATTGAATACAGGAGTGCCTGTCCTTAAATCCGACATGCGCCACTTTGGCAATTATCTTCTTCATGAACGGTCTGGATGTCTTCCTGGGCATCATCAGCACCATCGCGGGTATTATGGTAATACAGCGTCTTAATCCCCAATTTCCAGGCAGTTAATAAGTCCTTCAGTAACTGCTTCATGGGGATTTTACCCGCAGGGAAACGTGCCGGATCATAATTGGTGTTAGCAGAAATCGACTGATCAACAAATTTTTGCATCAAACCCACCAGCTGCAGGTAACCGTCATTACCAGGCATTTCCCATAACAGTTCATAAGCGCCCTTCAAACGATCATAGTCAGGTACTACCTGACGCAAGATGCCGTCCTTTGATGCTTTAACGCACACATAACCACGGGGTGGTTCGATTCCGTTGGTGGCATTAGAAATTTGTGAAGACGTTTCTGAAGGCATCAGGGCGGAAAGCGTGGAATTACGCAGGCCAAATTTTACAATGTCCTGGCGCAAAGTTTCCCAGTCGTAATGCAAGGGTTCCTGGCAAAGGGCATCCAAATCTTTTCGGTAGGTATCAATCGGCAGGATACCTTGAGCGTAGGTGGTCTGATCAAACCATTCACAGGCACCCCGTTCCCGTGCCAGATTATTTGAGGCTTTCAGCAGATAATACTGTATGGCTTCAAAGGTTCTGTGTGTCAGGTTGTTTGCACTACCGTCAGAGTAGCGCACGCCATTTTTTGCCAGATAATACGCAAAATTAATCACACCGATGCCTAAGGCCCTGCGGCCCATGGCGCCACGTCTGGCACAATCAATAGGGTAATCCTGATAATCCAGCAATGCATCCAGAGCACGAACGGCCAGTGTTGCCAGCTCTTCCAGTTCATCCAAATTTTCGATGACCCCCAGATTGAAAGCTGACAGGGTACAGAGGGCAATTTCACCCATTTCGTCATTGATATTATTTAATGCTCGGGTAGGTAGCGCAATTTCCAGACACAGATTGGACTGACGTACTGGGGCAATGCGGGGATTAAAAGGGCTGTGCGTATTACAATGATCAACATTCTGGATATAAATACGCCCGGTGGAAGCGCGTTCCTGCATCATCAGGGAGAATAGCTCCACAGCTTTGACACGCAGTTGACGAATATGGCTGTCCTGTTCGTAGTGAAGATACAGGCGGGCAAATTCATCCTGATCGGCAAAAAAAGCATCATACAGACCGGGTACGTCCGAAGGACTGAACAAGGTAATGTCTTCTCCTTTGACCAGACGTTGATACAACAGTTTATTGATTTGAACCCCGTAATCCATATGACGCACACGATTACCCTCAACACCCCGATTGTTTTTCAATACCAGTAAACTCTCCACTTCCAGGTGCCAGAGCGGGTAAAACAGCGTTGCGGCCCCCCCACGCACGCCGCCCTGAGAGCAGGATTTTACTGCGGTCTGGAAATGCTTATAAAATGGAATACAACCTGTATGGAAGGCTTCGCCATGACGGATGGGACTACCCATGGCACGGATGCGGCCTGCATTAATGCCAATACCCGCCCGTTGAGAAACATATTTTACAATAGCGCTTGCGGTAGCATTGATCGAGTCCAGGCTGTCATCACATTCGATGAGTACGCAGGAACTGAACTGGCGGGTGGGTGTACGCACACCCGCCATAATGGGTGTCGGTAGCGAAATTTTAAACAGTGAGACCGCATCGTAGAAGCGCTTTACATAATCCAGACGCGTAGCACGAGGGTAATGAGAGAACAGGCAGGCTGCAACCAGCATATACAAGAATTGGGCACTTTCGTAGATCTCACCACTCACCCGATTTTGTACCAGATATTTGCCCTCCAGCTGTTTGACGGCGGCATAAGAGAAACGCATATCACGCCAGTGATCAATACATTGGTCCATCTGCTCAAATTCTTCTGCGCTGTAATTTATCAGCAGATCTTTATCATATTTTCCCATATCAACCATGCGCCTGACCTGATCCAACAATGCCGGAGGCTCGAACTGGCCGTAAGCTTTTTTGCGCAGATGAAAGGTAACCAGACGGGCAGCAAGGTATTGGTAATCCGGCGTTTCATGGGAAATTAAATCGGCAGCCGCTTTGATGATCGTTTCATGAATATCCGCAGTTTTTATACCTTCATAAAACTGAATATGGGAACGTAATTCTACCTGAGAGACTGAAACATTTTTCAGGCCTTCGGCTGCCCAGTCAATGACCCGATGGATTTTATCAAGATCAATACGCTCTTTGCGGCCATCACGCTTAGTGACAAGTAAACTCTGGTTCATGTGTTGTTAACCTTAATTAAGGTGATGAAATGACAGGACCTGAAATAGGCCTCTTGCGAAACTCAACTGCGGGAGGACCCGTGCGTTGTCTTCGGTGCTCAAATCTTTATGTGACTTTATACACACTCCAGTTCTGTGTGCAGTGATACTTGCATTCGTTTCCCTGCGGCGAGTTTTGCAATGCAAGAGGCAGAGTATGATTACCACCAGAATTCGACGAAAGGCGTTACCCGGCAATAACTATATGTGGCCTGAAACACTATATATAGTGTTTTTATGGTAAAAAAATAACAAGATAATGATAAATGCCCACTTTGGCAAGTGGATAAGATGGCATTGTTACAGGGATAAGCTGGGGATGAAATCAGATAAACGCCACCCAGGTAGCACCATGACTAACGAATCCCGCAAGTACAGATGCCGGAAAATTTTTTTATAAAATAGTCGATCAGGCTCCACAAAAACGGCGGGGGTGTGAGCCATAACAGGGGGAATCAGGCGGTTACCGGATAGACCCGGGATACAAGTTGCCTGTTAAGGTCATTCAATATTGCGGGTATGCAGCATATAATTAACATCAACGTTACCGCCCAGCTTAAAACGATCTGTCAAGGGATTATAGTGCAAGCCGACAATATGGCACTCCTGTAAACAGGTTTGGTCTATCCAATGCAGCAGTTCTGATGGCCGGATGAATTTTTTGGCATCATGCGTGCCTTTGGGGATCATTTTCAGCAGGTATTCTGCACCGATGATTGCCATTAACCAGGATTTGACATTACGGTTGATGGTAGAAAAAAAAGCATGGCCACCCGGTTTTACCAGCTTGGCACAGGCATGGATAATGGCTGCCGGATCCGGGACATGTTCCAGCATTTCCATGCAGGTCACCAGATCATAGTGTTGTGAATGAGTCCGGGCATGAGATTCCACGGTTTCCTGTATATAGTGCACGCTAATATTCTGTTCCAGTGCATGCAGACGCGCGACTTCCAAGGGTTCACCCGCCATATCCAAACCGGTGACTATTGCACCTTCATGCGCCATGCTTTCGGCCAGTATTCCACCACCACAACCGACATCGAGAATGGTTTTCCCAAAAATACCTTGCGCACGTTGCAAGATATAGCCAAGGCGCAGGGGATTAATACAATGAAGGGGTTTGAACGCACCTTCTACATCCCACCAGTGTGCAGCAAAGGCAGAAAACCTGGCAATTTCCTGTTGATCAACATTGGTGATTTCAGTGATTTTTTCTGCCTGCATGGACACAGACTCTTATGAATTGAATTATCCACGGATTATACATAATTTCTACAACGTTACTGTACCTGGGCTGCAGGTCATCTCAAAAAATAGTTTACCTCGCTTACTTCTTAGAACGCTGACGCCGAACTCCAGCAGAAAAACAGGCATCTGATTAGTCGTTTTGACCTTATTCTGCACCAGAGACTCACGAACCCGATGCAAAACCCGTAGGCTATACGATCCCGCCGCATCTTGAGGCAAAGACGCCTTCACACCACCAACTTCACTTTCAGTACCGATGGGCTGGGTCTGGAAGTGAAGGGAAATGGGCATCTTACCCGGCATGTTATCAGCCACCCTCCGTTAAGATTTTTCAATAGCGCGTCTGGGGATGCCAATGAATTCGCCCGTCGGCGTGCGTCCGACATTTTGTTCGGACATGCTGCTTAATAACTGCCGTTCCTCCAGAGACACTGTTTCTGGATCAGTCAGGTAATTGACTACCGTCGAGAACATTAACTCATTGCCTGGCTGTGCCACGACTTGTATCTGCCCTGCCAGGAGATTACCTCCCGAGCCCCATTTGCTGGTACTACTGACCAGTATGAGAACGCGCGGTGGAGCTACGCCAGAGCCCCTTTCGCTCTTCAGCAATTTCTCAAAGTCGGCGATAAGCCCCCTGACCTGCGGCGTCTCAGCATTAGTCACATCAACGATGTTGATCAGACGATTCCCCAGTGGCGGGATTTTTTCACCGGACCGTCCACTTCTGGGATAGGGGGATGCATCATAGTAGAAAGCATTAATGCTCGACGCATCATTTTCTTTAGCAGGTGCTGAATTGAGTAGCTTGGCAGGGGGCAATTCGAAATAGGGATAGTTAGAACCCGGGACCATTGAATCAGGCTGTAGTTCGACCTTTGAATCTTTTGATGCCTGGGATTTATCATACATCTTAAAGAACAGTGGCACTGCTTGCTGAACAATTTGTATCGCGTTCATACCCGACCGCACTGTGAAAGATCGCAGGGAGACAAGGATTGAAGATTTGTCAGTGCCTGCAGACTGCCCCGTGGAGTTGCTGCGTTCAAAATACGAGGTTTGCGATGCAAACGTGGTCGGCTTGTCTTTACCCGACCACCTGGTGGGCACATCAACTTCGATGCCCGGGTCAGCTATATCGAAAGTCTCCGATGCCTGCACCCCTGGATCGCCGGGCGATTTAGCCCAAAGGATAGGTTTTGCGGCAAAAGTATCGCGCCTGTCGATCGCATCACGGATCAGATTTCCTCGTCGACTGGGATCGTCTTTACCGAAGTCAATGCGAAAAAATGCCTCGACTGCATTTCCGTGAGCCTCATGTGCGTTGTAATTGTTCAGCGAATGAATCAAATTTTGCGCATTGGAGGACGTATTCATTATCGTCTCCAAATGTGGCATCAGCGAGTCGAATTCTTTGACAGTCTCGGTAACTGAGGAAATGTACTTAGGCGGCAATAAGCCGAAACCAATCCGAATCCCTCCTGGTCCCAAGTCAGCGGTTGTCGGCACGACCGAACCAAAACCCGGCCGTGCCAGCACAGGTATGGGACAGCCGTCTTTTTGCAGATTATACGCCAGCAGGGCCGTGAAAACACTTTGACAAAGACGCGACTTACCCATGCTGTCCATTGCCTTTTCCCCCTTGGGTGTAGTGTAGATACAAAGCATGGGATAATCTGAAATCCTGTCATCGTTCTCACTACCTTTAGGCCTGACAGCACACTCCAAATGTTCCATGGTCTGGCCTGCAACTTTCCGGCTGATGTTCCGGGAATTTGATTTTGCGGCTTCTGCAAGTGGCAAGGTATCAGATGCAACCTTCACATTGGATTCGTATGCTGACTTCAGCACATAAGTCTTCGAGTCAGGCAAAATCTCCGCACCGCCACCGACAGGTTCGCTCATCATGTTTTCCTCATGCTCCTCCTTGAACCACTTCTGCGCCTTTTTTACCTGCTGACAAATCTTATCGCTAGCATGATCCAATATAAATTGCCTATGATTTCCTCCATACCGGATGTCCGTTGGTTTATGGCGTCCATAAATGATATGACTGCCTTTCGTTGTCGGACCCGCAAACCGTGTTGTTGTACTAACAGATGTTTCGTTGATGAAATCGATAAGTCCTTGGTAGTTAAGACTTATTCTTGCCGAACCATCAGGATTTCTTGAAATCGAAATGCCCGCAGATGCGCAGGAAAAATCGTAGACAGATCGATCTATCCTGTTATTGCCTTTGAATATTTCGCATGAGGGAAACGCCTGAGCCCAGGCTTTCACGATCTCATTGGAAGCATCACTCCTGAAGGTAATTTTTGACAGCGGCTGACTTGGCTGTCCGTTCAAGCGATCAGTCAACGCCTGCAAATCAACTGCATCAAGAACACGGTCCAGTACATCTGAAATATCCAGTTCCAACTTACCCTGCAGACAGTCACCAACAGCCTGCTCGAGGACTTTCTGGCTGTGGTATTCAGCTTCCTGGAGCGGTTTGAATCCATTCTGAAAAAGCGATTTTTCAAGCCCCATTTTTCTGATGTGGGTGGTAGTTGACAATGGAAGCGGAGGTGAAGATGGAATTGAAGATGGGCCAAGCTGCACATTGCAAATAGCGCGAAACAGGTTAGATTGATTTGGTGGTGAATTTTCTTTCTCTGAAGCGCATTCAGCATTCGCAGATGCTTGCGATCGTCTTTTATTTTGTGATGAATCTGTATCAGATAATTTTCTTTTTAACGTTAAAGAGGACTCAGAATTAAATGGCCGCGGTAATGAATGTGAATCATATGATTTTCTATTTACAGGGGATTCATAATGAGGTTGTTGCTGTGGTAAAAAATATGAATCACAGGATTTTCTATACACCTCACTTTGGTCAGATGTATTATTAATGCCAGTAAGAGGAGTACGAAATATAACAGATCCGTTTTCTGTTTTTTCTATATTATCTGTTTTTTTTGTATTAGAAGACGTTGTATTTACACTATCTATTACTGTCATTTACTTTATCCTGTTATAGCTATTTAAATTAAAAAGGTAATATTTTTATATGGTATTACGTTAATATTTTTCAGGGTATATCATAGAATGCTTATTGAATTTTGTAATCGAAAACGCAATAACGTTGACGATATTATATATAATTTTTTTAAAACATATCATATAATACTCATTAAATTTGATATCGCAAAACATATTAATTTTTTGACAGTATTACATTAATTTTTTCAGGGTATAGTTCAGCCTGCAGGCTTGTTTTCAGCAGTGCCCATGCACCAACACCTACTGTAGATAGTTCGCGGATCATCAGTGATTCATCGTATTCCTTCGATTAATTTTTGAGGTACCTTCAGTATCGATGGGTATATTTTGCGGTATCACTGATGAATATATATCTGAAGGAAATCCTCCTGATGTATGGAGCCTAAGAATAATACGTTCGATAATGCAAGAGGCAGTGTTGTAAAAATCACCACTTTCATCTGATGCTGGTTTAACCCAACCCTCTTTTACAAATAATTGCATAAGTTTATCCAAACTCATTTTCTCCCCGTTGAATTCGACCGGAGTATTCTTTTCAGCTTCGAAAAGTTTTTTTAGAGTATTAACTCGCGCTTTGTTCCAGTAGGCATTTGGTGTGTCTGGTTTTCCTGAAATTGTTTTCTTAAGAATCTTCGCATCATTGATTAAGGTAGTATTTTTTTCCTTACCATTTTCATCTTTCAAAGTTAATTCCAGTTTCTTTCCCATAAGCATGTCTTCACCACCCGAGACCATGTATAGTGGATAAATTCCAGCGTCTTGATTTCGGAATGGAGCCTTTATCGATACAAATTGCTGTGTCGGTGAGTTAAGGTCTTCCTCAGCTATATTTTCTTTAGTTGGCGGGCGAGCAAAGATACGTTCAGGAACAGCCACCCGTGTTGGATAACCAACGCCAAAACCAACGATGGGCTTTCCCGTCTTTACATGCAAGCCATTTACCCTTCTTTGAATATCAGGACTGGTATGCCTGGTACCTTCAGTTTGAATAACATCCTGATCTGCCATTAATATTTTCTCTGGTTGATACGGTAGCGTATCGGCCAAAGCCAAAGCTGCCCCTCGCACCGCACCAAAGCCTGTTAAAGATCCACAGTCCCACCCGATAAGGTGCATGTTTTTATTTTCTTCCAGTACATGCTTAAGAGCTTGATTATAGGTTTCATAATCTCGCCGATGAACAAGTAGATAAACGGGTTCATCCCGCTGAGTTTTTGGATGCCATGCGAGGCTATAATCTTTCGCGAGATCATCAGCAATTTTATTTGCACTCCCACCACTTATGACAATAACGGGTACATTATTTTTAGTCAGGCGTGACTCACGATTCTCATTTCTTCCAATGAAGGAAAAGAGCCATTTCTCTGATACATACTTATCTGTTCCCGCAGCAAGCTCTTTGCATACCCCAAGCCGATTTAACAATACTTCCTGCATACGCTTAATGGTGTCAGGATCTTTTGTTTTACCGACAAGAACAGGAGAATATTTACATGCTGCCCGTGTTTTTGGATCCACCCACTGTGGGTTTGGTTGTAAACTAATGGGAGGTAAAAGATTACTTTTTTCGGCGCCTTGCACTGTTTCAGGCAAACTAACCGGCGCTGCTGATTTTAGTGTTGCCTCTAAGGATTCAGGAAAGGATTTGTCATGCCGTATTTCCGGGATCACCGGCACCGTTTTTCGGGTGTGGAGGGCAGTGGACAATAGAAGCGGAGATGAAGGTGGAGGTGAGAATGGACCAGGCTGCACATTGCGAATAGCGCGAAACAGGTTAGATTGATTTGGTGGTAAATTTTCTTTCTCTGAAACGCATTCAGCATTAACAGATGCTTGCGATCGTCTTTTATTTTGTAATGAATCTGTATCAGATAATTTTCTTTTTAAAGAGGACTCAGAATTAAATGGCCGCGGTGATGAATATGAATCATATGATTTTCTATTTATAGGGGATTCATAATGAGGTTGTTGCTGCGGTAAAAAATATGAATCACAGGATTTTCTATACACCTCACTTTGGTCAGATGTATTATTAATGCCAGTAAGAGGAGTACGAAATATAACAGATCCGTTTTCTGTTTTTTCTGTATTATCTGTTTTTTTTGTATTAGAAGACGTTGTATTTATACTATCTATTACTGTCATTTACTTTATCCTGCTATAGCTATTTAAATTAAAAAGATAATATTTTTTATATGGTATTACGTTAATATTTTTCAGGATACATCATAGAATGCTTATTGAATTTTGTAATCGAAAACGCAATAACGTCGACGATATTATATATAATTTTTTTATTAAAAATATCATATAATGCTCATTAAATTTGATATCGCAAAATTTAAGGCCCTGTTGCAAACAGGATAGACTTGTAATTTGACTAAACTGAGGCGGACCTATTTTTCCATACGGGCAATCTGGTGAATCCTTTCTGTGGTCAATATTTCCATAGCACGATCATCCCCCGGGCCTACTGAAAATATGGCATCAGCTATCTGAGGACATGGCATCTGGACGATTGATAACATTTTTGACGGGATGGGGTTTTACTTTAACGCCAGCAGTGTGACGGGTATGAGCGCGCCAAACACCACCACCTGATAAAAACACGCCCACTTTTTGAGCAAATGCGCCGCTGGGCCAGTGATAAACAGGCACAGCGGATGGTCAGGTTTCATCAAGGGTAGTTACGGTGGTGTACGTCGGGATTCAAACAATGCCGAGACGTGCCGGGCAGATGAGTGACGGCGTCCCTGCCGAAAGCGAATGTGTATTGACTTGCACGTTAATCCCGCGTCGGTGCTAAAGCCACAGATCCCACATCAACCCCGTCCCAGATCCACATCAAGCGGGACGTAACCTACGCTCCCAGGGCCCTCCCCGGTATGCTAGTGACCCACCGACTAATTCCCCCATCAGGGGCGCGCGTGGTACATACCAGGACGCATTCCGTGTATCAATTCAAGTAATAGTTATAACGCGGAGACTTCACTGGCGGCACTGAGCTCTGCGGTGCGCTCACCTTACGTCGGTACGGTGGGTTGCTGGTCCGCGCACTGCTCCCCGTTCTCACTGCATGCACTGGAAGTCGTGCCTGCCGTTGTTTTTGGCGCCGATGCATGACAGAATGCGGCTAATATAACCACGAGTTTCGCACCTGTCTGAAAAATGCTAAAAAGTCTGTCATGGAATGAAATGGCAATGGAGACAGGGATGACTCATTGTACAAAGGAGCTTTACCGGGCATTTTTACAGGCGAGCAGCATGAGA
>JACCDN010527220.1_pt1 | contig 11689 bp, 7 predicted proteins | sample 7441691 | NCBI WGS metagenome assembly JACCDN01 (sample SAMN15323439, study PRJNA562643) | freshwater metagenome | isolation source: river surface water | place: USA:Blue River Watershed | collected 2017-08-16
CGCTGGGATGGCTTCGCCACCGATGGGGACGGCGCGACGACCGCCGAGCTGCTGGTGCGGGCGAACCGGCTGGCCGAACTGAATGCATTGATACCGCCCGCGGAAGCGGCGTTGGCTGAACAGGCAGAGACGCTTGGGCAGATGACGGATGCTATCGGCGCCGCGCAGGATGCCGTTCGGGCGGCGGCGGCAGCGCGGGCAGAAACCGAAGGGCAATTGCGGCAGGCTTTACGCGCAGTGGACCAAGCCGAAGATGCGCTGGCCCGGCTTAAATCTGCAAAGGCCGCGTTGCTGGACCGTATGGCGGCCAGCGAACAAGAGCTCGCCGAAGCAAAGTCCGAACAACGCACCGCAGAAGCCGCTCGTGCCGCGTTGCCAGATGGCACGCATCATTCGGACCTCGTGCAAAAGCTCGTCATCGCGAACGAAGCTGCGCGCGAGCTGCTGGCGCGCAATCAGGCGGATTTGTCGTCACTTGAACAGCGCATTGCGCAAACCCGCGAACGCCGTGCCGTCGCGCTTGCCGAAATCCGGGGATGGCAGGAACGCGCTGGCGAAGCGGAACGCCGGATCGCCGACATGAACAAGCGCAGCGCAGATATTGCTGCTGAGCAGGAGGCGATGGAGGGGCGGCCCGATATTCTGGCACGCGAGATCGCGAGTCTGCGCGAGGACAAAGAACAGCTGGCCGAAAAGCTGAATGGCCTTCAAGTCACAGAAAGTGCCTGCGAAAAAACGCTTCGGGAACTGGAAAACGAACTTGCGACCGCTGCAGAGGCGCTCTCCGTTGCCCGAGAGGCCCGTGCCGGTGCCGAAGCACGCGCGGAAAATCAGGAACATCGCCGCGTCGAAATGGGGCGAATATCGGGCGAGCGCTTTGAATGCCCGCCGCCGGTGCTTCCCGAAAAGCTCGGGTTCGATGAGCATACAATGGAAGATGCGTCGGTGGAATCCGCGCGGCTTGACCGGCTGCAAAATGAGCGTGAGCGCATTGGGCCGGTAAATCTGATCGCTGCTGATGAACTCGCCGAGCTTGAGGCGCAACAAGGTACGGGCGCGGCAGAAAGCGAAGAGCTGACCCTCGCGATTAACCGTCTGCGCGGTTCCATCGGCAGCTTAAATCGCGAAGGCAGAGCGCGCTTGCTGGCGGCGTTTGAGGCAGTCGATGGACATTTCCGCCGGCTCTTCGCAACGCTGTTCAACGGCGGGCAGGCACATCTGGCATTGATCGACAGCGAAGACCCGCTTGAGGCAGGTCTTGAGATATTCGCGCAACCGCCGGGCAAAAAGCTACAGTCGCTGACGCTTTTGTCGGGCGGAGAGCAGGCGCTGACGGCGGTGGCGCTCATCTTTGGATTGTTCCTTACAAACCCAGCGCCGATATGCGTCCTTGACGAAGTTGACGCCCCGCTGGACGATGCGAATATCGAACGCTTCTGCGATTTGTTGGAAGCGATGACGCGCGAAACCGACACCCGCTACCTGATTGTCACGCACAACGCCGTGACCATGAGCCGAATGCACCGGCTATTTGGCGTTACCATGGTCGAACAGGGCATCAGCCGGCTGGTATCGGTTGACCTTGGTGGTGCGGAACAATTACTGGCTGCGGAATGACTTTACATGGCCCCATCACAAACAGCTTTATATCGCAACGCCTTCGGCTGAACTACGTCGATTGGGGCAATCCCGATGCGCCGCCGTTGCTTTTGGTCCATGGCGGTCGCGACCATGCGCGCAGCTGGGACTGGGTAGCCGAAGAGCTCCGCCACGATTGGCACATTATTGCACCCGATCTGCGCGGCCATGGCGACAGCGCGTGGTCACCCGATGGCAATTACGAAATGTCTGCCTTTGTCTATGATCTGGCGCAGCTGATCCACCAGCTGAACCTTGCCCCCGTCAGCATCATTGCGCATTCGATGGGCGGCAACATCGCCACGCGCTATGCGGGGCTCTACCCTGAAAATGTCCGCAAGATGGTGAATATTGAGGGGCTTGGCCTCTCCCCCAAAATGCAGGCGGAACGCGACGCGATCGGTATACAAAATCGTTTCCGGCAGTGGATTGAGGACAAACGCAATGCGGCTGGCCGTACCCCGAAACGCTATCCCAATATTGAAGCAGCCTATGAACGGATGAAGGCGGAAAACAGCTATCTAACCGACGAACAGGCAAGGCATTTGACCGTGCACGGCATCAGCCGGAATGAGGATGGCAGCTGGAGCTGGAAGTTCGACAATTACCTCAACATCTGGGCAATATTCGACATGCCGCGCGAAGATTTGCTCGCAATCTGGCAGTCGATCACCTGTCCGATGTTGATGATGTATGGTGCCGACAGTTGGGCGTCAAACCCGGAAAAAGATGGCCGCATCGTGCATTTTCCCACGGCAAAAGTCGTCGAATATGAAAATGCGGGCCATTGGTTGCATCATGACCAGTTTGACCGCTTCATGGCCGACGTAAAGGCGTTCCTCTAATCAAACATCGCGCGCAAGGCGGATATGGTGTCCGCCTCTTCAGCAGGTTTGTCCCTGCGTAAACGCGAGATACGCGGGAACCGCATGGCCACGCCTGATTTGTGCCGCTTGGATTCGTGAACGGCGTCAAACGCGACCTCAAGCACCAGCGACTTTTCCACTTCGCGGACCGGGCCAAAACGGGCGACGGTGTTATTGCGGACAAAGCGGTCGAGCCATTTCAATTCTTCATCGCTGAACCCGGAATAAGCCTTTCCAACCGGCAACAAATTGCCATCTTCGGTCCAGCAACCAAAGGTGTAGTCTGAGTAATATGAGGAGCGTTTTCCGCTGCCCCGCTGGGCATACATCATCACGCAATCGGCCACGAGCGGCTCGCGTTTCCATTTGTACCACAAACCGACCTTACGCCCAGCCAGATAGTGCGAATCGCGCCGCTTAAGCATCACGCCTTCAATCGCCGCCTCACGCGCGGCCGCACGGATTTCGGCCAGATGCTCAAAATCGCGCGCCGCGATGACAGCAGATACATCAAACCGCACAGGGTCCAAATTGGCCGTGAATCGTTCAAGCCGGTCGCGCCGCGCGGTCCATGGCTGACCGCGCAAATCTTCCGCACCGTCGAACAATATGTCGTACAGGCGGACAAACACCGGATATTCGGCCTGCATTGCTGCCGTCACATTCTTGCGGCCCAGTCGTTGCTGCAATGCATTGAAGCTAGCGGCCTCACCGCCCTGCACGTCGCCGCGTACCAGCAATTCACCGTCGACCACGCCGACGCCATTGAACGCCGCCGCTATTTCGGGAAACGACCCCGTCACTTCGTCACCGCCGCGGCTGAACAAGCGGGTTTCGCCGCCGGTCGACGCAATCTGGATACGGATGCCGTCCCATTTCCACTCGGCGACAAATTCATCGAGATGCACACTGCCATCTTCAAGCGGGTGCGCGAGCATGAAGGGGCGGAAAAACGCGCTGTCGGCGGGATCGGGTCGTTCGGTCCGCCCTTCACCCCATGCAAAAAGCTCAGTGTAAGGCGGTCGAAGCGCGTGCCACACCTCCTCAACATCATCGACCGAAAGGCCAAAGGCTTGCCCGAAAGCGGTCTTGGCAAGCCGCGCCGATATGCCCACCCGCATGCCGCCCGTTGCAAGCTTCAGCAGCGCGTAGCGACCATTGGCATCGAGCCGGTCCATCAATTCCGCCAACACCGCCGGAGCGCGCGCTCGGCTGGTGCTGTTCAGCAAGTCGATGACTTCGGACACGGTGGGCGCGGCATCGCCGCCGCTCTTGTCTGGCCACATCAGCGCGACCGTTTCGGCAGTATCGCCAACATAATCGCGGCTCATGCGAAACAGCATGGGGTCGAAACGTTCCTCTGCCATCGCGCGAATGGCCGCCGATTTCACGGTGGCAATGTTCAACGTCCCGGCAAGTGCCGCCAAAGCCCATCCGCGATCGGGGTCCGGTGTTATACGCAGATAATCGGCGATCAAGCGGATCTTCAAATCGCGCGACCGCGTGTAGATCAAGCCATCGATGAGCGCGGCAAATGCTTGCATCAGCTTTCGTCCTCATCTTCACGACCAATCAGATCAAGCGCGCGCGCCTTTAACTGGTGCAATTCACACCAACGACCCAGCGCATCGGTGCGGCCATGGGTAATCCAGGTTTCTGATGGGCGCAGCTCAAGCAGCGTATCGGTCAATTCGGTCCAGTCGGCATGGTCCGAAATGACCAAAGGCAGTTCGACATTGCGCTGACGCGCGCGCTGCCGCACCCGCATCCACCCCGATACCATGGCGGTTATGGGTTCGGGCAGTCGCTGTGCCCAACGGTCATTCATGGAAGACGGCGGCGCTATAACAATCGCGCCTTTCAATTCCGATTTGGCAAGGCCCGTTGCCATAATGAGGTCGCCCAGCGGCACATTGTGCGCGGCGTATAGGTCGCACATTTTCTGCATCGCGCCATGAATATAAATGGGGGCATCATAACCCGCCCTGCGCAGCTCAGCGATGACGCGCTGCGCCTTACCCAACGCATAAGCGCCCACAACAATACAGCCATCAACATTGGCGTCGCGGGCGGCGAGCAATTTGGCAATCTCGTCCTCAATCGGCGGATGCGTGAACACCGGAAGACCAAAGGTTGCCTCGGTAATCAAAACATCGCAGGCAACGGGTTCAAACGGGGTGCATGTCGGGTCAAAGCGACGCTTATAATCGCCGGTCACCACAACCCGCTCACCGCCATGTTCAAGCAATATCTGCGCCGATCCAAGCACATGCCCAGCGGGGTGGAAGCTTATTTTCACGCCGCCATGTTCGAACCCGTCGCCATAAGGCACTGGCGTGCCCATTTCGGTTCCATATCGAAGCGCCATGATAGCCAGCGTTTCAGGTGTCGCCCACACTGCGCCATGACCGCTGCGTGCATGGTCCGCATGGCCATGAGTGACAAGCGCGCGTTCGGCGGGACGCGACGGATCAATCCACATGTCTGCAGGCTTCACATAAATACCATGCGCATGCGGCTCTATCCAATGTTGGGCGGCGGTTCGGGAGATGTCGGCTGTCCTTTTCGTAATCAGGATATGGGCAGTGGCAGGCGCGATGTAAACAGCATGTATCAGCGAAAGTTCATGGCGACCGGCGGCTAAGCCTGCCAACCGAACACGCAATTAAAAACGATTTTGACCATTGCACATAGACACTGACATTTAAAGAACATATATAGAACAAATGTCCCAACTTCAGATTTCAGAAAAGCTCGCGATTCTTGCCGATGCCGCAAAATATGATGCCTCCTGCGCGTCTTCGGGAACATCGAAACGGTCAAGCAGCAAATCGGGCGGCATCGGATCGACCGAAGGCATGGGAATTTGCCATGCCTATGCGCCCGATGGCCGCTGCATTTCGCTGCTGAAAATTTTGCTGACCAACAGCTGTATTTTCGACTGCCATTATTGCATCAATCGCAAGAGCTCGAATGTCCGCCGCGCGCGGTTTACGCCCAAAGAAGTGGTCGACCTCACGCTGAATTTTTATAAGCGGAATTATATTGAGGGATTGTTCCTCTCGTCGGGGATCATCAAAAGCTCCAACTACACGATGGAGCAAATTGTCGAGGTCGCACGCAGCTTGCGCGAAGACCATGACTTTCGCGGTTACATCCACCTCAAAACCATTCCCGATGCTGATCCCGAATTGCTGGAGGCGGCTGGACGTCATGCCGACCGGCTGTCGATCAACGTCGAATTGCCGACGCGCGCTGGCCTGCAAAAGCTTGCGCCGGAAAAATCCGAAGAGCGGATTGAAGGGGCAATGGGGGACCTGAAAGAATCGATCCTCGATGGACGCGACGCGAAAAAGAAATACCGAAGCGCGCCCAACTTTGCGCCAGCCGGCCAATCCACGCAGATGATCGTAGGCGCCGACAGCGCGACCGACAGCGATATCGTAACGCGCGCCAACAGCCTTTATGACCGCTTTGGTTTGCGCCGTGTCTATTATTCGGCGTTCAGCCCAATCCCCGACGCCAGCGCCGTGTTGCCGCTGCAACGTCCACCGTTGATGCGCGAGCACCGACTGTATCAATCGGACTGGCTGCTGCGTTTCTATGGCTTTGCCCCGCAGGAGGTTGTCGACGCAGCAGGCGCCGATGGCATGCTGCCGCTCGATATTGATCCAAAACTCGCATGGGCGCTGAAGCATCGCGCCCACTTTCCATTGGATGTGAACAGCGCGCCAAAGGCCATGTTGTGGCGGGTTCCCGGGCTCGGGACGAAGGCAGTCGACGCGATTATTAAGGCACGGCGCTGGCGGCGGTTGCGGCTTGAGGATATCGGCAGGCTTACCGTTTCAATTACCAAAATCCGGCCGTTCATCACCGCTGAAGGCTGGACCCCCGGCGCATTGACCGACATGGAGCATCTGCGCGCATCGGTTGCGCCAAAGGTGCACCAATTCGAGCTGTTTGCATGATTACCGCGCGGCTTGGGCATGAAGATGATTTCGACGGCTGGCGGGAACAATGCCGCGGCCTGTTACGTCTTGGCGCGCGTCCCGCGGACATTGTGTGGCAAGTCGGCGAACAACGCACGGACCTGTTTGCAAATCCCGAAAGCAATATTGCAGCTGCACCCATCGGTGTTCCAAAGGGGTTTGCCGAATTGTCGCGTTCGGTTATCTGTCATTCCGACCCGGAACGCTTTGGCTTGCTGTATCAGCTGCTGATCGATCTGAAGGCGGGTAAGCGCCACATGGGCGACCGCGCAGACCCCTTGCTGCGCACGCTTGACGTCATGGCCAAAACCGTGCGGCGGGACATCCACAAGATGCGCGCCTTCGTGCGCTTTCGCAGGATCGAGCAGGATGGAGACGAACATTTCGTCGCGTGGTTCGAACCCGAGCACCACATTGTCCGCACCAACGCGTCATTCTTTGTGCGGCGTTTTGCGGGCATGCGCTGGTCCATTTTAACGCCGCAGCTGTCCATTCACTGGGACAAGGACAAATTGTTAGAAGGCCCGGCAGCGCAAAAGGAAGATGCGTCCACCGAAGATGCCATCGAGGAACAATGGAAAACCTATTATGGGTCAATCTTCAATCCCGCCCGCCTGAAGGTGAAGGCGATGTTGAAAGAAATGCCCAAGAAATATTGGCACAATATGCCCGAGACCGCTTTGGTGTCAGAACTTATCCAGTCCGCCCGAAATCGCGAGCTGGCGATGATCGAAAAAGAGACCGCTGCCCCCATTGCCGACACATTGCAGTCACTGCAGGCAGAGGCGGCACGGTGTCGTCGCTGCCCCTTATCTGGTCCAGCCACCCAGATCGTTTTTGGCGATGGGCCTGAGCGTGCAAGGCTGATGTTTGTTGGCGAGCAGCCAGGTGATCAGGAGGATATACAGGGGCAGCCCTTTGTTGGCCCCGCAGGACAGATATTCAACGCCGCGCTGCGCGAGGCCGGAATTGACCGTGCGCAAGCCTATGTCACGAATGCGGTCAAACATTTCAAGTTCAAGCAAGAGGGCCAACGCCGCATTCATGATCGCCCAAACGTCGGCGAGATCAACCATTGCCGCTGGTGGCTAAAACGCGAGATTGAGATGGTCCAGCCCGACCTGATCGTCGCGCTCGGCGCCACGGCCGCGCGCAGCCTTACGGGCAAAAATGTGGCCATTAGCGCAAACAGGGGGGGAATGTTGGAGAGCATGGAAGGCGTGCCCGTTTTGGTCACCATCCACCCGAGTTATTTGCTGCGTCTACCCGATGCCGAAGCGGCGGCCTGCGCACGCCGCAACTTCGTCGCAGACCTATCGAAAGCCCGCGAAACTATCGATACCCGTCAGATGGCGTCGACGTAAAACAGCAAACAGGTTTCGGGATGCGCATGCGGCAATTGCAGCCCGCCATGCATCAACGCGGCACCGCTCAACGTCGCGCCGTCCTGATTTAGCCCAAGCCTCTCGATTGCCGATGGTCCCTTAATGGCTTGCCAGATTGTCGGCCAGATCAGCTTGACCAGATAATTTCGGTCCGGGTCCAAACCCGCAAACCGCAAGCGTTCAGGCAAAACCTGCGGATCGCTCAAAACATAAGCGACGGAATACAGCGCTTCGGAACGGTCTCGCGCGATCACGCCGCTTGCCATGATCTGCGGTGCCGTATCGATCCGGACCAAGTCGCCATCATGCAGCAACGCACGGTGGCGCTTATGCAAGGCGATGGCAGACTTTAGCGTATCGAGGTCGCCCTGCCGTTCGGTCAACAGGTTGAGTTCAAGCCCCATATGCCCCATGCATGCCGTCGCAGCGCGCATGTCCATCGACAGCCTGCGTCCACTCACATGGCATCGGGCAGGCCCGACATGACAGCCCATCACTTCGGGCGGCAGGAAGAAGCTTGCACCCCGCTGGATATACTGCCGGTCAAGCGCATCATTGCTGTCGGAAGTCCAGACGCGGTCACTATGCGCCAGCACACCCATATCGGCACGTGCTCCACCCGATGAGCAGCTTTCAATTTCGACATCGGGATGCGCGGCGCGCACCCGGTCAAGCAGCGCGTAAAGCGCGGTTACCTGTGCGAAGGCCTTCGCATTGCCGGATGCACCACCCGGATGGCTTAGGTCGCGGTTCATATCCCATTTGATGTAGCTGATATCGTGATCGCGCAGCACCGCATCGATTGCGTGGAATATATAATCCGCCACCTCAGTCCGGCTGATGTCCAGCGCGAGTTGCGACCGGAACGGCACCTGATCTACGCCCTCCACACCCAGCACCCAATCGGGATGTGCGCGGTACAGTTCGCTGTCGGGGTTGACCATTTCGGGTTCAAACCAAAGTCCGAATTCCATGCCTAGCGACGTCACATGGTCAACCAATGGCTTTAGGCCGCCGGGGTACACATCGGCGGACACGGTCCAATCGCCAAGCCCGGCGCGGTCATGCCGCCTGCCGCCGAACCATCCGTCATCCAGAACAAAGCGTTCAACGCCAATGTCCGCGGCGCGCGTGGCCAGCTCTTTCAGCTTTGCGACATCATGGTCGAAATACACCGCTTCCCACGTGTTATAATGCACCGGCCGCGGCTTGGCGCGCATCGCTGGCCGCAGCAATTTTGTCCGAACATGTTCATGGAATTTGCGGCTCAGCGCGCTCAGCCCATCGGCACTATATGCAGCAACAATTTCGGGGCTGGCAAAGGTTTCACCTGGTGCCAGCCGAACCTCCCCGGGGAGCAACAGCGCACCAAGGCTGGTCAACACGCGTCCATCGGTCAGCGTATCCACACGAAGCCGATGGTTCCCGCTCCACGCCAAATGAAAGCCATAAGCCTCACCCGCAGTTTCGTTCGTGCCGCGCGTCGCCAATAGCATAGCGGGATAGCTGAAATGCGAGGTGCGGCCACTGCAGTTTTCCCGCAAATATGTGCCTGCGCTGCGCTTCACCCGATCTTGGGTAAATTCCTGAGTCCAGCGACCGGTAAATCCGATAATCTCGGTCATGTGCTCTGGCACAGGCAGGCAGGCCGTCATCACGTCAGTCACATCGAGCGCAGCCGCGCCATAATTGGTCAAATCTGTGCGGATGCGCAGAACGCCGGTGGCAGGATCAAAAGCAATGTCATATGCGAGGCCAAGCCGCGTACGTTCATCACGGCATATGATTTTCGCGCCATGCGGCCGGCTTTCGACTTTGCCGACGCCGAAAAGGCTACACCAATCCTTGCCCTCGCGATGCGCAGCAAAGCCTTGCATCATGGGGTGGCCTAGGCCGGGTTCCATGGCGAAGGAGAGCGGCAGCGCAATATCTGCGACGCCGTGCATAGCCTGCCGAAAAAACAGGCTTTCCATCTGCGCCGCATCGACATTTTCGGGCAATGCCGCGCCCCAATAGATCACCGACGGCGGCGCACCCTTGGCGCAGGCCAATATCAATGTCGCGTCCGGGGCATCAAATCGCAAATGGTCCAACTCATGCTCCCCAGAAATTCCGTCGGCCGTCGCGACCCATTTGTTACTTTGTGTTTTGTATATAGCCGTTTAACCGGCATATTATCAAAAAAGCAAAAGCACAGCTTTGCAACGAAAATCATCGGGGGGCGGATGTTCGAGACAACCAACAGCGCGGCGCAAATTGGCATATTTGTTTCGCTCACTATGCTCATCGCGATCCTCACATACTGGAAAGTGCACGGCAAGGGTGCCGAGCGGGCGCAGGAAGCAGGTTCCACCAAAGAGGTGTTCCTTGCAGGCGGCGGGCTCACATGGCTGTTTGTCGCAGGCTCGATTACGCTCACCAACCTGTCGACCGAACAACTGGTCGGCATGAACGGCAACCAGATGCTGCTGCTGGCGTGGTGGGAGATTTCGGGTTTCGTTGGCCTGCTGATCTTAGCCTATGTTTTTGTACCGATTTATTACCGCAACAATTGCACCACGGTGACAGAATTGCTGGAACGCCGGTACAAGGGCGGCAGCATACGCACCGTAATTTCGGCGCTGTTTCTGTTGGGCAATATCCTGATCTACCTTCCCGCCGCGCTCTATTCGGGCAGTCTGTTTTTGAAATCGATGTTCGGTGTCGATTGGTCGCTGATCTGGTTTGCCGCACCTATGGCGATTATCGCCGCCATGTACACCATCACCGGCGGCTTACGTGCAGTCGCGGTTATGGATACATATTCGGGCATCGGCGTGCTGGCGATTGCGTTTTTGGTGGTCATATTGGCACTGGCTGCGGTTGGGTTTGACCTGTCTACCGTGCCGGCCGAACGCACATCGATGATTGGCAGCATCGATTCGCCCATCCCGTTCCACACATTGTTCACGGGCATGATTTTCATCCAGATATTCTATTGGTCGACCAATCAGAATATCACCCAAAAAGCGATGACCGCGCCGACTGTCAAGGAAGCGCAAAAGGGCGTGCTCGCCGCGGCCGCCGTCCGTATCCTTATCATCCCCGCCATCGTCGTCATTCCGGGCGTGGTTGCCTATAAGCTGTTCGGCAGCTTGGGCGATGCGGCGTATGGAAAGCTTGTGGCGCATGTGTTGCCCGGTTGGATGTCGGGCGCGTTTGCCGCCATGATGATGGCCGCCGTTATCGCGCACACCAGCGCCATATTGAACAGTTCGGTCGCGTTATACGCGGTCGATTTTCATGACAAATTCATCCGCCCTGTTGCCAACCACTGGCGGCTTGCGGCGATTGTGTCGATCATTCTGACGGTCACGTCGGTCCTGCTCGTTCCGGTCTATGAAAATGCAAAAAGCATCATCAACCTGTTGCAGCAACTCAACGGCTTGTCGTCGATGCCGATCCTGTCGGCCTTCATTACCGGGCTGCTGTTCCGGAATATGGATGCGCGGGCCGCGATTGCCGGACTGGTTTGGGGCGTTGCGCTTTATGCGTTTCACAATTTCATTTTGTACGTGCCCGACACGCTTTATGCTGGCGAAACATTTTACCAGCATATGGGAATCGGCTGGCTGCATTATATCGACGTCATGGCGATTGTTCTTGTGACCTGTGTGTTGACCGCATTGACGGTGAACCGCATCATCTTTGGCAATCGGGCCGTATTTATCTGGAGCAAGGAAGGACGCCGGCTTTCGGCGATTGAGGCATGAGCGAATATATCATTGTTATCGACGAAGGCACGACATCGACCCGCGCCGTTCTGTTTGCC
>JACCDN010721857.1_pt1 | contig 11687 bp, 12 predicted proteins | sample 7441691 | NCBI WGS metagenome assembly JACCDN01 (sample SAMN15323439, study PRJNA562643) | freshwater metagenome | isolation source: river surface water | place: USA:Blue River Watershed | collected 2017-08-16
AAACAACTTTATTTACATATTGCGGTAGTCTCTCGTGTAATCTTTGTTGTTGAACTTGTGCTAAATTACCACTTAACTCAAGAATATAATATTTATCTATAGAATGTCCCATTATAGATAAAATATCTAACATTAATTGACCATTGCCGCCACCTATTTCAAGAATATTGGCAGTTATAAAATTATTACATAATTCTTTAATTTGGTTAGTAATAGCAACAGCAAACAATTTTGAAATATTAGGGGCTGTTATGAAGTCTCCCTTAGATCCAAATTTATGGGATAAATTATTATAATAACCATATTTTGGATCATAAAGTGCCATTTCCATATATTTAGAAAATGAAATAAATCCATCATTATCGTTAATTATATTAATTATTTTTTTATTTAGCTCTTCATTAATAAATTTTTCATCTGAGTTTAAACTAAATAAATAAGATGATTTCATAGGTTATTTATTTTATTGGATAATCTAAACAAATTCAAATTGTAACCAATATATCCTATAGTAATACCTAAAAAAACTGAAAGCATTACATCACTTAGCCAATGATTTAAAGTATAAACCCGAGCAAAACCAATTATTAAACCACATAAAATTAATACTATCTTATAAAAAATTTTATTGGTATATAAAAATAAAGGAGTAATGGCTGCAAATACTGTAATAGTATGACCAGAGGGCATACTATTATAAGAATAGAAAATATTATTAATGTTATGAGATTCATTAATAAAAAATTGAAAAAAATTATATGGGTTCATATTAATATTAGGACGTTCTCTACTAATAAAAAACTTTGCTAAAGCGTTTAATATCCCTGCGTAAATAGTTATCATAAATGATATTTTATAAACTGTTGCATTATTATAATTACCTAAAAAATTAGAAATTAAAAATAAGGTAAAAATAACACCACCAACAAACCACCCTTCACCCATAGAGCAAAAGAAATCTACAATAGTATAAAATTTAAAATTATAAATTTTTTTACTTAATATTGCTACTGGTAAATCAACATAAGTTATTACCAAAAATAATACAGCAAGCATTAATAAAAATCTAATAAAATGCTTTTTAATCATTAAAATTAACGAACGAATAACTCCATTCCAATAGCCAACTTTAATACATTCTATAAAATGTAAAACTGCATATAAAAAATACATAACCCCTAACACCATTAATGGTGCTGGCATCTTTATATACTTAATGTAATCCATATACCCCTCATTTAACATTATAAATATTTTTTTACACTATCTACAATATATTCCTGAGTATTTTCATCTAAATAAGGATGCATTGGTAAACTAATAACTTCTTTAGCTAAAATTTCAGAATATTTTAAATCTTGATTATTATAATATTTAACCAATATTGGCTGGTGATGTAATGGAACAGGATAATGCACTGTTGTGGGAATACCTTGTATCGATAACTGAGTTAAAAGTGCATCCCTATTTTTCACTCTTATTGTATATTGAGCAAATACATGAGAATTTCCAGGCATTATCCAAGGTATAATACAGTTAACACCTTTAAATAATTGTGAATACCTAGCTCCAATTAATTCTCTTAATTCAATTTCTTTAGGAAAAATACGAAGTTTTGCCAATAATATGGCTGCTTGTAATGTATCTAGTCTACCATTTACCCCTAATATAGCATGATGATAACGCTTATCCTGACCATGTACACGAATTTGTCGCATTTTTTCTGCCAGTTTATCATCATCTGTAAAACAAGCACCACCATCACCATAACACCCTAAAGGTTTAGATGGGAAAAAACTTGTACAGGAAATTGTAGCTAAACTCCCAGCTCTTTTGCCATTTTGTTTAGCTCCAAAACTTTGTGCCGCATCTTCAATAACTGCTACATTATGTTTCTTAGCAATAATATTAATGCTAGTAATATCAGCACATTGTCCGTAAAGATCTACAGGAATAATAGCCTTTGTTCTTGGAGTAATTGCTGATTCAATAAGAGATACATCCATATTATAAGTTTTAGGTTCTACATCAACAAATACTGGTTTAGCTCCAAGTAAAACAATCATTGAAGCTGTTGCTATAAATGTAAAGGCAGGAACAATAACTTCATCATCAGGTCCAATATCTAACGCCATTAATGCAATCAATAATGCTTTCGTGCCATCAGCAACACCAATACAATGTTTAACACCTACAAATTGCTCTAATTTAGTTTCTAATTGCTTTATTTTATCACCCATTATAAACTGACCGGAATCTAATACTTCATTAATTTCTTGCAAAATATCCATTTTCATTAACTCATATTGTTTTTTTAGATCATTGAACTGAATAGCATGCTTCACTTATTTCAGATTTAATTAATTGTTTTTCTGATAAAAAATAATCTATTGGAATATCCCAATCATCATAAAGAATTTTATCTACTAACTGGCAATCAAAACCAACGCCACATAATATTGGACGTACTTTTCTCTCTAAAATACCTGATAACGTTGAATCATAATAACCACCACCCTTGCCAATTCGATGACCTAATTTATCCACTGCTATTAAGGGAAGAAAAATTAGATCTAGATTATACCATTGTATTTCATCTTTTAGCTCATAGTTGTTTGGATAAAAAATTTTTGAATTATTTTTATCATAATTATTAAAACGCATAATTTTTGAATCATAATACGAAATAGGTTGAAATAATTTTTTACCTTGTTTAATTGCAAAATCAATTAAAAAATCTAACTTAATTTCATTAATATTTGCGTGATAAATAGCAATTTTATCAGCTTTGTTTATAAGAGACTTTCCCATTTGAACTAGCAATCGTGCAGCATTTTCATGATATAATAAATCTATACTCAAACATTTATTAGAAATTATTTTGCGTAGTTCATCTTTAGATTTCATCAATTATACTATCTTAAATACTTTAGATTTTCCATAATCCAAATGATAATTTAGGTATCTAATAATATTTTCACCATAATTTACCTAAATAAAAATCATCTATAATGTCCTTAGGGAACTCTTTATAAAAACCTTTATTAACTTTTATTTTTCCTTTTAATGTACCAAATTCTCTTTTTCCAGTAGAATGCGCAATAAAAGATATTATTTTTGCTATAGTTTTATCACTTTCAGAAATTAATACTTCTTTATTATGTTCTACTAAATTAATAATTTTACTAAAATTGATTTTAGCCTCATACATATTATATTTATAATTTTTATTAACTTATTGACTAATTAGACTAGCCATATTATATATTAAATTATAAAATCTTGCTTTAAGATTCCCCTGTTTTTTCACTTATATAATTATTTTTACAATAGTAACATTTTTGTCACTAGCGAATTAAAATTAAAATGTGCTTAAATACAGGACTATGAAAAAAATACTTATTCTATTAATTACTATTTTCTCACCACTGGCTTATCCAGTAGTAAATTCAGGTTTTGATTTTTATAATCATTCAACACATAAAATCACTGTCACTTTAACCCCTATAGCATGCATGTATAAAATGAATTATAATAACCCTGAACCTATGCCTACAATAAAATTCGAATTAATGCCATTTTCATCCTATAAAGACTCTTTTGATTACTTATTTTTAGGCGCAAATAAACTAAATGATGGTTGGACTTTATGCTTAACTGAATCATCAAGATTTTCTATTAGTGTAAATTATGATGGACAACCTGGCGAAATTAAAAATACTGTTTCAATTCATTGGAATTGGGGAAATGATCATCATAATGATGCTCAACTGCGTGAATATCCTGAAGAAGCCAGCACATACTACTGGAGTCGATTTGGATTTAATAGCGATCCTTACTGGGCTGAAAACAAAAGAGTGTTTTGGAATGGCTTAAATGATGACAATATTGTCGGTTTAATAATTATAGATTACTATGATTGTGATGATAGATGGAATTGCTGGTAAATTAATTTTTATTTAAAATTAATCTATTAGTACAAGTCATATTTAAAATATTAACCGGTAAAATTCCCTTTACAATATAATAATTTGTTGTTGCATTCCAATAAGAATCCCCACAAAAACATCTCCACGAATTACCAAAAGAATTGTATCTGCTACTAAATGAATTAAATTGAGGGCAAACACTATTGCATAAAATACTTGCATCAATTTTTGTTTCATAGCCAATTTTAACCTTATATTGACTATTTGGTGCAAAGAATTTTTCTTGAGCAAAAGATGGCAATTTAATTTTTATTTCACTATAATTACTGCATGTTGCTGCTGAATTAATATCATCATTATTTCTTGAGCAAACAGCATATGTAACATTAACTGGTGAGGAAGAAAAATTAGCATCTATAGCTATAGGAATTTGTCTAGGACATAAAAAAGGACTTTTTCTATCAATCTCATTACTAGGAATCTGCATTGTATTATTTTTGGTTGGAATATAACAATAATCTTTACTTTCATTTTTATTATTAAGAAGAGTACACATAATTGGGGTGTATGAACATACCAAATTTGAGTAGGCAATCTCATAAGTGCTTTCTTTATCACTTATGTTTCTTTTATATATTTTTCCTACCTCATTCTCTAAGCAACTCTCTCCAATTCCCATACCACTATATGAACGCAAACTATTAGCAGCAAAACCACCCCCTTGAACATCAATTTCATTATCACTATCTCTATTTACTTTAATAGATGCCCCAGAACCAAACTGAATTGCATTATAAGATTTACCATCACTTGATTCTGAATTTAAATAAATATCGCTTGTAAGAGTATTTCTATTTGCGTATGAACCCAGTTTATTTTCTAAATCAATTTCCCTACTTAAATATGTATCTTTAATAGCCATTTCAGAATTAAAATAAGAAAACATTGCTAAATTTAAAAAAACTGAGTAATCAGCAATATTACTTTTACATTTATTATATATTTCTGCAGATTTATTCTTTAAATAAGGAGTTGTATCATCAATTTCCCAGCCTCCGCTACTTCTAACTATATAGCTATTATCTTTATTCTTATCTTGATATCCACCTTTAGCACCTAAAATTAGAGCAGCTTTTTGAGCTACATGTTTATCTGATGAACCCCCTACATAAAATAACATGGGAAATAATTTACCAGAGTTATTTTTGGTAATTGATAAACATGGCACTTGCCCATAAATATTTGTCTTTGTAAAAGTTTTAGGAAGTGGAATATTAATAGCTCCTGGTACACCTTCCAAAGATACTATTATTGAATCATCATTTTTTATTAATGAAAAAATTATATTTTTATTATAATTAATATAATCACTAAAATATTTAGCATAGGCAATGCTTTGATCTGCTAGCTGTTTAGCCTGTAGATTTTTAAAAGTAATACTAGCATAAAAAAAGATTAATGTTGCAAATATACCTATTACAGCTATAGCTAACAATAACTCTATAAAAGTGAAACCTTTATTAATTATCTTATTAACTATTTTCATTACAAATCTCTATTATTTTCTTATTAATGCTGGGTTTGATGTGCAAGTAATTGAAACAATGCTAGCTGGCCTACCATAAACAGTAGGAGCTAAACTTTTATAAATAACAAAACTTCTAAGATCTTGAGCATCTGAAAAATTAGGAGTTACTTGATCATTTTTTGAATCAATTGTCTTTCCATCAATCATTACTAAAAACGGTGTTGTTACATCAATATAACTACCATTAGGACAACTAAAAAAAGTTTGAGTATCTTTTAAATTATAAGTAATTGTCATATCCGATATTGGTAGATAACAATAATAATTAGTGTTCGATGGACATACTGGACTATAAGAGCATAGCAATTGGTTCCTTATTAAAATAGGGTTATCTGTTGATGATTCCTCTTTAACTATTGTACCTAATTCAACTAAAGAACAAGACTCATATTGATTTTTATAAAGCATAGGGCGAAGAGTATTTGCCGCAAATCCACCACCTGCTAATACTACTTCATTACTAAGTGCCTTAGCTTGTCTTTTACTAATATCATCATTATTATTTCCTGATGTTAATATGGGACCAGTATCTATTGCACTTCCATAACCAAAATTAATACTATGATATTTAACAATACCATCGCTTCCCTGACTATTCATTATAATATCAGCTTTCATGGTATTTCTATTACAGTCTTTTCCCACTGGACAATTATAATTATCATCAGGAATTCTATATAAATATTTATCTGTATCAATTTGTGACTCATTATGTTGTTGTAAAATATAATCTGATAATAAAGATAAATTAATTACTAAACTATTTGCTGGAATTTGTGAATAGTCACATCCACCAGTTTTAAAGTACGAATCATAATCATTACCATTACTATTATCAATTTTCCAAGCCCTTCCTGATCCATAAACTTGCTTTTTATCTGTGTCAATCACTCCTGCCGCTATTCCAGCTGCCATCATAGCATCAGCACCATCTCTAAAGGTAATTTTTATATTACTTTCAGAAGTTGTAAAAAACATAACCGCTTGGATAGAATTTAAATCATTATCATGAATTATAGAGATACAAGGAGTATAGCCGTAAATATTTTTTTGGTTTTTCATACCAATAGGTAAATAATTAGCATCACTTAACTCTTTATACTTTATATGTTGGGTATTAATCTTTGAACTATCATAATATTGCTTATAATGATCAGTAATATATCTTGAAAAAGCTTTAGCTAAAATAATACTTTGATGCCCATATTGCTGACTTTTTTCTTTTTTAAAATATTCATTAACTTGATTCATTATTATAGTGGTAATCACTCCAACAATTGCAATTACCAATATAAACTCGAATAAACTAACACCTTGCTGATATTTTATTTTTTCCATTTTTACTCTATTGGATTTTATTAAAAATTACATATAACCAATCTTTTGAACTACTTTCAGAAACACATAAATCTTTAAATATTTTTCTATATTTTTTTTCCATCTCGTAATCTTTTACCGTTGAATTTATACTAATATTGCAATCTAATTGGTAATTTGTTCCTATTATTATAGGGTTTAATCCTGCTGGCTGTTTAGTTGATATTTGTACTAAACTACCAATTACATTACTTTCAACTGGGCTTAAAACCATTATTTTTGGATTAACCGAATTCCAAGTTACCAATGCATATTTACTATTTGCTTGCGATTCATTATATGAGAGTAAATATGCTTTAAATTCTGCTAAATTATCTTTCTTTTTATCTTTATAAAGCGGTTTATAATAAGCTGAAAGCTTATCAGATTCAATTAACCCCTCATCTGTTATATTTTTTTTAGCATATTCATTCGCCATATTTAAATCAAATAATAAGTCTTCAGCAATATCATTAGCAACATAATTTACCATATTAACTGAGTCAGTTGGGTTAGCCTGCTTTGAATTTAGCATACTAACCCAAAATAATGAAGTTGCAATAATTACAACCAATAAAAATGGCATAAATTAATTAGAAGTAAATGATGGTTTACCATCATCACATGTATTGTCATCTGCTGTAAAACCAGTTAAAAGAGCTTTGGCTTTAGCAAGTAAACAAACACTTTTATTCATATTAGCATAGGAAACCTTAAACTTTGAACCATCACCATCACTTGGTTCTAATTTAATTACTCCACCAACATTACTAGTGTATGTATCTCCATTTTTTGTAATTGATGGAGGCAAATCACCTAAATCGGCAAGTTTAGCATTTTTATATTTATCAGGATTAGACTGATATATTACACGTGCTACTGATTGTATAGTATTTAATTCAGTTACTATAATTTGTGAATTTGCCTGATTTTTACTTGGTAAATAAATATTATATATTGCTAAAATAACAATACCAACTAAGGTAAACCACAGCACAAAATCAAATAAAGACACCCCTTGTTGCGATTTAGGAGCATTCCTTATATTTTTATTGAATTTCATAATAATTTCCTTTAAAAACTAACCAATTCTATAAACTATTTCTAGTTATAGAAACCACTGTTACCACTATCCTCTAATGATCAGGATAATATATTTTCATTACTAAAATTCGCTTTTACAAAAATAATAATGAGAATTCTGTTATGCTATATCATACTGACTGCTTGCATATCTTCTACAAGTGAAAATAAACTAAACAATAAAAATACAATCACCAGTACAATAATCCCCGTGCAAATATATTGAGCAATTTTTGCTTGAATGGTAATTAATTCAAATCCATCTTCATTTAAATTATTTATTACCATATCTATTGCCGAATCCATATTGCCTGACTCTAAATACATTGATAACTCATCAATAGTTTCTTTATCAGGAAAATTTAAACGAGTGCTAATTAAAGCATGACCAAATGTCATACCTCTATTCATAAAATATAAAATTTTATCAATTCTATATTTTAAATAGGGGCTAGCAAATTTTGCCATCCTATGCAATGTTTTTACTTGTGGCACTCCTGATTTTGTTAATGCGTTAAAAGCATGTAAAAAAGAACAACCTATGACTAATCTATATAGGGAAAATGGTGGAAACTTTTCTAATTTCAACCTAAAACCTGCTTTATAATTTGGTAATGCCCATATAACAAAAAATATTAAGGAAAAAAATAGCCATATTGACAAAGGAAACCAAACATTAAATGATTTTGTTATATGTAAAACAATTAATGAAAAATTTGATAATTGTTCAACCTTTAAAGCATTTGCTATTCCTGGCAAAACTCCATTACAAAAGAAACTTAAAGTTAAAAAAGCAATAGTTAATGTAACTAATGGAGCAATAAGAGCATTTCTAAATGCATTTATAAAATTTGCTTGTGATTTAGCTATTTGAGCTGCTAGAGCAAATCCATCAGAAATTTTGCCGGATGTTTCTGAGAAAGATATAATCATTGCCTCAGAATGAGGAACAAAATCATTAATTATCTGACCAAATTCACGCCCTTGCGTTAATTCTTTTATCCATAATTTAAACATTTTATAGATGAGAGTTTTATCATCATTAGCTTTTTTTTCTAAAACCATTAAATGCTCAAGAGCTGTTTTAATTTTTACACCTTGATGTAGTTCATTAGTTGCTTTAGATAATATCCGATAAATCTTAATTCTTTTTTTTAAATTAAAATTTAATCGCATTATAGTTTTAATAATCATTCAAACACCTATCTAAATTCTTTTGTGGGGAAATTAGCTTTAATTTAGCCTCCAACGCCCTTGGGTCTATTATTCCTTTTTTAACTTTGGCTAACCCATGACACATCATAGTTACGCCTTTTTGCTCTTCAAGCCAATATCTACTGGCGTTAAATAAATCATCTTGACGCAAATATTGTAAAAACATTTCATCTGGCACTACAATTTCTGCAACTACTGTTCTATCAATATGCCCATAAATACACGACTGCTTGGTTTGAGAATTATAATAATTACAACCTTTACCACGAATAAAAATATTTGTTAAATCATTATCAAAAGCTTCTAATAATCTACTTACTAAAGCTCTATTATTTTTTTCTAAATCAGGTAAATTATTTATTAAAGATTCCTTGCATTTTGGACACAATATGGGAACTAATTGTTGAGAAATTAATCCTGATAAAGTTCCTGGCGCTAATAATAGCTTTCTATTTGCCCCAATAGTAATTAATCTATCAATAATCATTATGGCATTACTTGCATGAACAGTTGAAGCTACCGGGTGTCCTGTAATTGAAGCTGTAATTGCCGCCTCAGCTGTAATTGGATCACGAATTTCTCCAATCATAATAACATCTGGATCCTGACGCATAGCAGCAACTACTGCATTATTAAAATATTGCTTTCTTAATTCCTTATCTTGAGTAGAAGGAACTGCAATTTGTCTTGCAGAATAACACACTTTCTTACCATCAACAATATCCTCAACTACAATAGGATACTCTACAGGGTCTTCTATTGAAATTAAATTAATTCTACCTTTATATTCTTTCAAAGTTTCTTTATTCATTGCTTGCAATGACGTAGACTTTCCTGAACCAGTAGGACCAGAAAAAATAACAATCCCACCATTCCTAACTGCTTTAAAATCACGGATATATTTCAACTGAAATTTACTATAACCTATATCTTCTAAAGTACTATTTGCTCCTTTTGGTAATAATCTAAGCACAATGAAATAATTTCCACCTTGTGTAGGACCAGTTGCAACCCTAATACCGCTAAGATCTTTGGGTAAAAATGCCTCTTGAATATTCGCATCTTGCTGAGTTCTTGAGTTAAAATTTGTACCAGATGTAGTAGTCATTGTATTATATAAAGTTGTACACATTAAATTACCTGAATCATAAGTTAATGTTTTATATAATACTAAATCCCCTAATATTCTAAACATTATAAAAGTAGAAGAAGTATTAAGTTCAATATGTATATCAGATGCGTTTTTTTGATGAGCTATTTGTATTAAATTAATAATTTCTCGCTGCATTTGCGAAGCACTATCGGAAAAAGCGTTTGCCGAATCTTCTTCATAAAAACCGCGTATTACTTCAGGAATAGTATATTTAATTTTATCGCGCGTAGTTAATAAATCACCAGTTTCATCATTTATATTACAAAAAAAAGTAATTTTATTTAAAACATCAACATCATTTTTATAATTTTCATTAACATAAATAGTGCCATCCATTAAAAGCACCATTTTTTCACGAAGAGCTTTACTTAATTCGTACTCTTTGCCTAAACCTGTTAATACCATCGAATCCATTATATAACCTTTTACCTATTAGTAATAATTGGCGGAACCATTTGATTATTTTTTTCCATAATCTCTGGAGTTGGCATATATTTAATTGGTGTATTAGTAGTCACTACATCATTAATTTTTGAATAAAGGCGTTTAATAATTACTTTCTGAACACACCTGCCTTTTCTACAAGATTTTTTCTTAAGAGTAACCCCAGTCATAGAAATATCTAATACTTCATAATCTCCAATAAAAGAACCAATTTCTATATCTAATGTTGAACCATCGATAAATTGCAAAGTAGCATATTTTGCACCATTTTCTTCTATATAAACTGAGGTAACCGTAGTTTCTTCCAACCCTTTGCCTAATGATGAATTATCCGAAGTATTCATGGTTTTTTGAATGTCAGCCTTAACTTTTTCTACTTCCAATTTACGCTTTAGTGTATTAATATTTTCTGAGTCTAAATCCACTTTATTAATAACATTGCTATCAACATTTAGTGATTTTTTATTAATAACCACTGGAATAGATTCATTAATTTTTAATTTTTCATTTACTATACTAGACTCTATTGCAAAACAATAGTTGCAAATAATTAATATAAATAATAATAATTTACCTACCATTTAATTCCCCTCTAATTATCCAATTAAAAAAGCCATTACTATTTAACTGCATGGATATTTCTAAAATATTTATATTATTTATAATATTATTGTTATATAAAAATATTGGTGAAAGTGATGAACTAATTTCTACCTTTTTTAAACCATTTACTTTTATTAATAATCCATATTTATCTGCCATACCTTTTAAAGTTTCAATTTGCTCTACATATGGTTGATAACTTTTATTTGGTTGAATTTTAGTTAAATCAAAATCTTTATTTAATCTGGCAGTTTTATCACCAACTATCAAACCTTTATCATTAATTGCAGCTTTTATTTCCGCCAACGTTCCATTT
>JACCDN010524396.1_pt1 | contig 11684 bp, 17 predicted proteins | sample 7441691 | NCBI WGS metagenome assembly JACCDN01 (sample SAMN15323439, study PRJNA562643) | freshwater metagenome | isolation source: river surface water | place: USA:Blue River Watershed | collected 2017-08-16
ACTCAACCACCCTTTTCCTGCGGGGTGTGTGGCTGCATCTCATCAAATGCTTGTCGCTTTTTGTGGGATCGTAGCCACGCCCTTTGTGCTGCCATCCTTCGTCACAGAAGCAATCAAGACGACCGGTCCCGCCTTTCTCATTTATAGCTACCGGCAAGCCTACAGCCCGGCATCTTGACAGCAGCCGGGCGTGGCGTATCGACCCACAAGCGCCAAGCGTTTGATGAGTGGAATAAGCCACTCACCCTCGCAGAAAAAGAGGCGGCGGCGCTGAACTAAGGAGTCTGAAATGTCTAAAAAAATCGGTACTGGCAAACGCGATGTACGTGAAGAAATCACAAACCAAATCATCTCGATGATCGAAGCTGGTGAAGTTAAGGGTGAATCACTGTTCGACCGAACTCTTAAGTTTGGTTTGCCCGTGAATTTTTCGACTGGTAAGGCCTACTCTGGAGTCAATGTTTTGACCCTCGTTTCTGCTTGCATTGAGCGTGGTTTTGACTCTAACAAATGGGTCACTTTTGCTCAGGCTCAGGCCATGGGCGCGAAGGTTAAAAAGGGCGCGAAAAGTGTCACTGGTGTGTTCTACAAAATGCTTGAAAAATCTCAAGATGCTCAAGCGATTGAGGCTGGTGAAAAGGCTCAGAAAATCCCAATGCTGAGCACTTTCAATTTGTTCAACGTGTCTGAAATTGAAGGCCTCGAAATTGGCCAGCCGGTGGTTTCAAAGTTTGAACCAATCGAGGCTGCGGAGCGTTTGTTAATAGGCTCGGGAGCTCAAATCACATGGGGCGGCGCGCGCGCTTTTTATCGCCCTGCGACTGACGAAATCTACATGCCCACACGCGACCGCTTCGAAAGTGCTGGTAACTGCTACGCGGTCGCGTTGCACGAGTTGAGCCACTGGACCGGTCACAGCTCGCGCTTGAACCGTGATTTCTCAGGTCGTTTCGGTGATGCCCACTACGCAGTCGAGGAGCTGGTGGCCGAGTTGAGCGCTGCTTACTTGTGCGCTGAGCTTGGCCTTGAAGGTGTCAAGCTTGAGAACCACGCTTCGTATTTGCAGAGCTGGCTGACTGTTTTGAAGTCAGATAAAAACGCAATTTTTACGGCTGCAGCGCAAGCTTCAAAAGTGTTTGATTTCGTCATGGCCACGGCCGCTGCTAACGACAGCCAGGTGGCAGCCGGTGCAGCTCAAACCCGCGCTGCTTGAGCAAATTTCCAGCCTGCACACTTAGATAAACAAACCCACTTTTAAACCGCCAAGGAGAGCTTCAAATGAAAAAAATCACCCACTCAGAAATGATCAATAACATCAATTGTTTTTATCCCGTTAATCACGCTTTTAAGCCTAAGGCGCTTCAAAGTCGCGTTGTTATCAATGGCTCTGAAGTTCTTCATTTGGTTATTTGTGTTGAATGGGATTCGAAAGAAATGGGGATCGGGTATGTGAAAGAACTGCCATTCGGAACGCGTGCACAAAATGGTCTTGAGAGTTTTTATTTCACTCAGCGGCTTATTGATGCTGATCGCCAAAATTACGGCGTAGGTCAAGACGACGATGTTCTCTTAAATGATCACCACCTGATTGAGTGTGCGGCTGAGTATTGCTTTTCCGCTCTTTCATCGCACCAGCCATTGGATGTTTTGAAAAAACATATTGAAAAGAAGTTGATTCCAGATTTGAAGGTGTGAATCCCTACTTCTTCACCTTTAATCATCTCGGAGAACTTCAAATGAAACTGAACATTCAAAAAGTCATCGGTGGCAAGTGTTACGACACTTCGGATGCTTCATTGATCGGCTGCATTTACAGCGGCCGTCGGCGTGGTGATTTCCGGTGGCTGCGCGAAGGTTTGTATAAATCACGTCGCGGTGAATTTTTCTTGGCGGGACAGGGTGGACCTTCCAGTAAGTGGGTAAATGATTCTGTGGCTGGAGGTGGTTTGAAGATTTTGACCGAAGAAGAAGCGATGGTTTGGGCTCAGCAAAACAACGTTCCGTCTTTCATCATCAAACAGCACTTCGGCAAACTTGAATCGGAGGTTGTTTATGTCTAACGTGTCACAAGGCTTTTTGGTATCAGGTCTCGCGATCGCATCTCTTTCGGTTGTGCTTCGATTTATCACGAGCTACCCACTGAAACCATTGATGTGCGTTTATTCGGCTGGCTTTGGTTTTGCCGTGTCTCTCTTTTCTCTTCTTTTTTAAGGCGTCTGAAATGACTTCTAAAACCAATCAACCGCATCCTTGGGAATTTGCACTTTACATCTTTACGGAGGTTGTGGGTTCTTCGCTCTTTATTTATGGAGTGATCTTCATTTGGATTTTCAAAGTCGGCGCGGAAAATTTCGCTCGGGCTTTTTTTGACTGTTTGAAATCTCTGTTTTTAGCTTAATTCAACAAAATTTTTGGAGTGAAAAATGACAACTGCAACCATAGACCACGCTATTGAGGTGATTGCCGAGCGATTCGGGGATGGCAGGCTCCAGTTAGGCATTGATTACGCTAATTCAAAAGGTTATTCAAATGTTTACGAATTTTTGAACCTTGCTGTTTCGCGAATTCGCTTCGATGATGAACAGCTAGCAGCCGGTGAGTTTTTCAAGATTGAACCTAGTGTTTTAGATGCTTATGTTGAGGGAAATCCAGAAATCAATGAATTGATTAAATTCCGGCAGGCCAAACAAATCATGTTTGAGGCACGAAAAAAAATTGAAGCTATCGGGTTACAGACGCTTCAGCGAGAACTTAATCTTCGTCAAGAAGGCGGTGCAGAGTGGCGAGTTTTAAATTTATCAGTAGCAGACACACTTCAACGCGCGAATGATGTACTCGATTTGCGTTTTCGATTGTTCTAAAGGCCTCAAATGATCCAAGAAAAAAAACGAAAAATCGAACCTCTTCCGACTGTTGATTTGTCGAAGCCAAACTTCCACATCAGTCACGATGGATTCGATCTGTTTGTGAATGGTGCTGTCTTTGAAAAAGCTGCAGAGATCTTCGGTCACGAATTCCAAGAGACGGAACTCATGCGTTTTCATGTTCTTGAGTGGTCTGAAAACGGAACTAAATACGCCGATGACTATGGAACCGTCCAGTGGATCTCTCGCTGTTTATTCGACTTCAATGTTTTCATTCGCCCCAACGACCATGGCCGCGACTCCGTTTACATCGAGCCAAAGGGTAAAACGCGTCAAACTCTTCATGCAGAGGTTGTTGATGACCTAGTTAGCCGCGTCATCGCTCGCGCAAAAGCCGCAGGTGTGATCGAAAAGCGTTGAAAGTGTATGTCGCTGGGTTTAAGTGAGCAGCCGTCGCAACTCAAGTGAGCCCGCCTAATGGCGGGCTTTTTCATGTCCCGTCCTTCGGCGGGACATGGGGTCGCTCGGGCCGCTCGGCCACTCCTTAATAGTGATCAACAAATTTCCAGCCATTGAAAGTTCGAACCGCCTTTCTGCGAGGTGCGCCCGCCGTAAGGCGGTTTTTTTTTGGCTATGAATTTATTTTTTAAAAAATTTCCACCCCTACCCCTAGTAGATATGTGTATCAATTTTTTTAGGAGTGAGAAATGAATAGTGAAGTTTCGAAAGTCAAAAAGACACGCTTGACCGGGGAGCAGAAGTTAGCCAAAGAGATGGCTGAACTTGCGGCTCAACAGAAAAAGGTGGCCGATCTGAAAAAAGCGTTAGAGACAAAAAATGCCGCCATCGTTCAAAGTAAGAAATTGAAGTTGGCCAACTTGGCTGCAGATGCTGGCATCTTGGATTTGCCGGATTCGATTTTGGCAGGTGCCTTCAAACGTTTGGCCCAGGAGCACGGAATTGCACAAGGGGGTAATCATGCTTAAACAGTATCTGGTCCTTGCAATGGCGGTGGCGTGTATTTCTCAAGCAAGCGCCGCAGGCTCTGGTGATGATCGTTTTAACCGTGTTTACCGCGGCAATGTGTGCGAGATGATTTCTCAGGAGCTCGTTCTGTCGATCATTGAGTCCGAAAAAACAGGTCGCGGTCCTCAGTTGACCGATTCATACCAGCTTCTCATTAAACAGCGTGAGTTGCAAGGTGTTGATTTAAACCGCGTGTTCCGGGCAGTCAAGAAGATGCAAGGTCGCACAGGTGTTGGGTACCCAGAACTTCAAGCTGAGGGCTTGCGTTCTTGCAGCGCTGAAGGCCGGGCATTCCCAGATTAATTGGAGCTCTTTGCCATGAAAAAAACAATTTTGTTTTTGATTTTGGGCGCGGCATTAACTGGTTGCGCATCTGGGTCGTTGCCTACTATGGCGCGAATGGAGGCTGGGCGAAGCGGATGTGACCCTCGTGATCCAACGCTTCAGCCGATGACGCGCAAATTCGACATTTGTAAAAAAATGTTCCCGAATTTGGCCTCCGATTACAGCGCCAAGCTCAAACGCCACCTCAGCGGAGACAAGGACGTGACGCAAGGTGATGTTGTCGAGCGTTTCGAACAACTCTCGCTACCTGATTAATTTTTGACTGGAGAAATTTTCATGCTTCCATTTTTTGTGAAAGTCCGAGCCATCATTTGCGCGTTCATCTGCTCGGCGGTCTTGGTCGGTTGCGGAACCGCTCCGCAGTCACCCTACCTATCCATCAACCTCTTCGATTCCAAAAACTTTGACCGTGGATTGTTGGATGGCTCAAATACACAGATTGATTTCAATCGCTTAACCAACCCTGAAACCGGTGATCAGTATGCGCTTGAAATTGTGGCGACCACAAAATTCGAAACAATCGTTAAGTTGCTAAAAGGTAAACCCGACTCGAATTTTCAGTCGGCATCCAGCTACTACAGCACAAAATTGAAACAGCCTGATGCTCTTTCGGATGAATCGATTAAGTCCTATTTGAAAGACAAGTCGATCTGGTCTGTAATTTATTTCCAAGCCAACGTTGGAAGACATTTGAGGCCTTGGGATACGTATAACCGTGAAGATCCACGTTACACAGCCTTGATGAAAATCGTAGACCCAACTCGTCCTCTTCCCTCGATTACACCACTGCACAAGCGACAGCAATCTATCAATGCCGCTTGGAAAGTTTTGGGCTACGCAGTGGTCTATGCCGATGCCTTGAGCAATCTTTCGAGCCAATCCATTGAAAACGTTTGGTCGGGTAATTTGAGAACTCAGGTCGCTGGTCAAACAATGGACGATGAAGCTTTCGGTGAGATGGGTTGTGGTGCTTACTTTTATCAACAGGCAGATTTGGCTCGCCGAGTTGCTGTGCTCGGTGAGTCGGGTGGTAAGTTTTCACAAGCTGTTTCCAACTTCGGTGTGAAGCCTTATGGCAACACCATTTGGAGCCGCGAAAAGTGTGCTGCCGCGATTGATTCAATCCCGGAGGTCCGCAAGTCGCTCATGAAAATTATGCAAAAAATTTCAGGCGGTAAGTAATTCTGGGGGTGGACATGACTATCTATAAATCACTCGTTTGTGTTTTGATCTCCGCTGTTTGCGCATCCGCGATTGGCGATGATTTTTTTGACACATTACGCAAAACGTCTTCTTCAGTCAAGAAAGACTTGCGTACTGAATATCTAACAGCAATCGACGAGGGGCGACGTCCATCGGTTGAGTCAATCCTCGGATACAAGATGGAGCTCGATTTCAAGCAAAACGGAACCATTACTTGGTTGGATGGCCGCAATCGTTACTTTATCGACGTCCTTCCATACTTTTATCAAAACCCGACTTGGTATGGAGAGGAATTCGTTTGGGATGAAGTGTCAATCAAACTTGTGAAAGAGCAGGTGAAGCAATGTGAGTACTCAAAGAATCGTCTGGAACAGGCTCAAGCTAGATTCATCGTTGACTTGAAGACAGCCAAAGTAAATCCGCGAAACGGAGAGTTGGTTTTCCCCGAGCAGTCTCATGACTTTTTACAACAAAAGAAGAAGTCAATTGTTGCCGATTGCTATGGTGTCAGCCCAGCTTTTGGTGATTTTGTGGTTCAGGCGATGCAAAAAGGTGCCGGCAAAGAAATTAAAGGTGGATTTTGAAATGATGAAAATGAAATTAACTTTATTTGTTTGGCTTTGCTCAGTCACGATTCTTTCTCATGCGCAAGTTTCTAACGAAAGTTCGGGTAAGAAAAAATCTGCTGGCGAGAAAGTGAATCTAAGCCAAATGCTTCCAGACTCAATGCAGTCCGCCATGAGTTTAAATAACTCAAAAATTATTGAAGGGTGTCTCAATCTCTTATCGAATCCTATTTCGAAATTAACTTTTCGAAAAGGAGCGAAGACAGAGGTTTTGAAATCTGGGCTTCCGTTCGAGCCTGACTTGCAAGAACGGATGTCTGAAATTTCCGGCAAATTAATCGCTTGCTCATTTGCGTTATCTGAGTCTGCAGTGATTGCTTCACCCAAACTGATAGCTCAACGTCCGGAAAGACATAAGGCCATTTCCATAATTGCCGAGGTTCTATCCAAACACATGGATGCGAGTTACACAAATTTTCAATTACAGAATCAGCATTTGTTCTCGAATCCTACTTTCATCGCGCAGGGCAATGGCGGTTTCTCACAAGAGTACCAAGAGTACAACGACCTCTACGGACAGGGCGTCATGAATTTAAAAGGTCAGGGCAACCAAGTTCAAATGATCCAAGATGGTGGAGTCAACGATTCAAGAAAAGCCGGAGGAACTGTGCGCGAAGTAATTTTCGACAAAGTGGCTTCTTTCTACACCCGGCCCACAATGACTAACGAGCCTTGCTCAAAAGGCCTTTGCAAGGCCAACTACTCCCTCATCTTTGACAACGGAGCTCTTTCGATCAAACGCAATGGGCAACGATTTTTCGATGACGAGTACGTCGGTGGCGCCTCCTATTCGATTGATATTTCCGGAGATCGTTCCAGCGGAACATCGTTCAAAGTCTCTCCATGACCTCAATCCAACAAAACTAAAACCCGCTTACGCGGGTTTTTTTTCGATCTGCAAATTAAACATCCCAACACCTGGCTCGCACAAATGGACAAATTACCAACGTCGAATTGGGACGCCGCTTGTGCCAATTTCCATCGCCTAGCTTCCAGCCGCAGGGACATTCATCAGTAAAGACATTACGCACGACTACGTCGAGCGTCTCACTCACATCGCCAGCCCAGTATTTATGCGCCTTTGAGGTGTTTACAAATACAAATTGGGGCTTATGGCTATTTCTTCACAAACAGCTCAATCACCTGTGTTTATGCGGGTTGAGCTCATGTTTACATTGTAGTTGCGACGCAAAAATTTCCAGCCCCCCACCTATATGTATAGGTTCAACAAATTTTCTTTGATGGGGTTGGAATGGAATCAAAAGTCGTGAGTGTTCGGATGTCTGAGTTCAAGTACGACGACTTGAAAACGCTCGCTGATGTTCGAGGTGTGAAAGTCTCAACTGTCATAAATGAATTCATCGACGACGGGATCAAGGCGCGCAATTTACTGCTTGAACATGTAACTGAGGAATCCGAAAAAACCGAAAAGAAGCTTGATCGATTGCTTCAGATTGTCTATGCGCATTTGTATTTGACGGCTGGCCAAGACAAGGAAGCACTCAAAAAGGTTCTTGAGTTCTCTAAACGTTTCTTCAATACAGAACAACAAAACGAAGGAGTTTGAAGTGTTTACTGAACTTGAACACGATTTCTTTTCTGTGAATTCTCACTTAAACATGAGAGCCGGTACTTACTGCGAAACGCGAGAAGAGTACCAAAACGCGGGCGGTTCCACCTTTGCCTTGTTGAGAATTTTCACTCTTAAAGGTGATGGCCACCCCAGTGCGGTTGACCTACTAATTGTTAGCTCTGGCAGTGTTTCGTTTCACGATTTCCTACTCGGTAAAAGTGGTCTGTGGACCGATAGCAAAGGTAACGCCGGGGATAAATTGGAGGCACTTTTCCCTCCTCATGTGCTTGAGTTATCTCTGATTAAGAGTAGCGAGCTTGGTGAAGTTTTTCGAATTTATTGAGGTGTATTCATGAAATTTAACTTGATTGAAAAGTTTGATTTGTTTGTGTCTTTCGTTCTATCCAAGTTGCTTGGCCATCTCAAGTGGTTAAGTGATTTTGGGACTGATATGGAGAAGCGGTCTGCTGCGGTATCCATTCTTTTTGTAGTGTTGATGTTTTTATTGTTTGCAGGATTTGTTGCGTCAATTGGAATTTTGACCCTAGGTGTCGTCATCTACTTTGTCATCATTCAATCTGCCAAGAACGCCCAGGAGTAATTTAAATGGCAATCGACATTGAAAAATCAGCTCTCTCACTTGGTGGTAAAGGTGTTCAAAGTGCATCTGCTCGGTTTCATCTTTTTATCCATCACGTTTACGTAAGTCTCGGATGGGGTGTTGCTGTGGCATTGCTTCCCATCCTTCTTTTCTTGTTTCTCTCAACTCCAACATCGTTGTCGCTATCTGCCAATTCAATCAGAGCGGCTGGCTCTGTTGAGTCTGAAAAAAATCAATGGATCATCAAGTGTCGATACGATGATTTTTCAAAGTCAACCTACAAGTGTGGTGATCAGCTTAAACCGGATGAATTCGCGGAGTCTGTTATTTCAGTTTCTGATGGTCAATCTATAAGAACAGAACTAACGTCTAGTGAATATTTGAAGGTCGTTAAGGCGAACATCATTCCGATCTACTACGGTCGCTTCGAGCCCTCATTTGATTTTTGGATGCACTTAGTCGGGTGGTTATCGGTGATTTTGTTCATTTCCGTGACTGTGTCTGCATTTTTCAAGTTTGTTAAACACGGACGTAAAGAAACATCAAATCAGCGCATTGATGGCGTGATGGATTTGGTGGATCAGAAGCAATTGAGTCACCAGCTCAAAAGAGATTACAACGGTGGTGCGTGGCGCGTCGGTGAGATTTGTCTTCCTGACAAAGCTTTGATCCAAGCGCTCGGTATCAATGGTGTGCAACGCTCTGGTAAGTCTATTTTGATGCACGATCTGATTTGCCAAGCGATCGAAAAGAAAGTCATGCTGTTTGTGCATGATCCTCATTTTGAGTTCATGCGAGCCCACTTCAAAGAGGGAGACGTAGTGATTTGGCCCCCAAGTGAAATAAGTCCAGGTTGGTCGATTACGAATGAAATCAAGTACCAATTTGATTCAGTTCAGCTTGCGGCAGCGTTTATTCCTGATAAAGGTGAACCGTTTTTCGCTCCTGCTGCAAGAACAGTTTTCGATGTTCTTTTGCAAAAAATGTGCATTTATGGCGTCAAAGATACACGAGATCTAGCACGCGCTTTTTTTAGTAGTTCACCCGAGGAGATGGACCAAATGGTGGCTAAAACTCCAGCTGCTGAGGCTGTCAGCTCGACTGCTAAAGGTCAAAGAGTTGGCGTTATTGCAACAGCCTCGATTCACATGATGGGGCTTCTTGACGTCAAGCCCGGAGATTGGTCTCTTCGTGAACACATCGATAAGAACGCCGGAAATATCTATTTTTGCGGTTCTGAAGCTCGCTACGCAGCTTTGAAACGATTGATGATGATGACGGCACTCGAAGCAATTGCGCAGCGAAAAGAGATTCAACGAGATACCAAATATCTTTTCGTGTTGGATGAGTATCCGGTTCTGGGTGAGATCGATTTGGAAAGACAACTAGCCGAAAAAGCCAAATGGGGTATCAGTTTTGTCATCGGAACACAGACTAAAAGTCAAATGGAAACTGCGCTTGGAAAGTTAAAGGCCGAAACGGTAAATAACTTGATGGGTACGTTTGTCCAGCTCCGACTTAATGCGCCGGAAGACATGCAAGCTGCCGAGAAGCGTTTTGGTGAACAACTGGTGCGTGTAGTTGGAGAGTCACAAACCATGGCTTTAGCTGAGGGGCGCGATTCCTTTGGTGTGAATAAATCAGAGAAGCAGAAACCTCTCATCATGGGGGCTAAGTTCGCAATGCTGTCTCCTTTGACTGGTTACTTCAAACCAAACGTAGCCGCTCCATCTGCATTTATTGATTTCCGTGGTTGGGGTAAGCCGGGGACCGCGAGCGATGGCATTCGTACTAAGTTGGATGAATTAAATACGCCCATCCACCCTATGCCTGAAATCGATGACCGCTTCCTGCAAGCGCGGGGGGGGTCTGGTGATTGGCGATATGAGGTGCGAGTGGAGCTGTTGAATGCTCAGATTGAACGTGCGGACTACGAGTTGAATCTTCTATCGAAAGACAGTGACATTAAAGACAAGCAGGCTGAAATCAAGAAAAAACGAGAAGAGTTGCGATCGCTTCAAGGTGATAAATCGCTAAAAAACTTACCAAGTCTAAAAAACACCATCGCTATGGAATTGGACATGTCTGTAATGGACGACGACCTACCTAACGATTTCTGAGGATTGACATGATTACCCCACCGAAAGTCATCAAGCCGACCAAAAATGGGTTCGGCGACCTTTTCGACTACTTGAATACAGACGGCGATACATCGAAGGCTATTCAGGCGTTTGATAACTTTTACGACTATCAATCTACAAGCGAATTGCGTTGGCATGGCAAGGCTGCAGAGTTACTTGGACTTGAGGGTCAAGTTGTAAGCAAAGATGATTGGAACAATATGCTGTCTGGTCTTGTAGAAAACAAGATCACAGGTGACGTTACAGATTTGTCTAAAAACAGCAAGACTCGCCGCCCGGGTTACTCTTTTTCAATTAGTGCCCCGAAGTCAGTGGCTATTGCTTTAGTAATCGGCGAGGACTCAAGAATTCAAGATGCCCATAACAAGGCAGTAGCCAAAACCATGGAGGAGTTGCAAGAGCGTGTAAAAGTCCGATACAAATCTGGTAAGGGCAATTCACTAACTTGGGAAAACTCTAAAAATTGTATCTACGCTGAGGTGACCCACACTGATACGCGAGAGGGTGACTTGGATTTACACAATCACATCAACATGATTGCAATCAGTTACAGCAACGACAAGGGAGAGTGGCGCTCGATAACTAATGATCAAATTTATTCGGATTTTCATGCGCTTGATTCTCATGTTTACAAAAATGAATTAGCTAAAGAGTTGGAGTCTTTAGGTTTTGAAGTGAAGTGGTCGACTGGTTCTGATGGTTACAGAACATTTGAAATACCTGATTACGTGCCATTGATTCCAGAGTTTTCACATGGCCAAGATCGTGTCAATGACAACTTTCGAGATGTCGGCATTGAAAAAGAAAATGCAACCCCGGCAGAAAAGCATCGAATGAAGATGCGCAATCGCCCTGGCAAGACTAAATCTGAGGCGAAAGAACAAGTTAAAGAGTGGAAAGAGCGCGCCTCTTCTCTTGGGTATGACGAAGAAAGAATTCGTCAAATTCGAAGTCAAGCTGATGATCGACTTGCATCCAAAACTCAAGGAGATGAGAGGTCTCTAACTATTTCAAAAGAAGATCGCTCAGAAGGAGATGATCGTAATGTTTCGCTGCCCTCCTCGCCAGATTCTCGCGGAGACGGGGCGATCGAGCGCGATGAGCAAAAGCGTGACAACGACTTCATCTCTCAAGAGAAGGACGATCGCTCGAGTGCTGATGAGCGTAATGGCTCACAAATGCCCTCGCCTGATGCTCGCGACGATGGTGACCGCAAGCGCGATAGCGAGCAGCGTGACGACTCTAAGCCTCAGTCTAAAGAGAAGGACGATCGCTCAAGTGCTGATGAGCGTAATGGCTCACAAA
>JACCDN010619802.1_pt1 | contig 11682 bp, 12 predicted proteins | sample 7441691 | NCBI WGS metagenome assembly JACCDN01 (sample SAMN15323439, study PRJNA562643) | freshwater metagenome | isolation source: river surface water | place: USA:Blue River Watershed | collected 2017-08-16
ATCTCTGACGAAGAATACGTTAAGGCCGGAGCAAAAATTTTAGATACGGCCGCAGAAGTTTTCGAAAAATCAACAATGATCATCAAAGTAAAAGAGCCTCAAGCAGTAGAAATTGCGATGTTAAAACCGCACCACATTCTTTACACCTATCTCCACTTAGCACCAGACCCAGAACAAACAAAAGGTCTAATGAAGTCAGGCTGTACAGCTATTGCTTACGAAACAATTCAAAACCCAGATGGATCACTTCCACTTCTAGTTCCAATGTCAGAGGTTGCGGGACGTATGTCAGTGCAAATTGGAGCTTCATACCTTCAATTAGACAAAGGTGGAAAAGGTGTTCTTTTAGGCGGTGTTCCTGGTGTTAAACGCGGAAAAGTTACGGTTCTAGGAGCTGGAATAGCAGGAACAAATGCCATTCAAATGGCCATGGGACTAGGCGCTTCAGTTACCGCAATCGATATCAATACAAAACGCCTTGCTGAACTAGACGCTATTTTTGATTCAAGAATCACTACTCTTTACTCAAATGCTGAAAACATCGAAAAAGCAGTTTTAGAATCAGATCTAGTAATTGGTGCAGTTCTTATTCCTGGAGCAAAAGCTCCTCACCTAGTTACAAGAGAGATGATCTCTAAAATGCAAAAAGGATCAGTAGTTGTCGATATCGCTGTTGACCAAGGTGGCTGTATTGAAACCTGTAAGCCCACAACACATGAGAATCCAACTTTCGTCGTAGACGGTGTTGTTCATTATTGTGTAGCAAACATGCCTGGTGCTGTTGCACGTACTTCAACTTTTGCACTTACAAACGTAACTCTTAAGTATGCTCGCCTAATTGCTAATATGGGAATTGAAGAAGCCGCAATGAAAGACAAAACTTTAAAACCAGGGATCAACATCTACAAAGGTGGACTGGTTTACGAACAAGTTGCTAAAGATTTAAGCCTTCCTTATACAAAATTACCATTCTAATTGCGATGGGAATAGTCCACTGGACTATTCCCATTTTTTTGAAGGAATAAAATCCACAACTCCATATTCTTTTAGTCGGGCTTTGTTCTCAACTTATCTATTTCAAAACTTTTAAGTCGTGTTAAAATCTAAATATTATGACCGGAAAAAAACTTGTCGACACTATTCTTGTTGCCCTTATGTTACTTGCTACCTTAGGTACACTTGGGCTTTTTTACTACACAGAAAAAGTTTTTAAAAAACCACCTATCGATGAAGCAAAAGAAAAAGAAGCACTGATGAAAAGTGCTGCGGAAAAAACTATTCCTGATCTCTTCAAACTTGAACCAATGCTTATGAGTTTAATTCCAAAAGATCCAAAACTGACCCTTCGCATGCGCTATTTGGAATTAGAAGTTTATTTGGTTTTATTTGAAACTGAAGACAAAGAATTTTTAAAAGAAAATCTGCCAATTGTGCAAGATCGAATTATGGATATTGCTTCCAAAATGACTCCTGAAGAACTCTCCACCTTATCGGGAAAAATTCTTCTGGAAAATCGAATTAAGACTGAACTGAATACTAAATTTGGAAGAAGTATCATTAAGAGCATTTTCTTTGCCAAGTACGTTGTTCAGTAAAGAGATCAGTAAATTAGGTCTTCAATTTCCACCTAAGTCTTGAGAGAAATAACCTGGATTTGACTTAAATCTTGAATAGTATATAATTTTAAATGAGATGAAAACTTTTTTACTATCATTCACTCTATTTGTTTCCATTACGTTGCTAAGTGCTTTTTTTATCGAAGGTAAAGCAAATGCAGCTTTGTTTTGTGCAACTCTGGGTAATTTAGGCAGCGGAACTGGAACACCTTACTGCGAGTACTATCCAAATATATCAACATGTCAAACAATTGAAGGCGTAACTTGCACTGGCCCATACCCTAGTGTTGCTTCATGTGTTGCATCTTGTACATATTGAATTATTAGAACTTACAAATGGAAGTTTAAGTGAAACTTCAACACTATTCGCTTAAGTGAAAATATTAAGTTTCAAACTTGTTGAAAGCTCTCTAAAAGCGGCAATTGCACGGACAGAGTGCCCATGAGAATCGATACGAGGAGAATACATGGCAATTCCCATTTTTCCTGGAATAATGCCTAGAATTGCACCACTAACCCCGGACTTTGCAGGAATCCCCACTTGATAGGCCCACAGCCCCGTCGAGTCATACATACCACAGGTAAAAATTAGACTAATAATATCTGTTGTAAAATGAGCAGAGAATATTTCCTTATTGCTTAAAGGGTTTACTCCATTATTTGCCAAGCTAGCGGCCATTTGGGAGAGATCCTGCACATTCACCATGATTGAACATTGTTTGAAATAAAGATCCAAACACTCCTCAATGTCATCATCGATAACATCGAAATGACGAAGCAAATGAGCAATTGCACGATTTCTGTGAGCAGTTTTTTTCTCTGATAAAAAAATTTCTTCGTTAATCGAGAGACTCCTTCCACAAAGATTTTCAAAAAGTTTTAAAACGCGCTCTAATTTTTTGGCGCCGCCTTTATCTTTGATCATATTAGCAATTGCAATGGCTCCAGAATTTACCATCGGATTAAAAGGCCGGTGAGTCTCTTTCTCTAATTCGATGATGGAATTAAAGGCTTCACCACTAGGCTCTACTCCAACACGCTTATGAACGTATTCTCGCCCATGATCCATAAGCGCCATCCCGTACACAAAAGGCTTAGAAGTTGATTGCAAGGAAAATTCTTTATCGATATTCCCAGCAACAAAAGATTTCCCATCGACGGTTGTGATCGCCAAAGAAAAAAGTTCAGGATCAACATTTAAAAGTTCCGGAATATAACTTGCGAGCTCCCCAGCTTTTAATGAGGAATATTTTTTGTGAAGTGCTTGCAAAATTTCTTGATAATTATTCATAGCTAAGCTCCAAAAAAGAAACCCTCCGTACGGAGGGTTTCTTATGAGTCGAAAAAAGAGAACGAAAAAAATTTATTCTGCGTCAGCTGCTTCATCTGTAAAGGTAGCAGTTTTCGCGCTATCTTCTAATTTTTGAAGGTATTCATTAACTTGTTCGCGAGTGATTTTTCCTTCAGCAATAAGTTTGTCACGAAGACGAACATCCATTAATTTCTCTTCTAAAGCGCGGCTTAATCTCATTGAAATACCTCTTTAAAGGGTTAAAGTCAGAGAACTATAGCAAAACAAATACTTAATGCCAATACTTTGGTTTATTGCTGGAGTCATTCCCGTCGTCTCTAACTATTGATAGATTCGCTTTTGATTTCTTGCGCTTTGTCCAATTATTCATACTCTGACCTTCTCGGGAAATCTTTCTTCCTGATTTTCTGGTTACAAAATACATAAAGAGAAAGCCTGAAATCATCGAACCAATTTGCGACCAAGCTCCCATAGCATAAGGAGTAAAAAATCCTTGATACATGGAAATTCCGGCCAAAATCAAGCAAAAGATTTTGGCCTTAACCGGAAAGATCATCATGAAAGAAAACAAGCGATCAGGATATAAAAAGGCATAGGCCACACACAGGCTTGTCACAATTCCCGATAGACCTGAGAGCGAGAAAAATTGCAACGGCCCGGGAAAAAAATGAGCGACAACGATTGCTAAAATAGCGGCACCTAAAGTTACGGCCGAAAGAAAAGTTAAATACTTTTTTTCTCCCCACTGCGCTTCAAAATCTGACCCCATCATCCAAAGCATAAGACAATTTAGCACCACTTCAAAAACTCCGTTGCCTAAAAGTGGATATGTTAAAACTTGCCAAACATGGCCACCAACAACTTTTAGATACGACATACCAATAAAGGGCATGAGCGTTAGGCTCGTACTCATTTTTAACATTGAATCAAGTACAAACAGAGTTACCGAAATGATGATAATAATTTTATTAATTCGTGAAAGTTTTGGGAGATGAATTTGTTCCATAATACAAATAACCTATTTTAAAGTTTGAGAGATCTCGATTAATACTCCACCCGAAGACTTGGGATGGATGAAATTAACTAAACAATTATTTGCTCCCATTATCGCTTCTTCGTAAATAAACTTGAATCCAGATTTTCTTAAATCTTCCATTTTTAACTTAACATCTGGAACTTTAAAACAAAGGTGATGAATCCCCTCGCCATTTTTTTCAATAAATTTTTTAACGGCCCCACCTTCTCCATAGGGACACAAAAGTTCAATATGGGCATGCTCATCGATGGCGGCAAAAGCCGTTGTCACAAGCTGACTCTCAACGACTTCACGTTCGGGTGAAAAAGTTAATCCTAGAGCTTCCCAGCGTTTCTGGGCCACATCTAAATCACTAACAGCAACTGCCACATGATCAAGATAGCAATCTTTATTAAGTCCTTGCGGTAACATACAAACCTCATGAGAAAGTTTGCTCTATTTTCTGCGCAAAAGGAAAATGTGACAACCAAAAAATTTATCTCAATTTTACTGATAGTACGGAGCTGCTTGGCAAGTCGCCGCGTCGGTATGATCCCCAGGAGGAGCTGCCGCCGCAGGAGCAGTACAAATTCCATTGGTACAATCGGAATAAGTCTCTACCGCTAAACAGCGCACTGAACATTTCTGAGATGTGGCGAAATCTGGGTCTTTGTATACTTTACAAGTTTGTACAAATTCTTTTCGGCAATACTCACGAGACACACATTGCTGTCCCGGAGATTTCGAACATAAAACTGGATTTGATCCTGTCGCAGTATGCGGCGAACATTTCATCGTTGATTGATCACAACATAAACTTCCACATTCATAATCGGTACGACAAGTAGATCCAGTTGCATAATTTCCTGTACCTGGTACTTCATCAATACATTGAGTAACTAGATCTTTTGACCAACAACGATTATTAAAGCAGCATTCACTAGAGCCACAAGCTGCCGAGGAAGAACAATTTTTAAATGCAGTATAAAGTACTTCCTTTCCATCTGCATTCGTAAGCGAATCACGCACTAATTGTAACTTTAGGGTATTGTCCTTTGTCACAAGATATTCTGTGCCATCTTTTTCATAAAATAATTCAATCGTGGCCGTAACATTACAAGAACCAATTCCCAGACCCGTTGTCGAATTATAATTCTGAACACGAATGTTACATCCATCGACATACTGACTCAGTGGCGAAACTGAAGCATAACTTCTAGTTGATAAGAATCGATCACTTGATCCGAAAACATACTTGTAACCTGAAGTTTGATCAAATTTTCCCTGGCGAGGAAATAAATATGATCCCGTACATATTCCGCTAGCAGTACAATTTTCAAAGAGCCCTTGCCCACTGCTTGTAATCGCATCACCTGATAGCTCCCATTCCGAAAGATTTATCGATCTAAAGGGACCCATATAAGTATATTGCAATGGCGACAAAGTCGTGAAACTTTCATCTGCATAAGGGTAAAAATCAAAACGATCAATCGCACCTGAAAAATTTGTTTTAAAGGCCGTGTTGATATCACTCACTTGATTTGAATCTGGAAGACAAGTATTTCTTAACATCGCTAAAGAGTAAGAACTGCCATTTGTCGTGAAACTATTAGTCTTGGTTGGAATTGAACTAAAAGCATCCGCCCCACCATAAAAAGTCGAATCCACAACTTTTGCATACGAGTACAAACAGCGCGAATCACTCGCACTACACGTCGCTTGATCTTGAGTGGCAATAAATGTTGGATCATCTTCTGCTTTTAATCCACGACAATAAAGCTCTCCACTACGATTGTCACTGATGAGAGCATTCGAAGCGTCTGCATAGTTGGTATAGTCATAAAGATCGTAAGGAAGCCGCGTTTTTAAGAACGGACGCTTCGTAAAATCCACTGCCAAAACTTCAATATCAGTTTGTGGTGTAATTCCTGGCGCTTTTCCAATTGTTGCATTTAAAACTAATGGCTGACGGTCACGCCCTATATTAAAACGCACTTTTAAAATTTTATCTTTTAGTGCTGTAACATTAAGTCCTGCGATATAAATAAAGCCACGATAATTTCTGGGAATGGTAATTTTCTTTTTGTATGTTCCATCTAGCGGATCAACAAAGTGAGTAAGTTCAACTCGCGTACTCATAATAGTGTCAGCTCCAGAACCGATGGTTGTTACTGTTGCTCCACTTCCTGAACCTTGTGTTGTTCCTGTTTTAGAATTGCTTGAAGCTAAGAATCTTTTACTATTTTTTGTATTCTCCACACACGAAGACAACCCACTCACAAGGCCTAACGCCAGAATGCTTAAGAATAGGATTGATTGCGTATTTCGTTTCACAAGTCCTCTATTATTTATTGCGGGGAAAATCCCATCCAACGTTTATCTATCGGAATCCTGTTCTTAGTATTTTAATTTTAAAACCCGTGCCAATTAGTATGAATTACAAGAGAAAAGCAAAAACCACCCAAAATTAGTATGTTGGCCAATTATCCCTAAGCAATAAATGCCGCTAAATAAAATGTAACTTGCACTACTTTGTTGGCATTAATGGGAATAAAGAATTTGCTAAGGATTATGTAGATTTTTATTCACAACATAACGATAAAGATAAACAGTCGCATTGATTAAAAACAGTGAGCCGATCGTATCAATAAACGAGAAAATGAATTGGAAAACTAACAGATAAGGACTTCCATCAAATAGACTTAATCCAAAACCCCATACTTCAAAAAAAAGACTCGTAAAAAATAAAATTGTCGCAATTTTCCATTCGCTTCTAAGGTAGAAAAATGAGCGCTTAAATGCATTTACATTGCTTTCTCTAAGGGCAACAATCGGAGCAAGCGACAAAAGCACGCCGGCAACAATCCCTGGAACAATAAAACAAATTATTCCTAAGACCAAAATAAAAAGATACCCGATATTATACATTAAAAAAGTAATGTTACCCACGATGTATTCTGAAACAGAAAAATCTTTTTCTTCAAAATGCGCCAAAAACTTAATCGTCAATGTCGCGGCCATTATAAAAGAGATTATAATTAAAAAAAACTGTAGTGCCATCTGCTGAGCGGACTCTTGCATAGCCATCTTTTCCACAAATAACATTACGGTATTTAGAATAAAAAAAGCTGGGAAAAAAGGTAGCCAAATTCTTTTATTTTCCAAAAAGTGATCAAAGGTATCTTTAAAAAATTGCATCGTCATAATTTACCTAAATTTTTTCTAAACTTCTTCAAACGTTCGCTTGTCTTTATTTTTGCGAACATTTGGAACTTTAAAAATTTGATTGTGAAATGAAATATAAAAACCTGGAGCTAGTAACTTTGCGGCCAATATAGCTTCTGTCACATTTTGAGTGGCATCACTGTCTTCAAATCCCATAGGTGTCATAGCTCCGGTAAAAACCACCGGCACAGATACATTTTTAATCTCGTTAAAACAAACTTCCGCCGAGAGGGCCATGGTGTCCGTACCGTGAAGAATAACAATAGGATAATTTTTTTTGAGTAATTCCTTTAATGACTGCACAATTAAAGCGCGGTCATTATCGTCCATGTACAGTGAATCTTTATTGAGAATCGATTGCACTGAAAAATGAGTGTATGGAAGTCTAAGTTTTGAGCTGATTTTGTTTTTTATAACGGTTTGACGGTTCTCAAGTGTGCCTTCAATCTCATCGTAGACTTTTTCAATTGTTCCACCAGTGGTCACGATAAAAATTTCCGTAATTTTATTTTTTTCCATTGATAGTACCCTTGACAAAAATCTTTTTGATCACACATTTAAAATGAATAAATTATGTCAAATTAATACGTCTTATCAGCAAATTATAAAAGGAGTTAACGCTTATGACCAGAAGAAATGGAAAAATCACCGTTCAAACCAATGATATTTTCCCTATTATTAAAAAGTGGCTTTACTCGGAGCACGATATTTTCCTTAGAGAATTAGTGGCCAACGCAACTGACGCGATCACCAAAAGAGCCACTCTCTCAAGAAATGCGAATTTAGAAATTCCTGCTGGAAAAATCGAAGTAGCTGTCAGTACCAATAACAAAACAATCACGATTATTGATAACGGTTTAGGGATGACTGAGGCGGAAGTTGAAAAATACTTAGCGCAATTAGCATTCTCTGGCGCAGAAGAGTTTGTGAAAAAACTAAAAGATGAAGGCAATAAACCTTCGACTGATATCATCGGAAAATTTGGTCTAGGTTTTTACTCTGCTTTCATGGTGGCAAAAAGAGTTGAGGTTGAATCGCTCTCAATGTCAGAAGGTGCAGTACCTACAAAATGGATTTGCGAAGGTGAAACGGATTACACATTCGAAGAATCTCATAAATCTGATGTCGGAACAAAAATCACTTTATTCATCAACGAAGAATCTGAAGAATTTATTAATTCATGGAAAGTATCAGCAACACTTAAAAAATTCTGCGATTTCATGCCGTATGAAATTGAAGTTAAAAATGCCGATGCAACGGAAGCGGATAAAGATCAACCCGGAATTGTAAACGACACTCATCCTATTTGGAAAAAAGACCCAGCTACGCTTTCAGATGACGACTATAAAACTTTCTATAGTAAATTGTTTCCAATGGATCCTACCCCTCTTTTTTGGATCCATTTAAAAGTAGATCACCCATTCACATTAGAAGGAGTTCTTTTTTTCCCTAAGATGAATCCCAATAAACCGTTTAACGAATCAAATATTAGACTTTATAACAAACAAGTTTTTGTTTCTAACCAAGTAAAAGATATTGTTCCTGAATTCTTGTCGTTATTAAAAGGATGTATCGATTCAAGTGATATTCCACTTAACGTTTCAAGATCTTCACTACAAGGTGATCCGAATATTAAGAAGATTTCAAACTACGTGATTAAGAAAGTGGCGGAGAGCCTAAAAAAACTCTACAACAACGATCGCGCGCGCTTTGAAACGATCTGGGAAGATATCGCCTTATTTATGAAGTACGGTTGTATTTCAGACAATAAGTTTGATGAAATGATGAGACCAATGGTGGTTTATCGTACAGATAATGAAAATAAATTTATGACTCTAAAAGAAATTAAAGAATCATACCCTCAAGAATTAAAAGAGAAGTTGGCCGATAAAATTCTCTACTTCGAAAAAGGAAAATCTGATCCAGTCCTTAGAAAGCAATTAACTAATGCTGGAGTGTTCTCAATTGAAACTGAATCATACATAGATCCACACTTTACTCAGCATGCTGAAATGACAAAAATTGGTGAAGATGCATACAAGTTTGCTTCTATTGATTCTGAAGTTCAAAACATTCTGGCAAGTGATGTGGTTGATGAATCTGATATTCGCGTAAAAGATCTGTTTAAAAAAATCTTAATTGGTGATGGCGCAAGTAAATCTGAAACTGAACACGATCAAAATGAAGTGAATGCTAATGCTCTTGCAGACATTGAAGTTACACGCACGAAAAATGGAACAACCGTTGCCTATTTTAAAATCGATGAGCAATTAAAGCGCTTAAATATGATGGCAAAAAATATGGGTAACGATTCCATGTTCCCCGTGAAAAAGACGTTAGTCATTAATCCGGCGAATCCTCTCATTCAAAATGCTCTAAAACTACATGAGAAAGGTTCCCAAGATGACTTAGTATCAAAAATCTGTCACCACGTAGAAGATCTCGCTCATATTTCTTCTGAGGGTCTTAGATTAGAAGATCGTGAGGCATTTGTCGTTCGTACCCAAGATTTGATTGAGAAACTTACTCAGTTGGCACTGTAATTTTAAAATTAGGACTTAGGGGAAACTCTAAGTCCATTAAACTTCGACAACTTCACGTTACTCAATAATAGAACTCAGCTAGTCACACAAAGTTTACGATAATAAAATTATTTTTAAAGGCTTAACAGGATCACACAAATGAAAGTTGTACGCAAAAGCCACGAACGCGGTTTTGTCAATATGGGATGGTTAAAAAGCTACCATTCGTTTAGTTTTGGTGAATACCATGATCCAAAATGGATGGGATTTAAAAAGTTAAGAGTCATTAATGATGATTTCATTGCCGCTTATAATGGATTTGGAATGCACCCTCATCGTGATATGGAAATCATCACTTTTATGCGCGAGGGAGAACTAACACATCAAGACTCCATGGGAAATAAGGAAGTCATTCGCACTGGTGACATTCAAGTAATGACTGCCGGTACAGGTGTACTTCATTCAGAAGAAAATCAGTCCTCCACAAATACACAGCTTCTCCAAATTTGGGTGCTCCCAGACCGTTTGGGCCATAAACCGCGCTACGAACAGAAAAATTTTTTAGATGAATTAAAATGCACAGGTCTTAAGCCTTTGGCCGGAACAAAAGATGAAATGCCTATCAAACTCAATGCTAACGTAAATCTTTATCATGGTCGATTACAAAACCAAGATTTAGAAAATCTTCCTATAAATTTTTATCTACATGTTTACGAAGGTGAATTAGAGTTATCATCTGGTGAAAAATTAGTGGCCGGTGATGCACTGATGACTGATGCCGGAAGTGAAATAAAACTGCACTCGCTAAGTGCAGCCTTTTTATTATTTGAATTTTAATTGTTTTGAAAAACGAATTGTTGAAACACCAACAAATCCAACAAATGGAAATTTTTTGCCAACAAAATTCATCTACGTACGATTCTTTAAGTTTTTAAGCATCCCATTTTTACCTAATCTTTCAAATGAAGTTCCCTTAAAGTAGTTCCCATATTTTTTTTTACTCATCTCTTTTAAGGATTGAATCACATCAGATGTTTTTCTTAAAAGAAAAAAATCTAGAATGTTTGATACTTTATCAACAAAATTATTTGTTAATGAATCTTTCAAAATTCTGGCAACTCTTTTATTCCAAGGGCAAACATCTTGGCAGATATCACAACCAAATATCCATTCATTTGCCTTTTCCATTCCTGCGGGAGGTGGACCATCCTTAAACGTTTCAATGGTAAATGTGCTGATGCAGTTAGAAGCTATAATTGTTCGCTCATTAGTAATTGCGATCGTCGGGCAGGCGTCAATACATCTCGTGCACTGCCCGCAATGATCTGTTTCCACTTTTTTCTGTAAAAGATCTAGTTTTTGATTTAAGAGAATTGATCCAATAAGCAAAAAACTTCCATGTTTTTTAGAAATGAGCATGGCGTTTTTTCCAAAAAATCCGAGACCCGAGCGATAGGCCAAATCACGATCCGTTACAGGATGTATATCAATAGCGATCTTCGCTTCTAGCGCAGGATGTACCGTTTTCAAATAAGCAATAATAGTATTTAAATGATCCGCAATTTTTTCATGATAATCATTTCCATCAAATCCAAATGCATAACCAGAAATTTTTTTATGATTCCAATTTTCATGCTTTTTTAAAAACTCATCGAGAGAAAACTTGGTATTTGCATAGGAAAATAAAAAAACTAAAGCGGACTCACTATCCTGCCAAAAATTTTTAAGATTTCTTCTTAAATCTTTTCGATGATCTGTTAGATACTTAAGATCTCCGGCATATCCCTTATCAACCCATGCTTCATAATGAGAAAAAGTAACTGGGGCCAATTCTTCAGTATAGCCCCAATCCACGATTTGATAATTTTTTAAATTTAGATCATAAAAATCTAACATCCGCAGTCTTTATTACGAATTAGGAATAATTTCAATGGCCCCCGCGGGACAAGCTTCCACACAGGCCATATCCATCGTGCAACGAGAAACACGGTC
>JACCDN010815777.1_pt1 | contig 11680 bp, 15 predicted proteins | sample 7441691 | NCBI WGS metagenome assembly JACCDN01 (sample SAMN15323439, study PRJNA562643) | freshwater metagenome | isolation source: river surface water | place: USA:Blue River Watershed | collected 2017-08-16
CGTGCGTCACGTCAGCGGGTTTTGCGCTGAACGTTTTTGTCATGAGTTTTCTCTTTAAAAGAAGGTTTGTTGGATCCTTTTCCACGGTCGGTGTTCCTCTTTTGGGAACCTCTTAGGTGGGGTTGGCCTGTACGTTGTTACCTGCGGTAAAAATCAAGGCCCTCCGCCGCGGGATCACTAATGCGCTGCGAAGCCCTCGATTCTAAACGACAAAATTGTTGTTTTGCAAGGGGTTTGAGGCATTTCTGGGGTTGAGGGGCTAGGCGAACTGGGGCGGTCGCTCATCTTCGTTTTACTCAGAACTTCGCTCTCACCCCAATTCGCCTAGCCCCTCTTACGTTGTTTCTCGCCCAGAAATGAAAGACATTGCAAGCTTGGCACAAGACCAGGAAGCATAGAATAATTTCATATCAGCTCTAAATATAGATCTAAAATTAGATCTATATTTTAAAGAGCCCATCATGCAAACCATTTACGCCGACTACTCCATCAGCATGTCCGAATTCAAAAAGAATCCTGCACAGGTCTTGAAAACAGCTGGAGAAAAACCCGTTGCTGTCCTTAACCACAACCGTCCAGCCTTTTACATGATCACACCAAAACTCTTTGAAGCAATGGTAGAAGAACTTGCAGATCGAGACTTGATCGAACTTACAAGACAGCGCTTGTTGAAAAAAGACACGGCCATCGAGGTCGACATTGATCACATCTAAAGATCAACCAACAAAATACAAGCTGAAGTTCTTGCCCTAAGCGCTTAAGGAATGGCATTGACGCGGTTAACATCCACACATGTTCAGTTATAGACACGCCTTTCACGCCGGCAACCATGCCGATGTCATCAAGCACCTCACCTTGATTGCCACTTTGCAGCACCTGCAGCAAAAAGAGGGCGGCATCACCATTGTGGACACCCATGCCGGTGCTGGCCTTTACCGGCTTGACGGCGACTATTCCGAAACTGGCGGCGAAGCAACGGACGGCATTTTCAAACTGCTGAGCCAATTAGACGCTGCTAGCGCCAAGAAAGACGCCAAGCCCATTCCTGAAGCGCTTCAAGCGTATCTGGACATGATTGCAAGCTTCAATCCCAACGGCCAGGCCAAGTTTTACCCTGGCTCGCCCTTTATTCTTCACGCCATGCTGCGCAAAGATGCGCGCGACAAACTGCGTTTGTTTGAATTGCATCCTACCGACAGCAAAGCCTTGGCCTCCAATGTGGCCCAGCTGGATGCAGGCCGCAGCATCATGATTGCCCGAGAAGACGGATTTGAGTCGCTCAAAAAGTTGCTCCCGCCACCGCCTTCGGCTTCAGGCTCCAAACGCGCCATGGTTCTAATGGACCCTAGCTACGAAATTAAAAGCGATTACAGCAAAGTGGCCGCTAACATACAAGACTGCCTCAAGCGCTTTGCCACGGGCACTTACTTAGTTTGGTATCCCATCATTGCACGGCCCGAAGCGCACGATTTGCCAAAGCGCTTGCGCACTTTGAGCAACCAGTCACAAAAGCCTTGGCTCAATCTGACCTTGTCGATTGGTCGCAATACCGACGGCAGCTCTGCCGGTTTGTCAGCTAGTGGTATGTTTGTGGTCAATGCGCCGTTTACTTTGAAGGACAAACTGCGCGATGCTATGGAAGTGGTAGGACCTGCCTTGGCTAGGGGCACAGGACATAGCTGGGCGGTTGAGCACAGCTAAAACTTATAAAAGTACACCCACATTCAAAATGTAACCCTCTGAAAGTTAAATATTGATTAGGATGAGCAGAGTCCTAGCACTATTTATGGGGGTACAATAATTCGTGAACCTAGAGTTCAACAAAGTCAAACGAGACAAAACGCTGCATGAACGAGGCTTGGACTTTGCACGTGCCAATGAAATCTTCGCTGGTTTTCATTTCACTGGGCAAGACAACCGCGGAAGCTACGAAGAACATCGTTTCATCACCGTAGGCTACTTAGATGCACGTTTGATTGTGTTGGTTTGGACACCTCGCGGCGAGGTTCGCCGCATCATCAGCATGAGGAAAGCCAATGACCGCGAAAAAGCTATCTACGCCAACCACTTGGGTTGACCCTGAAGACGCACCCGAGTTAACTGAAGCATTTTTTCAGGAAGCAAAGCTTTACAAAGGCAACAAAATTCAAGCCCGAGGCAGGCCAAAGGCAACCACAACCAAAGAACCGGTCAAGTTGCGATTGGATGCAGACGTACTAGCTGCACTCAGAGCCACAGGCGATGGCTGGCAAACTCGAATTAACGAAACCCTTCGTGCATCGTTGAAATTAGCTGGGCGCGTTTAAGTTTTGCTCAGACCTCGAATTTTTCTGAGTCTCGAATTGCAGTTCAGAAATTCTCGGTGCATCTTTCATTCATAAAGTCTTCAGTGACTTGCAATCCACTTAAAAAGAAATTATCCCATCGGTGTTCATCGGGCACAGCAAGTCTGTCTTTGTCGAGAGCAAGAACTTCAACCTCTTTAACAGATTCAATTAAGGGTGATTCAGCGATCAATCTGGCAGTCATTAATTAGTCCCAGAGATTTTGATAATACCGACCAAAGAGTCGAAAGCCGTTTTGAATTCTGTCTTCGACAACCTTCATTCCCTCGTAGTCGCATTCATAGGTGTTGTTAGGTCCGTCTACCCACTGAAAATGCTTGGCATCTTTTTTAGGAACCTCGTTGCCAGCTTGATCAATGGGTACAAAAATCATATCAATTTCACCTGATCTAAATGCATCTTGCCAAGATGTATCAAGCTTGCTTTCGAATGCAAATATCATTTCTGACAGAGCCCAGTCCCAGCGCTTAAAGTAATTGGCATCCGTGCCATGTTCTTTTTCTTTGGGTGGCACACTGCTGCTCTTTAATTCATGTGGCACATCTGCATCTTCCACAAGAGGAGCGCCATGACTTGTTGACTTGAGCTGACGAAGCATGGGTAAGACAATTTGCCCAAGGGAGTGGTCCATGCTCCAGGTATCCCAACGATCAATTTTGACAAAGTCAATTTTGGGATGAATCCAATCCAAAATCTTTTGAATGAATTTACTAATTGGCACCAGACGATCAGTCCAGCTCTCCACCCAATCGGGACGATCTGTCCAAGTGCCATCCATTTCTGAGCAGCTAAGGGCTCTAATTAAGCTTTTGTCGCGATGGCATTTGGACCAATCTGTCCAGAAAAACACATAGTCGACCATGGTGTAAGGGGACAACCAATGATGCCTGTAATTGTTGAAATAAACTTTCATTGTTGCCCATCTCTTGCCAGTGAACCAAATAATTAATGAATACTTAATAACTCTTTTAATGTAACGCCAAAGCTATCTATAAGTTCAGCTTAAGTCAGTTTTAAAAATGCATTTAATTAACCGACCGATCGGTCGGTTAATTGATATACTTCGCTTCAAACACGCTTACCAAGCGAGGAGAAGCCCATGTACACGCAATCCTTCAATGTGCCGGACGCACCGGACACCAACAGCACCGCAGCCACTGCCGCACTCAAGTCTGTGCCCAAACCTTTGACCGAAGCCGAAGTGGCTTTGCAGGCTCAGTTCGATTCGCGCATCGACGCCGACGGCAAAGTTGAGCCGCGCGATTGGATGCCCGACGCGTATCGCAAAACTTTAGTCAGACAAATTAGCCAACACGCGCACAGCGAAATTGTGGGCATGTTGCCCGAAGGCAATTGGATCAGCCGCGCGCCTAGCCTAAAGCGCAAAGCCATTTTGATTGCCAAGGTGCAAGACGAAGGCGGTCATGGTTTGTATTTGTACAGTGCGGCCGAAACATTGGGTACCAGTCGCGATCAAATGCTCGACGCGTTGCACACCGGCAAGGCCAAGTACAGCTCCATTTTTAATTACCCCACGCTCAATTGGGCCGATGTGGGTGTGATTGGTTGGTTGGTCGATGGCGCGGCCATCATGAATCAAATTCCGTTGTGCCGTTGCTCTTACGGCCCTTATGCACGCGCCATGATTCGCGTGTGCAAGGAAGAAAGTTTTCACCAACGCCAAGGCTACGAAGCCTTGCTGGTGATGATGCAAGGCACGGCCGAGCAAAAGGCAATGGTGCAAGACGCGGTCAATCGTTGGTGGTGGAAATGTTTGGCCATGTTTGGACCACCCGATGCCGACAGCCCCAACAGCGTGCAAGGCATGCGCTGGGGCATCAAGCGCATCAGCAACGATGACCTGCGTCAAAAGTTTGTGGATGCCACAGTGCCGCAAGCCAAGATCTTGGGCGTCACGTTGCCCGACCCCGATTTGAAGTGGAACGAAGAACGTCAGCATCACGATTACGGCCAAATTGATTGGGACGAATTCTGGGCCACGGTCAATGGCAATGGTCCTTGCAACAAAGAACGTTTGGGTGCGCGGGTCAAGGCCTGGAATGATGGCCAATGGGTGCGCGATGCCGCTGTGGCACATGCCAACAAACAAGCGCACAGACAAGCACAGAAGAATTTGAAGGAGGCCGCATGAGCGCCGATCAAACAAAATCAGCTTCGCAAGCAGGTACTTCAAGTGCCAACGCTGCTTCAGCATCACCTGCAGCCCTCAAAGAGTGGCCCCTGTGGGAAGTTTTTGTGCGCAGCAAGCAAGGCTTAGAGCACAAGCACTGCGGCAGTTTGCACGCGTCCGACTCTCAACACGCGTTGCAAATGGCGCGCGATGTTTACACACGTCGTCAAGAAGGCGTGAGCATTTGGGTGGTGCAGTCTTCGTCCATTGCAGCAAGCGAACCCAACGACAAATCGGAATTCTTCGAGCCCTCTAGCGACAAGGTTTATCGTCACCCCACCTTCTACGAAATTCCTTCTGAAGTGGGGCACATGTAATGTCTGACGCGCCAGCAACTTTGCACCACACGTTGCCCCTCGACTATCTGCTGCACTTGGCCGACAACGCTTTGGTGTTGGGTCAACGCAATGCCGAGTGGTGTGGCCACGGCCCCATTCTGGAAGAAGACATTGCCTTGTCCAACAACAGTTTGGACTTGGTAGGCCAAGCGCGATTGCTCTACCAAGAAGCAGCGGCGCAAATGGGCAACGGCGCCACTGAAGACACGCTGGCCTTCTTTCGCGATGTGCCCGATTTCAAAAACTACACCTTGCTAGAGTTGCCACATCACGCGCCACTGGCAGGCACATCTGCCAGCGAACGCGACTTCGCCACCACCTTGGTTCGCAACTTTTTGTACAGCGCACTGATGGTGTTGGTATGGGACAAATTGCAGCATGCGTCCCACGAACAATTGGCCGCAATTGCAGCCAAGTCGCTCAAAGAAGTGCGCTATCACTTGCGCCATTCGCGCGATTGGTTGCTGCGCATGGGCGATGGCACCGCTGAATCGCATGGCCGCGCACAAGCGGCTGTCAATCACTTGATGCCTTATACGCAAGAGTTTTGGACCAGCACTGAATACGAATCGGAAGCGGCTAAAGCAACGGGCTTAGACATGGCCAGTTTGCAAAACGATTGGAACCAAATTGTGGATCAGGCCTTGGCTGAAGCTACTCTCAAGCGCCCTGCGGCTGGCGGCTTTGTGCCCACTGGCAAACACAGCGTTCACTCTGAGCATTTGGGTTTCATGTTGGCCGAGATGCAAAGCTTGCCGCGTGCGCATCCCAACGCCACTTGGTAATTCAAGCGTTACAAGTTCACCATGACATCAGCCACCTCTGCTTCATCAACTGTGCTTCAACAAAGCGCCGTTGAAAAAGCGTGGGCTTTGTTAGAGTCTTTGACCGACCCAGAAATTCCCGTGGTTACCTTGCGCGAGCTAGGTATCTTGCGCGATGTGCGAACAGCTCTTGCGCAAGATGGCACTGAACAATTGGAAGTGGTCATCACGCCCACCTACAGCGGCTGTCCCGCCATGGGTCAAATTGAAGACGACGTACACAACTTGCTGCAAGCCCATGGCTTGAAAGGCAAAGTTAAAACTCAACTCGCCCCTGCATGGACTACCGACTGGATCACGCCTGAAGCCAAAGAAAAATTGCGCGCGTACGGCATTGCGCCGCCGCACAGCGGTGCTGATCACGACTGCCAAACTCAAGTTGGCAAAGGTAGCGCTTCGGGCGCCGCCAGCATCATCCAATTTGCAGCCCGCAGCGCCAGCAATCCTGGTCGCCACGAACAATTAGCGGTGCCCTGCCCACAATGCAATTCGCACAACACCACCGAAACATCACACTTTGGCTCCACCGCCTGCAAAGCGCTTTACCGCTGCCTTGATTGCATGGAACCGTTTGATTATTTCAAACCTTATTGATTTGAAAATTACCGCACCATGACCGCTTTCAAATTTCACGACTTGCCAGTTTCCAACATCACGCCAGAAGCGGCCGGTGCAGTGGCCATCACTTTGCAAGTGCCAGAGGATTTGCGCAGTGGCTTCAATTTCAAAGCGGGTCAATTCTTGACATTGCGCGCCACCATTGATGGCAACGATGTGCGCCGCAGTTACTCCATCAGTTCCTCACAAAACGTCTACGCACAAAACGGCACCTTAGAAGTGGGCATCCGCCCTGTTCAAGGCGGCGTGTTTTCTAACTGGGCTGCGACGCAACTGAAGGTGGGCGATGTCCTCAGAGTCATGCCTGCCGATGGCCGCTTTATCGTGCAGCGCCCTCGTGCCATTCACCGCGTAGGCTTTGCGGCAGGCTCTGGCATCACGCCCATCTTGTCCATTTTGGCCAGCACGCTAGAAGAACAACCTGAGTCCAAATTCACATTGGTCTATGGCAACCGCCGCATGGACAGCGTCATGTTCAACGAAGCGCTGCAAGACCTCAAAGACCGCTATCCCAACCGACTCACACTCATTCACGTGTTGTCGCGCCAAGCGCAAGAAGTACCCTTGCTGGAAGGCCGCATTGACGAAGCCAAGATCAAAGAAATTGTGAACAGCCTCTTGCCTGCCGCCAGCATGGACGAGGTCTTCATCTGTGGCCCCGAAGCCATGATTGAAGCTACCGAAAAAGCTTTGTTAGAAGTAGGCGTGCCTGCTCGCAACATTCGCACAGAGCGATTCACATCGCCCACCTTAGACGCATTGCCTGCAGATGCGCGTAAGCAAGTGGTCTTGGGCCACGCCCCTGAATCCAAAGGCGATGTGGCGCTCACGGTGGTACTGGATGGCAAGAAGCATCAAATGCAGATGTCAGCTTCTGACAAAATTTTGGATGTAGCGTTGGCAGCAGGCTTGGACCTGCCCTACTCCTGCAAAGGTGGCGTGTGCTGCACGTGCCGCGCCAAAGTGATGCAAGGCACCGTGGCCATGGAAAAAAACTTCACCCTAGAAAACTGGGAAACCGAACAAGGCTTTGTGCTCAGCTGCCAGGCCAAGCCAACTAGCAAAGAGGTGGTGATGAGTTTTGATGAACGGTAAAAAACGCCGTAAATTCAGGAATCAAGTCGCGTAAATTACGGAATCAAAGCCCGTAAATTCCGGAATGTAAGTGTTCATTGGCAGCAGTTGCAATATCTGCAAGCAAATGCAAGTACTTGGTAACGCTATTCATATTCAATGGATATCTGACTAAGAACCGCAATGACAACTTATGGCAAAAATAACTCGTAAAAATATTGATGTGAATCAGAACCTGTCCAAGCTACGCAATAAGGTCAATTTACCCTTGCTTGACGCCACAACTGACGCAGACATAGCAAAACACATTGCAGAAGACGATGCTGAAGCTTTATTAGACGCCACTCGCCTTAAGGCACTACAAGCAGCCATGCAACTAGGGCTTGATGATATTGAGGCAGGTCGATACAAAGAGTTTTCTTCAAAGACTTCTTTGCGTAAACATCTGAAGTCCATCATTACAAAAGCAGCAACTACTGCTAAAAAAACCTAATCCAGTACTCAATTGAATCAATATACGATTTACCTGAAAGAAATCCAACACTTTAGGTTATGCCAAGCGCTTCAACAACTCTAAAGTAGTCGCACTCTGATTCATCGTGTAAAAGTGCAACGCAGGCACACCCGCATTGCGCAGTTGATCGCACAAATCGGCCACCACATCCAAGCCAAAGGCCTTAATAGAAGCGGTGTCATCGCCGTAGCCCTGCAAGCGCAAACGAATCCAGCGGGGAATTTCTGCGCCGCATGCATCCGAGAATCTCAGCAATTGTGTGGAGCTGGTAATGGGCATGATGCCAGGCACCACGGGCACATCAACGCCCAGTTTGTGCGCATCGTCCACAAAGCGGAAGTACGCATCCGAGTTGTAGAAGTACTGCGTAATGGCCGAGTTGGCGCCAGCCTTCACCTTGGCCACAAAGGCCTGCAAATCGGACTCAGGTGATTTAGCTTGTGGATGCACTTCAGGATAAGCTGCCACTTCAATGTGAAAGTCGTCACCTGTTTCTTTGCGAATAAACGCTACCAAATCGGAAGCGTAATGAAACGCACCCCCCATGCCATAACCACTGGGCAAATCGCCACGCAAGGCCACCAATCGCTTGACGCCCATGGCCTTCAAAGTGGCCAGTTCGCTGCGCACAGATTCTTCACTGGCGCCAATGCAAGAGAAATGAGACGCAGCCGAAACGCCTTCTTTCAAAATCTCGCCCACAGTGCCAAAGGTGCCTTCTTGTGTTGAGCCGCCAGCGCCATAAGTGACTGAACAAAACTCAGGTGCTTGCGTGTAAAGCTGTTGACGCACAGTGCGCAGCTTCTCGGCACCTTCCGGTGTTTTGGGTGGAAAAAATTCAAAGCTAACTGGTAATTTTTTCATACTCATTCAGTCATCTGACTAACACTAAGCAGGCTTAGTAGCCTGCACAAAGAACTCACGATTGCCATCACCGCCTTCAATGACGCTGTCGTACCAACCGGTCACTTTCAAACCCAACTCACTCAACGATGTGCGAATGCGTTTTTCAATCACGGGGTACATGGCGGGGTCTTTGACCAAACCATTCTTGCCAATGTTCTCGGGCTGCAATTCAAACTGGGGCTTCACCAACATCAAGAGCGTGCCACCCGGTTTTAAAAACGGCACCACACCCGGCAACACCAGCGTCAATGAAATGAAGGACACATCGCCCACCATCACATCAAAGCCAGCTTCAGCATCAGGAATGCGTTCGTCATCGGGCATCAGCTCGCGGGCATTCACGCCTTCAATGCAAATGACGCGCTCGTCTTCACGCACACGCGGATGGACTTGGCCGTGACCCACATCGATGCCCACTACTTCGGCAGCACCATTCAGCAGCAAGCACTCGGTAAAACCACCGGTGCTTTGACCCACATCCAAACAACGAAGGCCTGAAACCGAAACGCCACTGCTAAGCAATGCACCTTCCAGCTTCAAACCACCGCGCGAGACGTACTTAGATTCGGAGTCGTCCAACAACACAATTTCTGCATCGCTGGGAACTTCGTCTTTGTTCTTATTGATCGTGCGCCATTCCACCGAAGACTTCACAGCCTCCACCACAGCCGTAGGCAAAGCGCCCGGTGGCGTACGCCACTGAACACCCGCCGCAATGAGCCGCTGGGCCTGTGAACGAGACGCGGCCAAGCCGCGCTCTACTAACAATTGGTCTATGCGCAAAATGTTCGATCAATAACGGTAAGTGTCAAGCTTGTAAGGACCGTTCTTTGGCACGCCAATGTAGGCGGCTTGCATATCAGACAACTCGGTCAACATGGCGCCAACCTTCATCAGGTGCAAACGAGCAACCTTCTCGTCCAAGTGCTTAGGCAACACATAGACCTTGCCGTTTTCGTATGCATCAGGACGTGTGAACAACTCAATTTGCGCAATGGTTTGATTGGCAAAAGAAGTGCTCATCACAAAGCTGGGGTGGCCTGTGCCGCAACCCAAGTTCACCAAACGGCCCTTGGCCAACATGATGATTTTCTTGCCATCGGGGAACACAATGTGGTCCACCTGGGGCTTGATTTCTTCCCATGTGTATTTTTCAACAGAGGCAATGTCAATCTCGTTGTCGAAGTGACCAATGTTGCAAACGATGGCTTCGTCTTTCATGGCCACCATGTGGTCATGTGTAATGACGTGCTTGTTGCCAGTGGCCGTTACAAAAATGTCGGCCTTGTCTGCAGCGTAATCCATGGTCACAATTTTGTAACCTTCCATGGCGGCTTGCAAAGCGTTGATGGGGTCAATTTCAGTCACCCAAACTTGAGCGCTGAGCGCGCGCAAAGCTTGTGCACTGCCCTTGCCCACGTCGCCGTAACCGGCCACCACAGCCACTTTACCGGCAATCATCACATCGGTAGCGCGCTTGATACCGTCAACCAAAGACTCGCGGCAGCCGTACAAGTTGTCAAACTTAGACTTGGTCACAGAGTCGTTCACGTTGATGGCGCGGAACATCAGTTCGCCCTTGGCGCTCATCTCGTTCAGGCGGTGCACGCCTGTGGTTGTTTCTTCGGTCACGCCAATGATTTGGGCAGACTTGCGGCTGTACCAAGTGCTGTCTTCGGCCAACTTGGCTTTGATGGCGGCAAACAAGCAGGTCTCTTCTTCAGAGCCTGGGTTGTTCAACAAGGATGCGTCTTTTTCTGCGCGCTTGCCCAAGTGCATCAGGAGCGTGGCGTCGCCGCCGTCGTCCAAAATCATGTTGGGGCCTTCGCCTTCAGTGCCCTTGGCGCCGAAGTCAAAAATGCGGTGGGTGTAATCCCAGTACTCAGTGAGGTTCTCGCCCTTCACCGCAAACACAGGCGTGCCGTTGGCAGCAATGGCAGCAGCAGCGTGGTCTTGTGTGGAGTAAATGTTGCAAGAAGCCCAGCGCACTTGGGCGCCCAAAGCTTGCAATGTTTCAATCAGCACGGCTGTTTGAATGGTCATGTGCAAAGAGCCCGTAACGCGGGCACCTTTGAGGGGCTGGGCGGCGGCAAATTCTTTGCGGATGGCCATTAAACCGGGCATTTCTGTCTCGGCAATTTTGATTTCTTTGCGGCCCCAGTCGGCCAGGCCGATGTCGGCAATGGCGCAATCGGCGTTAACGGGGGTGTTTAAGCGTGCATTCATGGTGTGCTCCAAATTAAAGTTTGAAACCACTTCTCAGAGAGAGACTCAAAGCCCCACGCAGAACCAACCGAAGTACAGCGCCACGCGGAAATGTGAGGAAAGCTGTTTAAAAAAGAGCTCATCCCGCAGAAAAGTGGATGAGCGTCGTTGCAAAGTAGGGTTCCGAGCCTCACGGCCTCGCCACTGAACTAAATAGTGGGGGCCGCTGCAACGCTCCTCGGAATGGGTCAAATTATACTAGCCACTTCTCTGGATTCCAAGCCAGACACCCCAATTCCCCCTGGAGCCACATTGACTTACGCCCAAGAAACCCGGCGCCGCCGGACGTTTGCCATCATTTCTCACCCTGACGCGGGTAAAACCACGCTCACAGAAAAGCTCCTGCTGTTCTCGGGTGCCATTCAAATTGCTGGCTCAGTCAAGGCCCGTAAGGCCTCGCGCCATGCCACCTCCGACTGGATGGAAATTGAAAAGCAGCGGGGCATTTCGGTGGCGTCATCGGTCATGCAGATGTTGTACCGCGACCACGTCATCAATTTGCTCGACACCCCAGGCCACAAAGACTTCAGTGAAGACACCTACCGCGTGCTGACCGCTGTCGACTCCGCCCTCATGGTGATTGACGCGGCCAACGGTGTGGAAGC
>JACCDN010446384.1_pt1 | contig 11678 bp, 8 predicted proteins | sample 7441691 | NCBI WGS metagenome assembly JACCDN01 (sample SAMN15323439, study PRJNA562643) | freshwater metagenome | isolation source: river surface water | place: USA:Blue River Watershed | collected 2017-08-16
GGTTCTTTTGTTTCAACAACAGAAGAATGTTTAGATGATTTTTTTCCACCTTTTTGTTTGGTTTCAACAACTGCGGCTGCTACTGCTTCTTTAACCACTTCATCTTTGACTGCATTTTTAACTGAATTGTTTTTTTCGGTTGTTTTTGTTTTGTTGTTTTTTGAACTCATACTTATATTCATATATACATTTCATTTCTTTAAATTGTTTTCATCTAATTAATTATTAAGTATAATTATTTTTTAATAAAAAGTATAATAGGTGAATAACATATATAATTAAATAATAATTGATACCGCATTTTAAATATAGTTTATATTTTGAGAATAAATGTTAATATTTTTTTATATACTAATATATAAGATGACAAAAAAATTAATGAACTCTGAATTATTAAAATGTAATATTTTACAAAATGATTACAAAATATTAAGTAAAATTATTTGTCGCATGGAAATAACGATAATAGAAAATGAGAATATATTGTTATTTTCAAAAAATCATGTAATGAAATCTTTGAATGAATTGATAAAAAAAATAAATGAATTATATAACGACAATATAATAAACATATTATCAACAAACATTAATTCTGTCGAAAATGATTCAATTTATTCAAATATTCCTGATTTAAAAACAGAAAACAGTGAAGAAATAAATTCATCATACAGTTTATCATCAAATGATCTAACAGAACAATCTGATATAGTTCAGTTGGATTTAGAACAAACAGAAGAAGTGAGTAATAAAACAAGAACAATAAAAAAAAATCCAATAAAAAATCAAATAAATGAATCTGAAAACATTATCAATGATGAATATCATATGGAAATAATAAATGATATAAAAAAAATTAATATATATGAAAATCATATTAATTTTGATAAATACAATGAATTGTATGAATTATCATTATATGATCCATTTGAAACTATAAAAAAACAAATAATTATTTTAGGAAAAATAATTGGTTTTACATCAATAAATGACATTTTATATTTAAATTTAAATATAAAAAATTATGAATTCAATAAAAAAAATACTGAAATTTACAATTTATTAGAAAACGCGTTTAGACCATTAGATTATATAGTAACAAACATCAATACAGATATAGAATCTGACATAATAATAAAAAAAAAAATAACAAATACATATTTGGTATTATTCAACAATTGTTGTGATGTAGAATTTAATGTAGGTAATAAATTATTCAAAATTACTGGCTATATAAAAAACGATCCATTAAATATTTTCATAAGAACATCCCAAATATCAAATGAATTTTTATATAATAAAAAAATGATATTTGAAAAAATAATAAATTCTATTGAATCAAATGAAAAAAACAATAATTTATTAATATCAAAAGATAATCTTGTAAAATTATCAAAAATAAATAAATTATTTGCGGATGTGTATTTGAAAAACTTAACAATAGTTGAGATATTAATTTATTCAAACAATGATTTTATAGAAAAACTTTATAGTGATTATATCATATTCAATGATTTAAATAAAATTCAATTTGTGAATTTAATTAAAAATTTTACAAAAGAAGCAAGTGAAAATATTTACAATATGTTTACAACAATAAAATTATTACTATTAGGAACTGATGAAAATTGCGCGATAGCATCATTATTGTATAATCTTTTAAAAGATAAAAAAATATCAAATGGGAATGAATACATTGCAAATATAATATATTCACAATTAAATTACATAGGACAATTAAAATTAAAAAAATCAACATTTAACATCAAAAATGAATTAGAAAAACTAAAAGGTATAACAAATGCGGACATAGATTTAAAAAAACAAGTTCTTTTATCAAAAAACATGCCTGATCATATAAAAAAAATATGTTTAGAAAAATTAGACGAATTAAAAAATGCGAATAATGAAACATATAAAATTAAAATGTATGTAAATATATTAATACAATTTCCATGGTTATCTGATTCAGACGATAATTTATTTAAAAATGTATCAATTGATAAAACAAAATCTAAACTATTTTTAGAAAATGTTGAAAATAAATTAAACTCCCAAATATATGGTCATAATCAAGCAAAAAATAAAATTTTACAAACATTAGCAAAATTAATATCAGTTCAAGGAACCCATATATCACCTATAGCATTGGCTGGACCTCCAGGTGTAGGTAAAACAAAATTTGCTCAATGTTTAGCGGAGTGTTTAGATATTCCATTTGTTCAAATCACACTCGGTGGACAAAATGATGGTGAATTATTACATGGTCATGGATATACATATTCAGGTTCACAACCAGGTTTAATAGTAAAAAAAATGGTAGATGCAGGTTCAGCACGTTGTATAATGTATTTTGATGAATTAGATAAATGTGTCAGTAAAAACGGTCAAGTAAACGAATTAATGAGTATTTTGATACATCTAACTGACCCAATGACAAATGGATCATTTCAAGATAGATTTTTTCAAGAAATCACATTTCCACTAAATAAAGTGATATTTATTTTTTCATTTAATGACATAAATAAAATAGATAGAATTTTATTGGATAGAATGGAAATAATCAATGTAGAATCTTACAGTGTTAAAGAAAAAATAACAATATCAAATGATTATCTATTAAAACAATCATGTAAAGATATAGGTTTTGAATATGGTAGCATTAAATTTACTTCAGATGTATTATCTTATTTAATTGAACAATATACATTTGAACCTGGAGTAAGATCATTAAAAAGATCAATTGAAAATATTTTACTTAAACTCAATATTGATAAAATATATCAAAGAGGCATTTATGAAAATGATAAAGAATATGATATTTTAAATCCATTAATCATAACAAACGCATTAATACAGGAATATTTGGGAGAAACAAAAGTTGATTATAAAACAATACATTCTAAAGATATTGTCGGTGTTGTAAATGGTTTATATGCAACATCTTTATGTTCAGGAGGAATAGTACCAATACAATTGTCAGGATATCATATTGGTAAAACACAAAAATTTGTTCTTAAATTAACTGGTAATCAAAAAAAAATTATGAAAGAATCAATTGTTTATTCTTTTACAACAGCAATAAATTTATTAACAAATGAAGGCAAAGAATTATTTTTTAAAAATTATCCAAATGGAATACATATACATACACCAGAAGCTGCAACACCTAAAGATGGACCAAGTGCTGGTGTTGCTTTTACATTGGCATTTTTATCCATCATGTTGAATTTAAAAATAAATCGTGAAATGGCTTTGACAGGTGAAATTGATTTGTATGGAAATGTTACAAAAATTGGTGGTGTTAAATATAAAGTTCAAGGGGCTTTTAAAGCAGGTGTTAAAACTGTATTTCTTCCTTATGAAAATAAAGAAGATTATGAAAAAGTAAAAAATGAGCTTCCAGAAATTTTTGATGAGGACCATAAATGTTTATTTATTGAACATGTTCTTGATGTAGCAGAAAAAGCTTTGATTGATTGGGATAGTAAAAAATATCTTATCCAATCAAATAAACATCATTGAATGTAAATTGTTTATTGAACAAATTTTTCCAATTCTTTAATCCTAACATAAAGTTTTTTATTCATGAATTTATGTATGAACACCGATTGATTTATAATATATTCCATTTGTTTAATAGTCAAATTTTCTTTTGGATGTGTTTTTAAATATTTAAATAATTTAACTAGTAAATTAAATGATTTTGTTAATTTCAATGATTCTATGTTGTATGGTGAATTATATTTTACGATATTTTTATTTTCCCACATGTAATAAAATTTATATAATTCATCAATCATACATTTAATATAAATTTTAGTTATTAGTGAATGTTTATCTAAAGCTTTTTTTGCTATTTTATGCCATATGTTTTCATCAGCCCATTGAATTAAAGGTAATTTAATCCAAGGTTTTATCATTGATAAAAAATTTAATCCTAACATTTTATTTTTATCATAAATATAATTATCCCATGGTATTGGAGCATAATTATATGGTATTGTATGAACATTCTGTTTTTTATATAAAATAAAAAACATTAAGAGTGTCGTTTCATCAATTCCTGAATCATTTTTAGAAATATAACCTTCTGAACCTTCCGATATTTTTATAAATTTTATATATTCTTTAAACAGTTCTTTTGATGGTTTTAATAATATAAAACCAGCATTTAATGAATGTTTTAATTTTAATGATAATTCATCATAATTATATTCATTTAAATTATCTAAAAAAAAATTTGGTTTAATTACACTATTTGGTTCTAAATTTACACCTTGAATCATTATGGCAGGTGTATCAAAATTAAAAACTGAATAAAAATTATTATCGATAGGTAATATGTCAATATCCAAAAATAATATTTTGTCATAATCATCAAATTCCAATATATTCCATTTTGATATTGAATATTTCATCCATTGAGAATATTTTGGTATGATTTTATATTTTGAATTTAATTTCATTTCTATCAAATTTATTAATTTAACTTGATCAAAATATTTTTCAAGTTCATTTTTATATTTATAAATTTGCTCATCCACCATTGCTATTAAATCAATATTCAAATTATATTTTATTATAAATTTTTTATGAACCCACGCACTTAAACAAGCTCCTACTAAATATAATGAATTTTTAAATATTATCATTCCTATAGCATTTTTATTTTTTTGCTTTATCATATAATAATAAAATTATATAATATTTATTATATAAATATTTATTTCAATATCAAAATTAACAATAATTTTTATTCATTTGATATAAATCATTTGTAAAATTTACATTTAATTTTATAAATTCATTTTCAATTTGTTTTAATTTATTATCAATTTCAATGGTATGTTCTACAATCAATTCATTGTTAATAATACACTCATCATTGACAATATTTAAAATATTAAATAATGTTGATAAATTTTTATTTTGATCAAAAGTTTTTTCGATATCAATGTTAAATCTAATAAATTTTATTTTTACTGAATCATTCAATTCTATTGTATCATGATATTTTTTTATTTCAACAGATAATCTATTACATAGTTCATCATTTGTTAATAAATTTGTAAATGGTTCTAATTTTTTATATGCTTTTGATATTGTCACTTGGGATACATTAAATTGTTCTGCTATTTTTTTTTTTTGTATATCCAATTCATTTAATGTAATCATCATGTAAATACTTCCTGTTGCTATACTAATGGGTGTGTGCACTGATGCAATATGTAATTTTTGTGAATTATTCGCTATTTGAATAGCTTGATTAATATAATTTTTTTTTATTCTCAAATCTTCACAAAATCTAACGATAAATTGTTCAGGTTTTACTGAATTCAATTTAAGTTCAATGTTTGTAGTTTTTGCATATTCTTGAAATATTTTACAACCCTTCGTAATATCTGTTCTTTTTAATTTAAATGATTTAGCTATTTCTTTTGAAGATCTTGATTTATCCTTTTTTCTACAAGCAAATAAAATACATGCTGCTATTACACCTAATCTAATTCTTCCTCTAATAATTACTTGTTTCCCACCTTTATTTTTTTTACATTCTAGATGTTTGCATGATGCAATATTTTTATACATGATTTTTGCATCATCTTCAATACATTTTAATATTTTAAGTTCAGCACACTTTGCTTGAATTATTTTAAATACATCACTTAAACTTCTTTCTTTGTATGGCATTGTATCCCATCCATGCAATTTTTTAATTCTTGAAGAACACGCACCAGTGATTGTTGATGCCATTGATGATTGTGGAAGTAATTGAGATATTGGATGAGAACATCTATTCATGTCTTTTTTATTATCATCTCCATATTGTACCCATTCCGCTCCACAATCCATTAAATTAGAAACAACTTGTCCACAATTAGTACATACTAAAATTCCATGTGATGTATCTTCAATTATTTCATCACATCCACATTCATCACATAAAATTCTTTTTTTAAATTTATTTTTATGACCATAAATTTTATTATTATTATTATTGTTATTTATAATATATTCATCATATTCAATTTCACAATTATTTGTTATATCATGCATATAATCCGTTGTTGATATGTTAGATTTATCATTATTTGTTTCATCATCTACATCATTATATATTTCCATAACCATTTTTTCATATTCATCAAAATTAATAGATGTTTCTTCGTCTGACAACGAATGATCATATTTTATTTCGATATTATTTTTTTTTAATTCATGTTTTTTATTGATATTTAATTGATAATACAAATCTACTTCATTATTCACTGTTATATTGGTTAACATATGCTATCATTAAATTATTAACATCATCAATATTATTATTTAATATCAATTTTTTGTATGTTAATTAAGAAAAGTTATATAGTAAATATATCAAAAAATTGATTTTTTAATAATATATCATGAATGATCATATAGTCTAAAACATGACATTATTACGTACAGGTGTTAAATCACTTATCAATATTGATGTGTTGGTATTTGAAAATTTTATAAATTTAAAAACAAATTTTCAAATACCTATGAACAATTATGTTTATAATCAAAATGTGAATTCTAATGAATCAACATTTAATATGTTTAATAAATTCATGTGTAAAAATAATAAAAAAACAAATTTAAAACCTTTTGAAAGTTACAACTGTTTAAACATTATGAAAATAGAAGATTTGAAAAAAATGCGGTTGAATAATAATTTGGATGAATTAATTTCATTTTATGAAAATAAATATGACTTTCATAAAGAAGCATTGTCTGTTTCATCCAAAAAATTAAAGGAAGAATTGTATAATAATACGTGGTTTGAAGCAAATTTTGAATATTTGAATATAACAAATTTAGTGAGAAAATACAACATCGATGGAAAAACTTTATTTTTAACAATGGTTGAAGATACAAAAAAATATCATGATTTGTGGGATGAAAAAAGACAGCACAATGGACATAAATATTTTGATTATTGTGGAAGTTATGGATTAAAAAATTCATATCCTTTAAATATACATAAAAGGCAAACACATTTAAATTTAAGAAGATATGTTGATAGATCTGGTATGAATGGATATCATAATTTAATAAAATTATTTGAAAAAAAAATTCTAACCGCACCAAATACAAATGTTGTGATGGAAGAAATGGGTGTGATTGATAAAATGGAAAATAAAGAAACTATACATGATATGTATTCAAATGCAGCCAAAATAAAAATTCCATCAATGAATTTAGAAGGATTAAAAATTGATTACTGTAATAATAATGTTGGTAATTATACGAATGGAGGACCTGTATATCCTCTTGATGTTAATACAAATGGCGATTTTGATGAATTTAATAAATTTTTATTTGATGGAAAAAAAAATAAAGCATTTGATCTTGATAAATATTTTAAATATGTTTTAAGAACGACACATTATTTTAAAAAAGATGCTGAATTAGATAAATCTAATTTGGAAAATTATGTACTGACACCATTGAACAGCAATGTATTAGAAAATGTTTCAATTGTTAATTGCATAATTTTTGGAGAATCAAATATAAGATTTTCAGATGTTGAAAAATTATTATCTTTAATAAGATTTGATGCAAATCATTCTTCTTATAAACTTGATAATTTTATGATTAATACAATGTATCATCGTTTCAAATTAATTCTAAATGACACCGAAATAAATTCTCTTGAATTTTGTAAATATCAAGATATGTTAAGGTGTGCTAAATGGTTAATTCAATTAATGAATCAAATAAATCCTGCAGATATAAATCATCATAATTATCATACTATTGTATCATATTGTATGTTTAAGGATAATATTGAAGAAGAATATTTTAACAGATTAATTTTTAATGAAAAAATGAGGATTGATAGAGTAAAATTTATAGATAATTAAAGCATTTGATATTTTCAAATTTGATTTTTTTTAATTTAACAATTTTTTATAATAAAATTTTTTTATCAAAATTATATGGAAAATTATTTAAAATATATAATTTATTTTAACATTATATCATGTCAAAAATAACTAAAATATTAAATAAATATGACGAACATATAACAAATTTAAAAATAAATTCAAATAATATCGATGGAATTGTTGATTTATCTAAATTTAAATGTATCATTAAACTACATTGTTATTATAATAATATAAAAGAATTAGTAGGTTTATCTAACACATTAAAATATTTGAATTGTTCTTCAAATTCATCAATTATTTTAACAAATTTACCTGATACAATTGAATATTTAATATGTGAAGATTGTGATTTAATTAGTTTAGACAAATTACCATTAAATATAAAATTTTTAAATTGTGCTCGTAATAAATTGACAAGTTTTACAAATATTCCATTTAATTTAGAAAAATTATATTGTCCACATAATAAATTAAAAAATTTAGATTGGTTACCAGATGGATTAACTGAATTGGATTGTTCATTCAATTTTATTTCAAAATTAGATGATCTTCCATCAACATTGATTACCCTTAATTGCTCTTACACTGATATTGAAACATTGTCGAATCTTCCAAGAAAACTAATAAATATTAATTTTTATGGTAAAATTGTTAATTCTCCTCCAGAATTATTATTTTTAAATGGTAAAAAAATTGAATAAAAATTGAATATAAAAATATATAAATTATTTCTAATAAAAAATGTCAAATAAACAATTAGCTAAACCATTTAAACCTGTTGTAAATAAATTATGGTTAGAATTATTCGAACAAATTGATGAAGACATATGGAATATTACTGAAGAATATTATAATGAATTAATTGAAAAAAATACAAATGTATTTCCAATTTATTCACAAATATTTAATTTTACCAATTTTGTTATTCCAAATGATGTTAAAGTATGCATTATTGGTCAAGATCCATATCATGGAATTTATAAAGATCCAACTACAAATGAATATTATCCTGAAGCAACTGGGTTATCTTTCTCTGTTCCAAAAAAATGCCCAATACCTTCATCATTGCAAAATATTTATAAAAATTTAAAATCATATTCAAATATTCATTCAATGCCTACACATGGTGATTTGACTTATTGGGCTTATCAAGGTGTTCTTATGATCAATTCAGCATTCACAGTGGAAAAATCAAAACCAAATTCTTGCCAATTTATTTGGTCAGAATTTTCTGATGAATTAATTAAAATTATATCAACAAATTATTCTGGTATAGTATTTTTATTATGGGGTAAACACGCACATTATAAAAAATTAAATAATGTTATTAAAAATCAATCAACACATTATTTTGTTATTTCTTCACATCCTTCAGGTTATTCAGCTAATTCATCTTACAGAGAATTTAAAAGTTTCATGGATACAAATCATTTTGGATTGGCAAATGATTTTTTATTGAAACAAAATAAAACACCAATTGATTGGCAAATTGTATGATTAATTATTTACAATTTTATATATTTCATTCAATATTTCTGTATTATTTTGCATATTTAAATTTTTTTTTGAATTTTTTTTTGAATTTTTTTTTGAATTTTTTTTAAATATTTTTTTATTCTGTTCATTTTTTTTAAATATTTTTTTATTTTGTTTATTTTGTTTAATTTGTTTATTTTTTTTATTTAAATCAGTAAATGTGTGTGTTGTCATGTTAGGATAACGTGATTTAGTTTTTAAATATTTATTTTTTTGTAAACATTGTGAACTTGTTGTGTTGGTTGAACTTGTTGAATTGGATGATTCAGTTAATTCTATTGTGTTTGATGAATTTAAATCAATATGTTTATTTGAATTAAAATTATTTTTAATTTTAGATAAATCAGAATCAAGTTTATTTATTTCGCTAATTAATGATGTATCATTGTAATTTTTATAATTTGTTGATTGGATTGATTTAGTTAAATTAGTTGATTTTGTTGATTTTGTTGATTTTGTTGATTTTGTTGATTTGGACAAATTAATTGAGTTAAATAAATTAATAAAAAAAATTATAAAATTATATAAAATTTCACAAATAAATTTAAAAATCTTAAAAACTGAATTATAAATAAATCCAACAATGGATTTGCAATTTTTTAAAACAATAAATAATTCATTTTTATTTGAATTATTGTTAGAAACAAATGATGAATCATTAAACAATGACATGTTTGTTTTAGAATAATCTGTATCTATGTCAGTATATTCTGTATCTGAAAATAAACTATTAGATGTAAAATCACTTATATTAAAATTGCTTTTGGATGATTTTGATTTTAATTTAGATTTTAATTTATTAGAATTTATAGCTTTCATATTTTTATTATATATATATAATAAAGTTTTTTATTTCAAAATATAATAAAGTTTAAAATAAATTTTATATAATATATATTATATAAATGTTTTTATACATCAACACATTTTATTTTATATTTTCAAAATTGTTTTATGTATTATTTTTTTGTTATTTATATTATCCAATATACACAAATTGTAATATTCAAAAAAAAATAAAAAAAAATGGTAAAACAAAAATTATATCAGAACCAAAAAGTGTTTTAGCACTTATAAATTTAATTTTATTATATTTTTTATTCAATACTTTTACATTCAAAATGTTATTATTTATTATAATATTTCTTATGATGTGTTCATTGGTTTTATATGATAGAATATCACCACAATTAAACAATTCATTATACAAATTTAATAAATCATCAATAATGATTGTAATTTGGAAATTATTACATACAATTTTTACTTTAATTTATGTTATTACACGACCATTTTTTACAAAAATTAACAATTATATTGGAAAAAAAATAAATTTTGCAAATAATATAATAAATCAAATCGCAAATTTATCATCTGATAATGATTTTAAAAAAGAACTTTCAAACATAAAAGAAAATACATTAAATATTTCAAATATGTCAAATATGTCAGATTATATTTATAAAACTAATGAACATAAAAGTTCAATTGAATTAGATGATACTCTAAAAGAAGAAATAAACATTATGACAGATGAAACAAATACATCCAAAAGCAAAATGATAAAAAAAATGGACGAAATAAATCAAGTTATTAATAAAATAGATAATGAAATTGAAGATTTGATGATTACACAAACAGAAAATTAAACAATTTTTACAACATATTCAAGTTAAATTATTGATGAATTCATGATTTTCATAAACAATTTTTTTTAATCTTTTTGAAATATTTATACATTGGATGACGTTATTATGAAAATTACTTATAAAATTGATATTTTAAATTTTGAACTATCACACGCATCATCAAAAGTGAAATAATGTTTATCATTTATTTCAATCCCAATTTTCCAATCATTGTAATTTGAAAATATTAAATGTTAAATTTGAATGTTTATTTACTAAAACTACATATTTATCTAAAGAACTATTGAATTCAGATTTAAATATTAAATGATCATTTATAATCTAATAATCATTTTTTTAAAAAGTTTCAACAATTAAATTAGCAAAATTATTAATAAATTCATAATTTTTAGAACAAACTATTTTTATTAGTCCTTTTGGAATATTAGAAATTTTTTTATTATATGATTCATTTAATTTTAAATATTCAACCGATATTGGTAAGCAATTTAGGTCATGATTATAATTATAAGAATTTAATGTGATTGTTTTTATAGAAGTTGGTAAATCATTCATTGGTGAATTAAAACAATAA
>JACCDN010497837.1_pt1 | contig 11678 bp, 6 predicted proteins | sample 7441691 | NCBI WGS metagenome assembly JACCDN01 (sample SAMN15323439, study PRJNA562643) | freshwater metagenome | isolation source: river surface water | place: USA:Blue River Watershed | collected 2017-08-16
CCCCTTTGAGCGCATGCTTTCGCTCCGGGTGGCAGATGGCAGCCCATCGATTCAGCCCTCCATTCAGTCCTCAACGCAGTCCTCAATTCAGCCCTCTGTCATCTGTCAACGATCCAGCCATCCATTCCGACCCTACCCAAGACAACTAGGGCAGCAAGCGGTGCTGCCCCTACCCCTGGCCCTAGCCCTAGCCCTGGCGGCCGCAATTGACCGCAAATGAAGGTCATATGCCGGCCGCCCGAGGAACATTCCCCTTGGCAGATTGTTGAAAGAGCGACAGGTTTTCCCCTCCCCTTCCCGTCCATGCCTCACCGCATGGCCTCAACATTTTTTACCAAAACCAGAAACCCATGCGCAAGCTGTCCACCCTCCTGCTGGCCCTGCTCGGATTCGCGTCCGTCCAGGCCCAGACCCTCACCCTCGAAAAGGGTGACAACATCGCCTTCGTCGGCAGCGGCTTCGCCGACCGGCAGCAGCACCACGGCCACTTCGAGACGCTGATCCATCAGGCGTTCCCGAACCACAACCTCGTGGTCCGCAACCTCGGCTTCTCCGGCGACGAAGTCGGCGTGAAGCCCCACCGCTCCGACGAAGTGGCCGGCCTCGACTACTTCCTGAACATGAAGCCCGGCGCCCTGACCACCAAGGTCGGCAAGACCGAGGTCACCTACCACGCCGGCGCGCACTTCCACGCCAACGTGATCTTCGCCTACTGGGGCTTCAACGAGTCTTTCGCCGGCCCGGCCGGCCTGGACACCTTCAAGGCGAACCTCGACGCCTGGCTTAAGTCGACCCTCGCCGCCGACTACGGCAAGGGCAAGGTCCGCGTCGTCCTCTTCTCCCCGATCGCGCACGAAGACCTGAAGTCCGCCGACTACGACGCGAAGCTCGCCGCCGACAACAACAAGAACCTCGCCCTCTACACGTCCGCGATGGCCGCCGTCGCCAAGGCCAACGGCGTGCAGTTCGTCGACCTCTTCGCCGCCTCCCAGAAGCTCTACGCCGCGGCCAAGTCCCCGCTCACCCACAACGGCATCCACGTCAACGCCTCCGGCGACGCCGCCTTCGCCCCCGTCCAGTTCCAGGCCGTCTTCGGCAAGGCCGCCGGCGCCGTGAACGAGAAGGTCCGCGCCGAGGTCAACGAGAAGAGCACCCAGTGGCACCACCGCTACCGCACCGTCGACCAGTTCAACATCTTCGGCCAGCGCTCCCGCATCAAATACGAAGGCATCGACAACGCCACCGTGCTCGGCGCCGAGCTCGCCAACCGCGACCTCAAGACCGCCAACCACGACAAGGGCATCTGGGCCGCCGCCCAGGGCAAGCCGGTCGAAGTGAAGCATGACAACCTCAAGGCCGAGATCCCCGTCCCCCCGAACCGCAAGGAGCCCGTCCCCTACCTCAGCGGCGAAGAGCAGCTCAAGCACCTCTCCACGCCCGAAGGCGTGAAGGTCGAGTTCGTCGCCGACGAGACCACGATCCCCGAGCTCATCAACCCGGTGCAGATGAACTTCGACACCAAGGGCCGCCTCTGGATCGCCTGCTGGCCGACCTACCCTGAGACCTCCCCGACGACCAAGGTCTTCGACAAGCTCATCGTCCTGGATCTCGACCCGAAGACCGGCAAGGTCCTCAAGTCCACGACCTTCCTCGACGGCCTCAACTGCCCGACCGGCTTCCAGTTCTACAAGGACGGCGTGATCCTCATCCAGTCCCCCGACATCTGGTACGTCCGCGACACCGACGGCGACGGCAAGGCCGACTGGAAGGAACGTCTGCTCACCGGCATGGACGCCGCCGACTCGCACCACGAGACGAACTCCATCTGCTATGAACCGGGAGGCGCCATCTACCTCTCCGACGGCGTGTTCCACCGCACCCAGGTCGAGACCTTCAACGGCGTGCTCCGCAACACCAACGGTGCCATCTACCGCTTCGAACCCCAGACCAACAAGCTGACCCGCCACGTGCCCTACGGCTTCGCCAACCCGCACGGCCGCGTCTTCGACTACTGGGGCAACGACATCATCACCGACGCCACCGGCAACGCCAACTACTTCGGCCCCGGCTTCTCGAGCCACCTCGACACCGGCGCCCACTCCGGCTTCAAGCAGTTCTGGAACCGTCCGTCGCGCCCCTGCCCGGGCACCGAGATCCTCAGCAGCCGCCACTTCCCCGACGACTGGCAGGGCGTGTTCCTCAACACCAACGTGATCACCGTCCAGGGCATCTTCCGCGCGAAGATCACCGAGGACGGCGCCGGCATCAAGGGCGAGACCATCCTCCCGAACCTGCTCGAGACCGACAAGGAGAAGGCCGGCAACTTCCGCCCCTCCGGCGTCGCCGTCGCCCCCGATGGCTCGCTCTACGTCATGGACTGGTCGCAGATGCTCATCGGCCACCTGCAGCACCACCTGCGTGACCCGAACCGCGACCACCAGCACGGCCGCCTCTACCGCCTGACCTACCCGAGCCGCCCGCTGCTCACGCCGAAGAAGATCGACGGCGAGTCCGTGGAGAACCTCCTCGCGCTCCTCACCGAGCACGAAGACAACGTCCGCCGCCGCGCCAAGATCGAGCTGCACAAGCACGACACGGCCAAGGTGATCGCCGCGACCCAGAAGTGGGCCAAGCAGTTCGACCCGAACAAGGTCGAGGACGCCCACCACCTGCTGGAAGCCCTCTGGGTCCACCAGTGGCACAACGTCGTGAACACGGAGCTCCTCGGCCTCCTCCTGAAGTCGCCGGAACCCCGCGCCCGCGCCCAGGCCGTCCGCGTCGCCATCTACCAGCGCGACCGCCTGCCGAACGCGCTCGAGATCATGGAAGCCGCCGTCAAGGACGCCAACCTGCGCGTCCAGCTCGAAGGCGTCCGCGGCCTCAGCTTCTTCCGCGGCAAGGACACCGAGCGCGCCATCGCCGCCGCCTCCTCCCTCAAGGGCTCCAAGGACTACTACATCGCCTACTGCCTGCGCCAGACGATGAAGCAGCTCGAGTCCCTCCCCGAAGGCAAGGGCAAGGTGAACCTCCGCGAATACGCCGACCAGAAGGAGACCTCCTACGGCCCGACCGACAAGAAGCTCTCGAGGGACGACAAGAAGCTCTACGACAAGGGCAAGGAAGTCTACTTCCGCGAAGCCCACTGCTCGACCTGCCACCAGGCCGACGGTCGTGGCGCCGAGATGCCCAAGGAACCCGGCAAGCCCGCCCGCGGCGCTTACCCGCCCCTCGGTCGTACGCCTGGCTATCCGTCCAACGGCTGGCTCGAAGGCGACCCTGACCGCGTGATCAAGATCGTCCTCAACGGCCTCTACGGCCCGCAGATGATCGACGGCAAGACCTACGGCGACCCCGCCTCCGGCCAGCCCGTCATGACCGGCCTCGGACAGCTCCTCAACGACGAGGAAGTCGCCGCGGTGATCACCTACGTCCGCCAGTCCTTCGGCAACAACTACCCGGCCGTCAAGCCGGCCCAGGTGAAGAAGGTCCGCGAATCGATCAAGGGTAAGAACAACGCGCTCTACACCGTCGAGGAAGTCCTCAAGGAACACCCGCTCGGCGCGCCCGCCAAGGCCGAGCCGGCCAAGAAAAAGAAGTAAGCCCGCGCCTCAGGCCTACCCACGAGGGCGTGCCATCCGGCACGCCCTTTCTTTTTGGCGCTGTGAACAATTCGCCGCGAGCGACCGCTCGGTCCGCTTGCGTCCCGGCCGACTTCCGCGAGATTAGGCACCATGAGACCCGCCCTCTGGAAGGCCGTCGCCGAGAACCTCAAGGCGCATGACGCGGCCTACCGACTGACCGCGCGCGACGACTTCAACGCGCGCGCGACGCTCAAGGGTTCGACCGCCCTCGTGCGCGCGTTCTACCAGCCGCGCGAAGGCGACGTCCCGGGCGAGGCCACCGTGCACCTGACCCTCGACGGCCAGTCCCAGCTCGGCGCGATCGCCGCGTTCCTCTCCGATCAGAAACGCTACGCGAAGAAGCTGCCTTCGACGCTCCACTTCTCCCAGGAACTCTCCGCCCGCAAGCCCGAGGGCCTCGGCGAGGCCCGCCTGACCTTCAAGGCCAACGTGGTCTCCTGGCACGACAGCAAGCTCATCGAACGCCTCGGCGTCTTCTACGCGGACAGTTTCCACGCCCTCTTCCAGCTGCACGCCGAGCTGACGGAAGCGGGGGAGTAGGCGCGGCGGAACCGCGCGTGGAGATGGCGGAGTCGATGACAGATGGCGGATGACAGATTTGAACGCAGAGGACTGAATCGAGGGCTGCGTTGAGGGCTGAATGGAATAATCCCGCCACCTGCCACCAGAGATGGTGCCTCGGGTAGGGTTGAGCGCCCTCGCTCAACCGCGGCTGACCAAGGGTGGTCAGCCCTACCTCGAGACAAACTCAAGGGGAAACCGGAGACCGGATGATTGGCTGGGGTCCTTAATAATGGCCGAAGCAAACTTCCCGGTTTCCGGTCTCCCTTTGAGTGGCGTGAATCTTCCAACCGCCTAGCCCAAGCCCTGTCCCCGACCCTGAACTAAGGCGATGCCTGCGGCATCGCCTTAGTTCTTCCCTTTTCCCCTTTCTGGGGCTTAAAAAGACCCCTTCCTCCCTCCCCTTTAACGTCCCATGACCTCCGCCCAAGTCCGCCAATCCTTCCTCGATTTCTTCAAATCGAAGCAGCACTCGATCGTCCAGTCGTCGAGCCTGATGCCGGACTCCCCCAACCTGCTCTTCACCAACGCCGGGATGAACCAATTCGTCCCGATCTTCCTCGGCCAGACGAAGTGCCCGTACACCCCCGGCCGCGCCGCCGATACGCAGAAGTGCATCCGCGCCGGCGGCAAGCACAACGACCTCGAGGACGTCGGCCTCGACACCTACCACCACACGTTCTTCGAGATGCTGGGCAACTGGTCCTTCGGCGACTACTTCAAGCGCGAGGCCATCGACTTCGCCTGGGAGCTCATCACCGAAGTCTGGAAATTCCCGAAGCACCGCCTCTACGCCACCGTCTACAAGCCGGACAAGTCCAAGGGCGATCCCTCCGAGTTCGACCAGGAAGCCTGGGACGTCTGGGCGGAGAAGTTCCGCGCCGCCGGCCTCGATCCGGCCATCCACATCGTCAACGGCAACAAGAAGGACAACTTCTGGATGATGGGCGAGACCGGCCCCTGCGGTCCTTGCACGGAACTCCACGTCGACCTCACCCCCGAAGGCGACACCAAGGGCACGCTCGTCAACGGCAGCGACGCCCGCTGCATGGAGATCTGGAACCTGGTCTTCATCCAGTTCAACGCCAACCCAGACGGCACCTTCAGCCCGCTCCCGGCCCGCCACGTCGACACGGGCATGGGCTTCGAACGCGTCAGCGGCATCATGCAGTGCACGAAGAACTTCAAGGACTTCTCCGGCGTGATCTCCAACTACGAGAGCGACGTGTTCACGCCGCTCTTCCGCCGCCTCGAGGAACTTTCCGGCAAGAAATACGGCTCCACCCTGCCCGCCGCCGGCTCGATCGGCGACACGCAGCAGGAGAAGGACGACGTGGCCTTCCGCGTCATCGCCGACCACATCCGCACCCTTTCGTTCGCGATCGCCGACGGCATCCAGCCCGGCAACTCCGACCGCAACTACGTCCTGCGTCGCATCCTGCGCCGCGCGGTCCGCTACGGCCGCACGCTCGGCCTGAAGAACGGTTTCTTCCACCAGCTCGTGGGCGTGCTCGCCGACACGATGGGTGACGTCTTCCCCGAGATCCGCTCCCGCCGCGCCGTCGTGGCCGACGTGATCCGCATCGAGGAAGAATCCTTCAACCGCACCCTCGACAAGGGCATCGCCCTCTTCGAAGACGAAGCCGGAAAGCTCAAGATCGGCGGCGTGATCTCCGGCGCCATCGCCTTCCGCCTGTATGACGAGCAAGGCTTCCCGCTCGACCTCACCCAGCTGATGGCCCGCGAACGCGGCCTGACCGTCGACGGCGCCGGCTTCGAGAAGCTGATGGAAGAGCAGCGCAACCGCGCCCGCGCCGCGCAGAAGAAGGAGATCATCACCCTCTCCGACATCGGCTCCGACCACCCGACGGCCTTCGTCGGCTACGACGCCCTCGCCACGCAGGCCAAGGTCGCCCAGGTCGCCAAGATCAAGGATCGCGCCGCCGTCATCCTCGACAAGTCCCCATGCTACGCCGAGATGGGCGGCCAGGTCGGCGACTCCGCGCTCATCACCCTCGGCGGCCGCCAGTGGCGCGTCACCGACACCCAGAAGTCCGGCCAGACCTGGCTGCACTTCCTCGACGGCGAAGACGCCCCGGAAGCCGGCGCGACGATCGAGATCGCCGTCGACCAAGCCCGCCGCGACGCCATCCAGCGCCACCACACGGTGACGCACATCCTGCACTGGGCGCTCCACGAGGTCGTCTCCAAGGAAGCCTCCCAGAAGGGCTCCGCGGTCGACCCGACGAAGCTGACCTTCGACTTCAACGGCCAGGCGCTCACGCCGGGCCAGCTGGCCGACATCGAGAAGCTCGTCAACGAGCGCATCCTCGCCAACGACGCCGTGACGTGGAGCGAAGTGCCCTACGCCTCCGTCAAGGGCCGCCCCGACATCATGCAGTTCTTCGGCGACAAATACGGCGACTCCGTGCGCGTCGTGCAGGTCGGCGGCAAGGCCGCCTCGCTTGACGGCTGGTCGATGGAACTCTGCGCGGGCACGCACGTCCGCCACACCGGCGAGATCGGCCTCTTCCGCATCGTCGGCGAGAACGCCATCGCCGCAGGCGTCCGCCGCATCGAAGCCGTCGCCGGCCTCGCTTCCTTCGAACGCGCCAAGGCCGAAGCCGAGCTGCTGAAGTCGCTCGCCGCTTCGACCAACACGCCGGTCGCCGACCTCGCCAAGCGCCTCGAGCAGATCATGGAGCAGTCCGCCGCGCTCGAGAAGAAGCTCAAGGTCTACCGCGACAAGGAATCCTCGCAGCTCGCCGACGCCCTCGCCGCCAAGGCCAGCGAACGCGCGGGCCTCAAGTATGTCGTCTCCCAGGTCAGCGCGGAGACGCCCAACGATCTCCGCGACCTCGGCGCCAAGGTGGCCGGCAAGGTCGGTCCTGCGGCCGTCGTCGTCCTCGCCGCCGTCTTCGGCGACAAGGTCTCCCTCGTGGCCAACTGCGGCGTCGACGCCGTGAAGGCGGGCAAGGCCGCCGGCAAGATCGTCACCGACGCCTGCGGCAAGCTGGGCGGCAAGGGTGGCGGCAAGCCCGACGCCGCCATGGGCGGCGGCACCGACGTCTCCAAGGTCGCCGAGGCTTTGGCGAGCGTCGCCTAAGAGACATTAGGGGTGGGGCTAGAGTCAGAGCTAGGGCCAGGTAACACTGGCCCTACTTATTTGCACCCCAATACTAGCCCTAGCCCTGGCCCTAGCCCTAGACCTATAATTCTTATCAATCCCCTCCCTGCTCTCCGTACTTTATCATTCATCTGCCATCCTCCATCCTTCCCTGAATCTCGCCGACCTATGCGCCTCCTCGCCGCCCTCCTCCTTGTCCCGCTCGCCCTCAGCGCGCAAAGCAACCCCTCGCCGCAGCCGAAGCAGCATGTCCGTCTGCAGGTCGAGGCCGGCAAGATCATGCTGCCGCTCTCGATCACGATCAAAGGCAAGACGGCCGCCGCGGTGGACGAACGCATCGAGACGATCCGCAAGGAGCTGCAGAAGCGTTTCGCCGACCAGCCCGGCTGGGAACTACGCGAGACGCTGGCGGAGTTCGCGCGCCCGGAATCCAAGTCCTACGTCTCGCGTCCCGCCGGCGGCAGCAAGCTCTTCGGCGATGATGAGGACCAAGGCGAAGCGACCTACGTCGCCAACGCACGCTGGGAACTTCTGACCGAAGCCGACAAGGGCGCCAAAGGCGTCGCAACCTTGCGCACCAAGGCCGAGGGACTGGTGAAAGCGAAGGTCGAAGAAGAGAAACAGTCCGTCGGCACGCCGGAATACCGACTCAACGACCCCGAAGATTTCCGGGACGAACTGCTCGACCTGATCCGGGCGGACTTCGAGGAAGCGAAGAAGCATCTCCCCGAAGGCCAGTGGACGCTCGAGCTCACCAGCCTCTCCGGTCCGGTCAACGTCGTCGCCCTCGGCGGCAAGCGCTTCGAGGTAAGTCTCTCCTACCGGCTGGCCTACGTCACGCCCAAGCCCGAAAAGGCCACGAAATAAGGCGTTTCGCCCGCCAGCGCCCCGGCTTGTCCTTGCCCTTCCCCGGCGGACGGCTAGTCGTCATTCATGGCCATCCGCCGTCTCACGCTCGTCGTCAACCGCACCAAGCCCGGTGTGGATGACATCGTGCGCGCGGTCCAGGAAGCCGCCCAGAAAGCCGGCGTGACGCTGACCGTCGCCGACGGATGGCCGATCAGCCGCGCCACCCTCAAGGGGGCCGACGCCTGCGGCGTGGTCGGCGGCGACGGCACCTTCCTCGGCGTGGCCGAGGCCGCCGCCCTCGAAGGCGTGCCCCTCTTCGGCATCAACCGCGGCAAGCTCGGCTTCCTTGCGGCCTACCCGAGCGAGGACGTCGGCGCGTCGCTCCAGTCCATCCTCTCCGGCGACTTCCGCGTCGAAAAGCGCGCCCTCCTCGAGATCCGCTTCGCCGACGGCAGCTTCGCCCTGGCGCTCAACGACCTCGTCATCAAGACGCGCGACGTCTTCCGCATGGGCCGCTTCGCCGTGCTCGCCGACGGCTCCCGCGTGAACGAATACCGCGCCGACGGGCTCATCCTCGCCTCCCCCACCGGCACCTCGGCCTACAACCTCGCCGCCGGCGGCCCGCTCGTCGACCCCGCCGCGTCCGTGCTCGTGCTCACGCCGATCTGCGCGCACACGCTCTCCAACCGCTCGGTGATCTTCGACGGCGAGACCGAACTCGAGATCCGCAGCGAAGACAGCGGCCTCCTCGGCCTCTCGGTCGACGGCCGCGAGACCCTCGAAGCCCAGCGCCGCCTCCCCCTCGTCATCCGCACCGCCAAGGTCCAGCTCGCCCTCCTGCGTCCGAAATCGCTCACGCATTTCGACGTGCTCAGGAGTAAGCTGAAGTGGTCGTAAACGAGGGGGCATGCTGGCACGCGGGCACGTTGACACGGGGGAATCAACCCACCTGCAGCATTAGGTAGGGTTGAGCGCCCTCGCTCAACCGTGGCTGACCAAGGGTCGTCAGCCCTACCCGAGACAGCCTAGCCCCTTCCCCTTTACTCGATACTCGTGCCCACGTGCCCCCTCTCGAGGGCGAGGCCAGGCGGTCGCCCAAGCGACCCTTGACCTCGCCCTCGCAGGCCGCTTTATCGCCACTTCGATGCTCACGATCGCCAATGTCACCAAGTCCTACGGCCCGCGCACCTTGTTCGCGGATGTGTCGCTGAACATCGCCCGCACCGACCGCCTCGGCCTCATCGGCGCCAACGGCGCGGGGAAGTCCACGCTCTTCAACATCATCCTCGGCAAGGACCAGCCCGACGACGGCCTGATCGAGTGGGAACGCGGCGCGAACTTCGGCTTCCTTCCGCAGGAAAGCGCGCCCGTCGGCGACGAGACGATCCTCCAGATCGCCACCAGCGGCGGCAAGCTCGAGCCCGAGAACGACGACGATTGGGACATCGACTACACGCTCGAACCCCGCGCGAAGAAGATCCTCGCCGGCCTGGGCTTCCGCGAGACCGACCACGACAAGCTCGCCAAGACTTTCTCCGGCGGCTGGGTCATGCGCGCGCACCTCGCCCGCCTGCTCGTCAGCGAGCCCACGCTCCTGCTGCTCGACGAACCGACCAATCACCTCGACCTCGAAGCCCTGCTGTGGTTCCAGGACTACCTGACCCGCTACCCGGGCGGCCTCGTCGTCATCTCGCACGACCGCGCCTTCCTCAACGCCCTCTGCACGGGCATGATCGAACTGCGCGGCCAGCGCCTCCACGAATACACCGGCAACTACGACGACTTCCTCGTCGAGCGCGAGGCCCGCAAGCAGCGCCAGCAGGCGATGTTCAAGAACCAGCAGCGCGAGATCGCCCACCTGCAGACGTTCGTCGACCGTTTCGGCGCCAAGGCCTCGATGGCCTCCCGCGCGAAGTCCAAGGAGAAGCAGATCGCCCGCCTCGAGGAGGTCGCGATCGACGAGCCCGAGGACGACCTGAAGAAGATCCAGTTCCGCTTCCCCCAGCCGCCCCGCTCCGGCCTCAAGGTGATGAAGCTCGAGCACGTCCAGCAGGCCTACGGCGACCACGTCGTCTACCAGGACCTCAACTTCGAATGCGAACGCGGCCAGCGCACGGTGCTCGTCGGCCCCAACGGCGCCGGCAAGTCCACCCTGCTCAAGATCCTCGCCGGCGTCATCCCGATCAACGGCGGCCTCCGCGAGGAAGGCGGCAACGTCATCACGGGCTACTTCGCCCAGAACCGCGTCGACAACCTCAACCCCAAGCTGACCGTCCTCGAGAACGTGATGGAGCTCCGCACGACGGAGAACGGCCTCACGGAACAGCAGGCCCGCGGCATGCTCGGCACCTTCCTCTTCCGCAAGGACGACGTGCACAAGAAGGTCTCGGTGCTCTCGGGCGGCGAGAAATCCCGCCTCGCGCTGGTCAAGCTGCTCATCAACCCGCCGAACTTCCTGCTCATGGACGAGCCGACGACGCACCTCGACATCATGTCGATCGACGCGCTCATCGCCGCCCTGAAGACCTACGAAGGCACGCTCTACTTCGTCAGCCACGACGTGCACTTCATCCGCGAGATCGCCAAGACGGTCCTGCACGTGCACTCGGGCCGCCTGACCCAATACGCGGGCGACTACGCCTACTACCTCGAGAAGTCGAAGGCCGGCAACGAGCGCGCCGCGCTGACCGCCGGCTTCACCGACGGACGTCCGAAGCAGGCCGAAGCGCCGAAGGCCGATAAGCCCAAGGCCGCCGCCAAGCCCTCCGCTTCCGACATCCGCAAGCTGAAGGCCGAGGTCACGAAGTGCGAACAGCAGGTCGCCGAGCTCGAAGCCAAGCAGGCCAAGCTGACCGCCGAACTCGCCGACCCGGCCACCTACGCCGGCGGCGCGAACGTCCAGCAATTGAACGCCCAGCTCCGCGACACGCTCAACGCCCTCCAGGCCGCCACCGCCGCCTGGGAACAGGCCGCCCAGAAGCTGAGCGAGGCGGAAGGCGCGTAAACGCGACTTCTGCGAAGCCTATCGGCTTCGCGTGCAAAGGTGCAAATCGCGCTTTGCGCTGTGCAAAGGTGCAAACGTGACAGCCTTCGCAGCTAACATTCCAGCGCCGGAGGCAGACTTTTCGTAACTTTTGCACCTTTGCACCGATGCACTTTTGCACGGAATGGCGACTTCGTCGCTATTCCTGTCTGGCACTCCGGGAACCCTTCCCTTACACCCCTGTCCTCACCTGACACCCCCATGCGTTCCCTCACCCGCCTCCTGTGCGCGCTAGGCCTCCTGGCCGCCGCCGTCCCCGCCTTCGGCCATACCGCCGGCGAAGAGCTCTCCTCCGCGGCCTCCGCCTTCCTCGGCTCGCTCAACGCGGACCAGAAGGCCAAGGCGACCTTCGGCTTCGATGACGCCGAGCGCACCAACTGGATCTTCGTGCCGTCCGTCCGCAAGGGTCTCCCGCTTAAGGAAATGAATCCCGGCCAGCGCCACTTCGCCCAGGCCA